>Ga0172379_10001653_pt1 | contig 43342 bp, 35 predicted proteins | sample GrowelOW334metaG_FD_119756 | JGI IMG/M metagenome (GOLD analysis project Ga0172379, IMG submission 119756) | Groundwater microbial communities from an aquifer near a municipal landfill in Southern Ontario, Canada - Groundwater well OW334 metaG | ecosystem: Environmental > Aquatic > Deep... | reverse complement strand
CTTCCTAAATATGGTATAAATAGTTCGTTAATTGATTAATCCTATGACTGGTTTTATACTAAAAACCAAAAAATTCTTCTTGTTTTTGGGCGACATTGGCTGCCTTTATCTGGCGCTTTATTTGACGTTATGGGTTCGCTACGGCTCAGATTTTGACACGAACAGCTGGCAAATCCATTATCGAGCCCTGACCGTTATTTTTATTTTTTGGCTGTTGGTTTTTTATATCAGTGATTTTTATGATCTGAAAACCAGTTATAATAATTTCTCCTTATTCTCCATCTTATCCAAAGCCACGATAATCAACGGCATTATCGCCGTCTTAGCCTTTTACTTCCTGACTCCGTTTTTCCCCGCCATCAAACCGCAAAAGGTCTTGATTATTGATTTAATCATTACTTTTATCTTTATTTTTTCCTGGCGAAAAGTTTTTTACGGCCTGATCAAATCACCGCAGATAGCCAATCAGCTTTTAGTTATCGGAGAAAAAAAACTGACCGAAGAATTAATGAGGGAACTGTCGCGTCGGCCGCAATTAGGCTATAGAGCCACTCATCTCCGCCAGGTGCCGGAAGATCTCAAAAAATACTGCCTGGACAACAACATTGACATCGTGATTGCCGACAATAGCCTGCGCAATGACGCCACTACGGCAAAAAAGATATTTGATTGCCTGTCGCTGGGCATTGATGTCCATCAACTGACCGATTTTTACGAAATAATCACGCAAAAAGTGCCGGTAGAATCCATTGAGCTGGGCTGGTTTTTGGAAAACCTGACTGAAAACTCCAAAAAATCATACGAAATAATAAAGCGTTTGATAGATATTGTCCTAGCCGTAATCGGATTGATCATAACGGCGTTTTTCGTGCCCATTATCGCCCTTATTATCAAATTGGAAAGCCCCGGACCGATCCTCTTTAAACAAATCAGGGTCGGCAAAAATGGCAAAGAATTTTTAGCCATAAAATTCCGCTCAATGTTTGAGGATGCGGAAAAAAACGGCGCTCAATGGGCGACAAAAAATGACGCGCGCGTTACCCGTTTCGGCCGGATTATGAGAAAAACCAGGCTGGACGAAATTCCTCAATTGCTTAATATTCTCCGGGGCGAAATGTCGCTAATCGGCCCCAGGCCGGAACGACCGGAGTTCATCCAACCCCTCTCGCAGGAAATCCCCTTTTACAGCGAACGACTCCTGGTCAAACCCGGTTTAACCGGTTGGGCGCAATTAATGGGGCCGACTTATGGCGGTTCCCAAGCGGAAACCGTAGAAAAACTAAAATATGATTTATATTACGTTAAAAACCGTTCTCTGCTTCTTGATCTAAGCATCAGCTTAAAAACCATCAGGGTTGTCTTGGGCGGACACGGACAATAATAATACGCATATGGACACTATCCCGAAATTATCAATAATTATCCCCAATTTCAATGACGGAGAAGCGCTACCCGGAGTTATCAATTCCCTAATAAAAGAACTGGCGGAAAATCAGCTATCTTACGAAATTATTGTTGTTAATGACGGTTCAACCGACCAAAGCAAGGAAATATTACAGCGGGATAACAGAATAAGATTAATCAATCATCCTTACAATAAAGGCTATGGCGCCAGCCTGAAAACCGGCGCTAAGAATGCTCAATATGATTGGCTGATATTCTTTGATGCTGACGGGCAACATCAGGCCGCAGACATCAAGAAGCTGCTTGCTTATACGGAAAATTTTGATTTGATATCGGGGGCGCGAACGGGTTATCAAGGCCCCTGGATACGCCAACCGGGCAAAAAACTAATCCATCTATTAGCCATTTATCTGTTAGGGAAAAAAATCGCCGATTTCAATTGTGGCTTAAGAATTATTAGAAAAAGTGACTTCTTAAGATTTATTCATATTTTGCCTAACGGTTTTTCCTGCTCAACCACCACGTTATTCGCTTTTTTGCGCGAAGGCTTAAACGTTAAATTCGTACCAATTCAAATCAACAAAAGGGAAACGGGCCAAAGCATGGTTAAGCCGAAAGAATTCATAACCTATTTATTCTTGATCTTACGATTAATCATGCTTTTTTCACCCCTGCGAATATTCCTGCCCATCGGATTATTTTTATTCCTTTTGGGCGGCGGATTGCTGATATTTGACGTTACCAATCAAGGCAGGATCAGCGCCAGCACGGTATTGATATCATTGTCCTCAATATTGATATTCTTTTTCGGCTTGATAGCCGATCAAATCTCCGCCTTAAGGAGGGAGATTAATAACCGTCAGTAGACATCTTACAAATATAAATACCTTATTATGCCCGCCGAAGATATTCAAGAAAAATTCTGGAATCAAAACAAATCCTCACGCCGTTCTCCCGAGCATCCCGTTGTGAGCTATATTTTTAAAGATAAGGCAAAAAAACTAAAAACCCTGCTGTCAGACGGCAACATTGACAGTGTTCTTGACTGCGGTTGCGGCAATGGCTTCTTTCAGAAAGCCATAAGCGACATTTTCCAGGTGGACTGTTGGGGCATAGATTACTCAAAGGAAATGATTGACAATAACCCCAATCCGCAAAAAATGGTCGCTTCAGTAACGCAGCTACCTTTTCCTGACAATTCATTTGATTTGGTAACCTGCAGCGCCCTGCTCCACCACATGAATAAAGAAGACAGGGTGAAAGCCGTAAAAGAAATGTCCCGGGTGGCAAAAAAATATGTTTTTTTATGCGAACCGAACGGTAAAAATCCGGCCGTAGCGATATTTTCTCTTTTGAACCGAGAAGAACTTGGCGGTCTGGACTTCTCATTAAGCTACCTGAAAAACCTAAGCGAGGCGGTCAAGCTACGGCCGATAAATGCTTTTATTGACGCTCTAATACCGCCCAACAAGACTCCGTTGTGGGCTTTTCCCGCCTTACGTTATCTGGATCAAACAAAAATCAGTTCCCTCCTGGGGTTGGACGCAAATGTCCTGTTTGAAAAATCATCATTAAACAATCAACATGGCTAATGGCGACAAACCCAAAATTATCCTCTCCTTTGATTTGGAATATTGGCATTCAAGCAAATTTCTGGAAAAATACTTGGCGGGAAAACAAAACGACACTCCGCCATTAAACACGGCTCTCCTGGAGAGGCTTCTATCCCGACTTGAAGCTTGCCAGCCGACCGGCGCCACTTTTTTTGTTTTGGCCGACTTAATGGATCGTTTCCCGGATCTGCTGAAAAGAATCAAGGCCGATGGCCATGAAATTGCCCTGCACGGCCTCAATCACACGCCGATAAACCGTTTAAATCCTGATGAATTTGCAGCTGATGTAATCAAATCAAAAGAGATTTTCCAACGCGTCATTGCCGAAATGCCGAAAGGATTCAGGGCGCCTAATTTTTCAATCAAGCCAGACAATAAATGGGCCTGGGAAATACTAAAAAAACACGGTTTCGCCTATGACTCAAGTTATTTTGCTTTTTCTTCCGATCCGCTAAAACCGTTGCCAACCCGGGCTTATTCGCCGTTAATCGACAAGACGTTTTTGGAGTATCCTGTTTCAACTTTCCGCTGGGCCGGCGTGAATTGGCCGATATCCGGCGGTTTTTATTTTCGCTTACTGCCCTACTCGGTTTTCTCCTATCTCTTAAAAAGAAAAATTGCAAAAAATGAATTAGTTGTGCTTTATTTTCACCTAATGGATTTAGATGAATCAATACCGAATATAAAGATACCTTACTGGCGCAAAATTTTAAAATATTTCGGCGTAAAAAAAAGCTGGAATAAATTCAATAAGCTATTGAATGATTTTTCCACTGAAAGCATTGAACAGCACAGGAACCGCCATGGCTATTAAAAAACTGGCAGAGGACCAAGAACAGGCTTGGGAAAATTTCTTAAAAACCAATGAAGAAGCCAATTTCTCCCATAGTCTTAAGATGCGAAAAATTATCCGCGATAATTACGGCCTGATTGATGATTATCTGATAGCTGCGGATAATCAGGGATTGATTTCCGGTATTCTGCCGCTTTTCAAAATCAACAACAAAAAATCAATATCACTGCCCTTCACCGACTCGGCCGGATTTATCGGCAACGAAGCGGCCCTGGCGGAATTTAATGATTATCTTACAAGCCAGGCCGAACATCATGATAAGGAATATGAACTGCGGCAAAAGGAAGTGAAAAATTTCAATAAAGCATCAATAAACGCCGACAATATATCCTCTATAATCCATTTGGATGGAGAATCGGACGAGCTGTGGAAAAGAATTGATAAAAAAGCCAGGAATCAAGTACGCAAAGCCGAGAGATACAATCCGAAATATTTAAAACAGCAAGAGTTGCTGTCTGACTTCTATCTGCTATACCTCAAATCAATGAAGCGACACGGTACGCCCGCCCATAAAATCACCTTCTTCGCCGGTATAATGGAACAATTCAACGGTTCAGTCTGCGCCGTTGAATACAATAACCAAATAGCGACCGTCGCCCTGACTTTCACCTATAAAGATACATTATACATTCCTTGGGCCGCCTCCGACAGAAAATTAAGATCATTTAATTTCAATGATTACCTCTACTGGCAAATGATTTCGGAATCATGCCGATTTGGACTAAAAAAGATAGATCTTGGCAGATCGCAGATCAACTCTACCGTAGCTAAATTTAAAGAACAATGGGACTGTCGCGATACTGCCCTGCCATATTACCTGATATCATCAGAAAAAAAGACCATAAAAACACCGCAGAAATCTCAATTGCGCCACTTAGCGAAAATCTATCGCCTCTTGCCATTACGACTTACCGCCCTAATCGGGCCCAAGCTAAGAAAATATTTGCCTTAAAGTTATGAAAAAAATATTATTAATAAATCCCGCCCAGCTTCAGCCGATTGCCGCCAATCAACCGGAAATTTATGATAAAGAAATAGATTATCTGCCGTCTTTGGGCATCCTCTACTTAGCCGCTTACTTAAAAAAATCCAATGATTATGAAATTAAAATCGCGGACTGCGGCGTAGAAAATATCAGCTATGACGACATTGGCAATATTGCCAGCGAATTCCAGCCGGACATAATCGGCATCACCGCTCTGACTTTCGTTCTCTTGGATGTTATCGCTATTATTAAGTCGATTAAAGCCTCTTTCCCCAATGCTCCAATTGTCTTAGGCGGCCCTCACCCCAACCTATACCCCGAAGAAACAATTAATTTGCCCGGCGTGGACTTTATTGTTCTGGGCGAAGGCGAGAAACCATTCAAAGAACTAATTGACAATATCAGCAATCGAGAAAAATTAAAAACCATACCGGGCTTAGTCTTCAAGCTTAACGGAGAAACCGTTAATACCGGTCATTGTGAATTGATTAATGATCTGGATGAATTGCCATTTCCGGCTCGGCAACTGACGAAATATGACAAGTATTTCTCCATTATTGCGCAAAAATCTCCGGTTACCACCATGTTCACTTCGCGCGGCTGCCCGTATCGTTGCCTGTTTTGCGATCGCCCCCACTTAGGCAAGGCCTTTCGCGCCCGCAGCGCAAAAAACGTTGTTGACGAAATGGAAGAGATCAAAAAAATGGGCATTGAGGAAATTTTTATTTATGATGACACTTTTACCATTAATCGCCAAAGAACGGTTGATATTTGCCACGAAATAATCAATAGGAAATTAAAAATCAACTGGGACATTCGCGCTCGCGTTAACACGGTTGACGAAGAACTGCTCCACCTGCTTAAGCTGGCCGGTTGCCAAAGGATCCATTTCGGCGTTGAGGCGGGAACCCAAAAAATACTGGACACACTCAAAAAAGACATCACCCTGGAGATGGTGGAAAAAGCGATTCGTTGGACAAAAAAAGAGGGTATTGAAACCCTCGCCTATTTTATGATCGGCAACCCCTCGGAAACCCTTGATGACATTAAACAAACCATGGAATTCACCAAGAAATTAGACCCGGATTATATTAATGTCTCCCTTACCACCCCCTTCCCCGGCACCCAGTTATACACCATGGCGCTGGAGCAAGGCATAATAAAAAATGATGTCTGGAGAGAGTTTGCCGCCAATCCTTCATCGCAATTCATTCCGCCGCTATGGACGGAGAATTTTACTCGCGAAGAATTATTGGTTTTGATGAGAAAATTTTACGGTTCGTTCTATCGGCGACCAAAATATATCATCAAAAAAGCTCTCGCCGTCAAATCTTGGGGTGAACTGGTCAGAAAAGCCAAGGCGGGCTGGCAAGTGTTAAAATTTTAAAGCCTATTTAATAACATTTTTAAAAATACTGAGTCCCAGCAGAATGTCTTTCAAATCTGCCAGGGACTTTATTTTTTTAAACCGATAAATGATATACTTCGGCCGCAAATAAAATTTAATAAAGGCCTTGCGTTTTAATTTCAATAAAGCGTCACTGCTTAAATCAGGCAGATCCATCGGCGGTATATGATTGGAAACCGAGCAAAAGTCGCTCCAATCAAAATCTTTTCTGATATATCCGCCGGCCTTGGCCTCTTCATACAACTTAGTCCCGGGATAAGGAATGGCGATAAAGAAAGCGGCCGTATCCAAATCCAAACTGCAGGCAAAATCAATCGTCTGATTGACTGTCCACGGATCCTCGTCAAGATAGCCGATAATGAACGCTCCGGAAACTAAAATATCATTCTTACGGCACAAATCAACAGCCATCCTGGCCTGCTCCAAAGTGGCGCCCTTGCACATCTTATTTAAAATCCTTTGGCTGCCGGATTCAAAGCCAAAGCCGATTCTTTTGCAGCCGGCCCGCCTCATTAGCTTAAGCATCTCATCATTTACCGAATCAACCCTGGCCATGACTACCCAAGAAATATTAAGTTTCCGCCGAATAATCTCCTCGCAAAACTTCTTTACCCTGTCCTTATTGGCGGTGAAAAGCTCATCATGAAAATTAAATGAAGTTGCCTGATATTTGCTCATGCATTCTTCAATTTCAGCTAAAACGTTATCAACGCTTCTGGTGCGATATCGTCTTTTCCAAACCGACTCGGCCATGCAGAAACCGCAACAATAAGGGCAGCCCCGGCCGGAAATGATATTGATCGCTTGCCCCGAATCCGTCGTTCTGGTGGGCGGCAAATAATACTTCTCAACCGGCAGCAGATCGCGAGCCGGAAAAGGTATGGTATCAAGATTCTCAATCAACGGGCGAAACTCCGTTATTAAAACTTCATCATTATTACGATAAGCAAGGCCTTTAATGTTTTTAAAATCGGTTTGATTAGATATCAAGGAGCGGATCAACTCTAAAAAAGTAACTTCGCCTTCACCCATAACGCAAAAATCTATTGCCGGCATGTCTTGCATTGTTTCTTTGGCGGCAATCGTCGGATGCGGTCCGCCGACAATAACTTTTATTGCAGGGTTGATGGCCTTTATCCGTTGCGTAATCTCTTTAAGCTGTTTATAAACGGGGGTGGGGAAAGTCAAAGCGACAAACTGCGGCGCGATCTCCTTAACTTTTTCATCTATTTGGTCATAGGACATCTCCAACGCCTCGCCGTCAAGAATCGTTATTTCCACGTCGTTTTCATGCTGGCGCAAATAAGCCGCCAGGTAAGCTAAATTAAGCGGGGCAGTCTTGCCGCCCTGCCCTTCAATGCCGTCGTAATTAGCGAAAGGCGGATTGATTAATAAAAGTTTATATTTCATAAGTTAGTCTTCTTAAAAATATTCCTGACCGGTAAAAAAATAATAATTAGAATTAAAAGATAAGCCAAACTGAATAAATGCACCATAAAGCCGGAGATGATTGACGCCTCTTTTCCCAATCCCAATAGGCCGAAACCAATGGCCCAGCCGGTCTCATAAGTGCCGAAATCCCATAATCCCTGAATGGGCAGGAAGCTTACCAGTTGGCTGAAGATAAGTCCCAAAACTGTCTTTAACCAAGCAAAATCAATATTTAAGGCGCGGAAAAATACTACGATCATCAAAGAGGCGGAGGCTAACCACAAAAAAGAAATCAGCAAATTAATCAAATAAACCGGCAGGGAACGGATCGCCTTAATGCTGGCCGCAACTTCTTCCAACTTAGTAGCCAGTTTAGCGCCAAGCTGAAATTTAGTCAACCCCGCCCTACGCATTAAGCTGATGACCGTTTTGATCAAGCGGTCAAGATAAAACAGCACAGCGATCGTGACCAGGCCCAAGATAACGCAACTGAGATAGATTTTATCGGAGGGAATATAATCGGGATTAAGCAGGATAAAGCCGATCAGAAAAGAAATGGCGACGGCCAAAAGATCAAAAAATCTGGCTACCAACAAAACACTGAGCCCTTCGGCGACGGCTATATTTTCACGCTTTTTTATAAAATAAACAAAACTTAACTCACCACTTCTGAACGGCATCAAATTGCAAAAAAAAGTATAGCCCAGAGTAATTTTTAAAGAATTTAAAAAACTGATTTTTTTAGAAGGAATCAAAACTTGCCAACGCCAAGCCCGCAAACAAACGCCGATAAAATAAAAAACAAAGGCAACCAACAAGTAGGGCCACACTATCTTAGTAACAATATCCCCGGCCTGAATAAAATCTATTTGCGTCAGAAGCAAAGCCACCAGGGCCAGGGTTACGACTAAAGAGATTATTTTTTTTTGTTTAGTATTGATTTTTAGCATTATCTTATCAAATTAAGCAACCACATTCTTACGGGGCTGGCTTCGGCTTCGGCCGTTCCGGATTGAGGCCAATCAGCGATATTGGTCACTTGACTGCTAGAAGAGATCTGCTGCGCCAATTCACTGTCGTAACCGATTATATATTTAGCGCTATAAGCATCAAACGCCGACTGAAGCTTTTGCTCCTCTAATAAGCTTTTAACGGTTTCAGGAGAAAAATAAACTGTTGAGACGTCAGTTAAATAATTCAAAAGAGGATGTAATGCCCTGTTGCCCACGACCACGACCTCTTCCGGTTTAATGATGCCGGCTCGCGAACGCAGTTGCTCCGCTGAATAAATAATTTTTAGATTAACGTTATTATCATACCCCCGGCCCCAATAAACATGGTTGGCTTGAATCAAGCCATAGATAACCAACAGAATAATCGCCACTCCGGTCAACCAACCGAATTTTTTTGCGATATAAGAATCACTGATCATTTTAGCCAAGCTCATCAAGCCCAGACTGATAAAAAGAGCGATTGTCCAACCCCAATCCATTAAATGGTCGCGCGAGGCCAGAACGACATAACTGGCGATAAAAATAGAAAATGCCAACCAGCCGACAAAAAGATTGGTTAAATTCCTGTCTCGACGGCTCAAATCCTTAATGCCCAACAGCAACAAGATAAAAAACAATGATCCGCCGATGTATTCCAGGGCGACAAATCGGGACAGATGAGCGAGCAGATTGTTGGATCCGACAAGAATACGCTCCGCCAAGCTGATAGGGCGAATGCCGATATTGGCGCCCACCTTAATCAAATCAATGCTTTCCAATAATCCCCGATTGGCAATATCGGAATTAAACTTATCAAGCACTGCCTGTCGATTAAAATAATAAGTATAGGGATCGGGAAAAAAATGGCCGTAAAAATTAAATTCCGACCAATCAGCTGTTTGCGCCTGATTGGCGACAAAAACCCTGAAATAATCATTATTACCGCGCAACCCGACAATCGCGGGCAACCAAAAAATCGATAACATTATGAAAAAAGGTATGAAAATCAATCCAAAATCCCTTAAATCTGATTTGGCAATGCAGGCTCCGGGCCTGGCTATAATTGTCTTTAATCGCAACCAAAACAACCCAAGAAAACGAAAAATACCCGAATCAACGACAGTGGCGTCTTCTTTAGAGCGGAAAATCAACCAACATAAAAAAACCGGCGGGAATAAAAACATCACCTCTCTTGACAGACAGGCCAAGGACAAAAACACCCCGGCCAATGGCAGAAAAATATATCTACCCTTGCTTTTACCGCCAATAAAAAACAAGACTGAAAAAATTGAAAAATACAGCATGGCAAACTCATAAGTGCCGATAGTCTGAACCATTTGAGAGTTAAAGGGCAATAGAATATAAACCACGGAAAAGACTATGGCGGTCTCCCAACCCAATAAATAAAAAACTACGGCAGTAAACAGGACTAGCGCTAACGCCTGAATTATTATGGCGATAATTATCAAGGCGTTAAAATCAGGCAAGCCGATGTATTTGAATAATGCGGCGTAAGACCAAGTAGTGAATTTATTGCCTTGGGTACTGGGTTGAGCCCGCTGGCTAATCAAGGATGACGCTAAAACAATATTCTGATTATCCTCCATGCCGTAAACACCGGTCTGGACTAAATTCCTAGCCAAAATAAAGTTTTCCGCTTCAGCCGGCTGAGCCGTACTGCCCTTGAAAAAAACCGGAAAATACCAAAAACCGGCCGCGATGAGAAACACCGCAGGCAGTAAAATCAAGAGGATTAATCGCTGGAATCGGCTGCTTTGTTGTGGCGACATAATTTGATTATTTAAAATTAACATTCCCCAAAATCGCCCTAAGCAAATGCCAGGGGCTCATCATAATATTGGGCAGCTGATAACAATAATGGGTACAGTAACATTTCTTTTTTCTAATATCCAATCGTTGCTGTTTGGCGGCGGCTGATTGCCAGACTTTTTTAAAATCATAATTACCCTCCCGCAGATTTCCAATTTTTGGCAACATCTCGCAATTATAAATGTTGCCCCAAGCATCAATGACTGGGAAAAAAGAAGCGGAACGGCAAGGTAAAATTTGTTTTTTTTGCTTTATTATCTTCCTGGCTGTTTTATGATAATAAGCATAAAACAGCTTATTAGCCAAATCATTAGCCAAGGTTTTACTCCTAAATAAAACCCGATTAAATAAGTCCTCATATTGATTCAAATCCAATGGCGCGATTTTCTGCGGGTCAAATGACCCGCGAATAACTTCGGCCGTATGGTATTTAATGCCGGGATGCTGATCAATGAAATCAATTATAGCGGCAATATTATCCTTATTGACATTAGAAATAGTAGTATTAACGCTAACCTGCAGGGCCTCATTAGTTTTAGCCAGTTCCATCAATTTTTCATAAGTATCCAAAAAACGCTCAAAATTTCCGGCTATGCCCCTGATTCTGTCATGCACCTCGCCAACTCCGTCCAGAGACAGGACTATTTTTAGTTTGATCGGCGCAGTGGCTAATATTTTTTTTACTTGGCTTACCGTTTGATCGGGCAAAAGGCAGTTGGTCGGTATGGCGATCTTTCTAGTGGCGCTGCAGCGATAAAAAATTTCACAGATTTCCGGCAAATCGGATCGCAAAAACGGTTCGCCTCCACCCAAGGTGAGGCTCCTTAAGTTGCCGACGGTCTCGGCAAACTTTTCTATTTCAACTAAAGAAAGCTCATCGGTTTCCGTATTAATCACTTGCCAGTTAAAACACATGAGACAACGAGAGTTGCATTTGTTGGTAACTTGAAAAATCAACCCGTAAAGCGGCCAATCCCTTCTTAACAGATGGTAAAAATAAAACTTGCTTACCGGCAGATATTGCTTGATTATCTTAAGTCGCTTGACAAATCCCATAAGTTATTTTAAATTGAATAATTCCTCTAATTGATCATTGCTAATACTCCGCAAGCGCTTATTTTTCTTCCGAGCAGAAAAAATATTTAACGTCTTAGCAATAACTGATAAAAAGCTTTTGATAAGCGACGATAAATCACCGGGGCAATTCAGGCAATGGCCGATATTAAAACGAATGTTAAGCGGCAATGACTTGAGCAAAAGCGGCATTGGGTAATTCCTTAAGATGATCAGCAACCGATTGCGCATCCAGAGATAGGTGGCGTACTTGTTATTGATGACCTGATTAACAGTTGCGCTAAGACCGTGATAGCTGATGCTGCTCGGCTGATAAACGACTTTATAACCGGCAATATTAACTCTTAATGATAAATCGGTATCTTCGTATCCATGATAATACTCCTCATAAAAACCGCCGATTTTTTCCAGGACGTCGCGCCTAATAATCATGGAGGCGCTGCAAGCGTAGAGCACTCGCCTGGATCGGCTGTATTGCAAACCGTCCGACTCCTCGCCCAAGCCGATATCATAACCCTTGCCGCGGAACAACATGCTGCCGCCAGCAGCGGCAATTTTTTCCGGCTCGTTAGCAAATAAAATTTTCCCTACGGCTTGGCCGACAGCCTTATCCGAATCCATCAGTTGGACCATTTCAGCCAGCCAACCCTTGGAAAGCAAGGCATCATTATCCAAGGTGACAATAAATTCGGCTCGACCTGAATTGATTCCCTGATTACGCGATTTTGCCGGACCAAGATTAGCCTTATTTCTAATAACGGTAATATCCGGGTAGCATCGCCGAAAATAATCAGCTGAATCATCCGGCGAATGATCATCAACCAGAATGATATTATAGTCAATATACGTTGAATCCAGCAGAGAGTCAAGGCACTTTGCAGTCAATTCCTTATTCTTATAACTGCAAACGACAATATCAACTCTCGGGTCAATCTTATTCATATGTCATGATCGCTTACGACGATTACTCAATATTTTGAAAATCAACCTTAATAATTTACGCCACAAAACTTGGGGGGCGTACACTAGCAGAAACCATGACATTTTCAGCCTGAATATAATCCAATTTCTCGGTATTTTAAAAACGGCAGAGTATGATTCGGTGGATAAATTAGCGATTTTCCAAGCTTTCAATCGGTCCTTGGCGCTGAAATCGTCAGTTTCAAAAATCGGAATAATCTTATCCCCTGTTTTGGAAAAATGACGGCCCAAAGAAAAATCATTCAATAATCTGCCTTCCCTTTCAACCCACTCCCATAATTCGGTATGGGGATAAGGAATTAAAAAATTCCATTTGATGCCGCCGTTTAATTCCAATTGATTAAAAAATTTCACTGTCTCTCTGGTGTGTTTAATGCTATCGCCGGGCAAGCCGACGATAAAAAATCCCGTGACCTTGATACCGCTTTCCATCAGCATCTTAGCGGCCTTAGTGACATCCTCTAATTTCTCGCCTTTTTTTATCCGGTCAAAAACTTCTGCCGCGCCGCTTTCTATGCCTAAAGCAACGTGACGACAGCCGGAATCATACATGGCACGGGAAAGTTCCTTGGTAATCCGATCAGCTCTAATGCCATTGGGACAACCCCAAACAAGATTGAACTGCCGATCGATTAAGACTTGACAGAAGTGCAAGGCACGGCTGATATCCATGGTAAAATTATCATCTACCAATTCAAAGTTGCTTATTTGATATTTTTCTTTAGCAATGCTTATTTCTTCAATAATATTTTTCACGCTCCTGAACCTCCAAGTCCGACCGCTGACAAACTTAACCGAACAATAAATGCAATTATAGGGGCAACCGCGACTGGTTAAAAGCGGATAGGGATGATCTTTAAAATATTCTTTGGGATCCAACCCCTCAAAATGATCATAATTGGGAAAATTCAACTCATCCAAATCAACAACGAAGGAATAGGGATTGGCTCGACACTCCCCGCCAACTCGATAAACCAACCCAGGAACCTCATTAACCTGTTTTTTGCCGGCTAAAAAATCAAGGAAAAACAGCAGTGACTTCTCGGCTTCAAACTGCAGGCCGTAATCAATATTAGGATTTGTCTGCAAGTACTCCGCCCCCAATAAGCTAACATGAGGTCCGCCGACGATAATCAGGCTGTCAATCTTTCCTTGCAATTCGGCAATTAAACTGTCAACCGCCGCCGCATTCGTGGACTTAACGGAAAAACCTAAAACCCGGGGATTGCTTGAAATAATAAAATCCTTTAATTGTTCCGGCGTCCAGGTTAAAAAATTAAGATCAACAATACTAAAAACATAGCGGCCGACCAAGGAACCGCCCAGGTAGGCCAAGCCGTTATTTATGTATTTATTGGTTCCCTTGACTTCGACTAACAGCAAATCCATAAGAAGCGTTATTTATCTAAAAATTCATTATACCATTTAAGGGTTTCCGCCACTTGCCTATCAAGGGAAAACTCTTTTACCACCCTCCGATATCCCGCTTGGCCGAATTGTTCGGCTAAACCGGGGCGTTGCAATAAATAAATAATCTTGCCGGCCAACTCATCAATTTTAAGCGGATTGACTATGTAACCGGTTTCACCGTCTATTACAATTTCCGGCGTTCCGCCAAAACAAGTTCCCACTACCGGCTTGCCGGCCGACATTGCCTCAATATTAAACAAGTTAAACGGATCAAAGTAGATGGAAGGCGTAACGCAAACGTCTGCCGAGTAAAAAGCCAAGCCTATTTCTTGACGATCCAGCCAGCCGGTAAATAAAACTTTTTCCGCAAGCTCGGCGTCATTTGCTTTGGCCGTTAAAGATTCGGCGTAACCGGTCATCTCGCCCACCACTAAAAGCACCGCATTATCCACCTCTTTCGCTATCTTGGCCATGGCTTCAATAATAACATCTCCGCCCTTGGCCTCGCTCAGCCGTCCGCCGAACATAATCACTTTTTTACCGATCAATTTGAATTTTTTCTTAAACGCCTCAACTGCTGAATCATTTTTACGCCAATAATCGCCGGCAATGGCATTGTGGATCGTAGCGGTGTTGGTAACGCCATTTAAAGCCAAAACTTCTTTTTGTATGTCAGTAATGCAAAAAATTTTATCTATACACTTAAGATAATATCTGATTAAAACGTTACGCAAAGGATTATATCTCTTCTTGGCGTTCCTTAAATTATCCCAAAAAGTAACCTGATAATGGCAACTATTGTTTTTCGGCCACATTTTACCATAATTGAAAAGCATCATGTCGTGCGCCGTTAAAAATGTTGCCCGCGCATACCGTCGGCCAAGAGAAAATGTATGATAGGAAATATGGCCGTGCACATTATGAAAATGGCAGATATCGGGATTAATCCGACTGATTATTTTCTTAAATTTGAAAACAACCTGGGGATTGAACAAACTAAAATAGCTAATCCAACGATCCGGATAGCGGGCATAAATCCGATGAATTTCTATACCGTCATAAACCTCCACCCCGGCTCGCTGCTTATCTTGAATACTGGCAATGACAAAAACGCTGTGACCCAACCTTATCAGGCCTTGGGCTAAATTATAGGTAACAATAGAGGGGCCGCTATGGGTTACCGGCGGGAAATCGTCAGAAACAAACAATATTTTCATAATTTAGTTTAACTTCAAAAAATAGTTCCTTAGATATGAAAAGTGAGCTACCAAACTGAAAAATGACCAATAAATTATCAATGCGACAATGGCGTTCAACGGGGAGGTGAACTTGAGAATAAAAAACATCAAAATAAAACCCGAGATTAGGCTGGCAAGATTTATGGCAATGGCATAAATATTCTTATTGATTGTCCGATAGATTGAGCCCAAGCCGATAGAAAAACCGGAAAAAATAACGCTTAACGCCAAAGGATAAACTAACTTGATGCTTAAATTGAATTCCGAACCGTAAACAATCCCAATAAGATAGGGAGCGATAATCAGGGAAGCCAAGACAATAAAGAAAAATATCAAACCGGCAAAAAATGAAGACTTATAAAAGTTAGCCTTTAGATCCTTGACGCCGGCAACTTTTGCTTTCGGCAACTGTACTTGCAATAAACGGCTAATCGGAGCCAAAAAAACATTAGACAGAGCCAAGTAGGCTAAGGCGATTTTAAGGTTGGCCACTTCGGCGGAGGAAGCCAAATAACCGAGGATCAGCAAGGGCAAAATATTGAACAATGTAGAGATATTCTTATCCACGGCCATAACAAAACCAAATTTGAAATATTTCTTGATTTTGACTTGGTAGAAATTGACCAGGATCTCGCTAAACGCCGGCACTAACTCATTGCGTCGGGCAAAATTACGGTAGACCAAAATGGAAAAAACCATGGAACCGATGATTGTCAACAGATACCCCCAGACGATTCCAGCCAAACCAAAACCCATGAAAACGAAAATTATCGGCAAAAAAACGGAAAAGAACTTGTTAACATTCTCCACAATAGTCAGATATTTTATCTTTCTCATGACTTGAAGCAGGTTTACCAACAAACCAAAAAATATCTGGAAAATGTAACCGACAATTATCAATCTGGCCAACTCACCGATCAAACGATCATGATAAAACCACTGGGCCAAGGCGGGAGCCAAAATAATCGCCGCTAAACCGAAAGTAAAAGTGATGATTAAATTAAGTTTAAAAAAATAAGTAATGATATCCTTGATGTCTTGACGGCTTTTTCTGGCGTAAGCATCGGCCAAAAGGGTTAAGGTGGCGTAACCGGTGCCCCAATCCATAAATAGTCCGGCCAAGCTGGCCAAAGCGAAAATCAAAGCATAATCGCCGTAAGCGCCGACGCCCAAAATCCGAGCATAAATAATGGAAGCGATCAATGACAAGCCCAAGTCCCAAAATGACCCCCATTGCAAAACCAATAAATCACGAAAAAACTTTAACTGCCATAAATATCGCCAGCCAGAAATGATTTTTTGCTTAGTTGCTTTCATTATTTTAATATTAACGATTAATCATTTTTTTAATGCGAGCCATGGCCTTGATTAAGGGTTGGGGAATCTTATTTTTCTTAATAAAAAACAGATGCAAAACTGAAACGCCTAAACGTACCAGGGGATTCCTGCGATTTTTCACCAAGTATTCAATCCGGGATTTTTTAAGTCGCGGGATAAGGTAAATAACCTTATTTAAATAACCCTTATTCAATAAATGAAACTGCTTCTTCAAGTAAGCCTGTCCGTCAATCAAATGGCCGTCGACAATGGCTCGACGGTATAATTCCGTACCAGGATAAAAAGTTAAGGAAAATAACGAAAGGTGGAAGGGTTTTTTAATTTGATTAAGAACATCAATAGTCAAAAGCAAGTCACTTTCATCTTCATAAGGATTATCCAAAATCACATCAATAATAACATTCAGCCGTCCTCGGTACTTATCAAGAAGCGCCATGGCGGTTAGGAATTGTTCGGATTTGGCGTGCCTTAGGTAGACATCCCGATTCACCCGATCGCTGCCACTCTGCAGGCCCATTTGGATCATCTCCAAACCGGCATCAACCAGTAACTCCAGTTTGGTGGCATCAATAGTGGTCGGGCTGGCCAAACAAAAAAACGGCAAATTAATCTCCGCCTTATAAAGCCGATTGAATTCCTCAATCCAGGCCAAATCATTAACGGCAAAACTATCGTCCATGATTTTGAACGAACCGATAAAAGGAAATTTCTCTTTGACGGCCTTCATTTCGGCAATCAACTGGTTAACGGATCGTTTCCTTAAAAATACTCCGCTATAAATATTACGGAAAACCGAGTTGCAACAATAAGCGCAGGCATGGGGGCAGCCACGCGAAGATAATAAGCGGTGATCGCCTCGCGCCGCCGGATAATATTGCCGAAAGACGCTTTCCGTCAGGGGCAGAAGCTCGCCCTGATGGATGATATAATGGTCGGAAAAATCATAATCCGGAAAAGGCAGTTCATCAATGGCACTGATTAAAACCGATTTCCCGCCGCTGACAACCTGATCGCCATCCTTATGCCACAAGCCAGATATATTGACTTCCTTATAATTCAGCCAATTGCCGCCTTCAGTTAATTGCAAAAGAGCTGATTCACCCTCCCCCACGCAGACAATGTCAGCATAGTTAAGGCAGTTTTCCGGATCAATTGTCGGATGAATTCCGCCCCAAATTACCGGTAGGGCCGGAAAGCTGTTTTTTATTGATTCGGTAACTTCCTTGGCACGAAAAAAATGATTTGACATCAGGCTCAAACCAACCAAATCAGGCTGATATTTCTTAATAAAATCATTAATTTGCCGCAATTCGTCGACAGTCTCCAATTCTCCATAGGGCTTGGATAAAAATAAAATTGCCACCTCTCGTCCATGACTTTTAAGATAAGAAGAAAGATATCTGGCTCCTAAAGCGCTGATATCGGTTGGGGCCTTCTTAAACTCTTCAACGTCTTGTTGATTAATTGAAATTAGTAAAAATTTCATAGCTTATTTTAAGCGCTTCCCCGCCGAATAACAAACATCAAACATCAAGCGGTTAGAGTATATTTTATAACATATTTCTAATAAAAAATCAAATTGTCAGCCGCCAAAATCAATCAATAAAATTCTAATGCAAGGAGACGGTTAATAATTCCCGACAAGCGTTCAAAACTTGCTCAGGGGTTATGGCTGAAAAGCAATTTTTTACCTCTTCCATATTAATATCGGCATTGTATAACATTTTGCATTGCGGGCGGCAAATTTTCCTGTCGGTAACCAGGCGATAATTATTTTCCGGCCGCTGATTGTTATCATCGCAGGGACCCAAGATATCAACTACCGGAATTGACAGGGCGTCAGCAATATATAATAAACCGGTATCAACACCGATAAATAAACAGCATTTTTTCAAATAGTACGGCAGAATATCCAAGTTCTTACTTAAAATTAGATAACTCTCTCCGCCGACTTCCTGCCTGATTTGTTCCAAATATTCCCTTTCTTCCTCAAGACCGAAAATCAAAAAAACCGGCTGATATTCGGCATTAATTTTCTGCATTAATCTAATCCAATGATCCTTAGGCCAGATTTTGTAATCCTTACCGGATGAAATGACAGTTCCAAAAATAATTTTACTGGCCAAAGAATTAATGCGAAAAAAATCTTCTACCTCCGGACAACTATCGGGGAAAAAAAGCTTATTGTTTTTATTACTTACGGAAAAACCGGCTTCCCGCAATAATTCAAAATAAAATTCCTTGATTGAACGATCAAACTTATAATCTTTCGTTATGTAATAAGGATAAAGCAATCGCGACAACCGGCCATCCAATCGTGTAGTAACCAAATAAGATTTGGCGGCATCCAAAGACAAGCCTAAGATACCACCTTCAAAATTATTTACCAAATTAAAGTAAGCCGTGATTTCAAATCGGCTTAAATATCGCCACTGCTTAAGCAGCCATTTAATGCTGCTCGCTTCACGTTCGTGGACAAAGCCAATCTTTTCGTCTATAAAGGGATTATTTTGCCAAACAGCCAGAAACTTGCTCCTAGCAAAAACAATCAGCTTAGCCCCCTGATTATTATTTCTTAAGGCCTCCAGAACCGAGGTTAAACAAACCATGTCTCCGAGCTTGCCGGTATAAAAAACCACTATTGCTCGGCCGGTTTTTTTCTTCAACCAAAATCGGCCCAAGAAACGCAGCGAGAGGGCCAAGGGCAATAGGCACGCTTTTCTGATTGAATCAAACGAATAAATCTTCATAATCAGGGAGTTTTGGTGGTAAACCACTTCATGATATTTTTTCTAATCTTCCATAATTTGCGCGCCGAAAAAAACGGGTGCGACAAGTAATATTCTATTTTGGCGCGTCGGGCAAAACGGAAAATCTTTTCATAACTTAAATCCGGCTGTTCAAAAATAGGCACATTGGCGCAAGATACCAAGGGAGGATATGACCGCTTTTCCTCATAAAATTCCGCCCAAGAAAAATCCTTCGGCAGGGTGCCGATTTTTTTGGCTTCTAACTCAATTGCGGTATGGGGATAGATCATTGTTAGAGTCTGGGTTGTTTCGTCAACGCCCAGCTTGTTCTCCAAATACCGGCTCAAAAAAACCGTTTTTTTGATGTCCGCGTAAGTTTCCCCCGGCAAACCGTGCATGAAAAAAACTTTTAATTTTATTCCCGCCCGCTTGATTATCTTTACGGCTTCAATCACCTGGCTAACAGTAATGGCTTTTCTGATATTCTTTAGAATTTCATCGCTGCCCGACTCCGCCGCCATGGCAATATGCTCGCAACCGGCCCGCTTCATCCAGTCAATTAATTCGGCATCAATATTATTGGCCCGAGCCTCGCACCACCAACTAACCTTTAACTTTCTGGCGATTATCTCTTGGCAGATATCAATTACTCTCTGCTTATTCATGGTAAAGCAATCATCAAAAAATCCCACGCCGTCCAATTCATACTTGTCCAGCAAAAATTCTATTTCATCAACCACGCTCTTGGCGCTACGGTATCTGATATTGTGCCCCCACTGCTCGGCCGTAGAGCAATAAACGCAATTATACGGACAGCCCCGACTGCTGATGACGCTGGTGCAAATTTTTGTTGAAAGCGGAATCGTCTGGCGATATTCGTTAATCGGGAGCAAATCCCTGGCCGGCAACGGCAGACTGTTTAAATCGGCGATTGCTTGGCGATGGGCGTTATGAACTGTTTCTCCTTGATTATTGCGATAAGATAAGCCCTGAACATTGGCTAAATCCTCTTGGTTAGCGACAGCTTTAACCAACTCCAGAAAAGTGAATTCTCCCTCTCCCCTGACGATCATATCGATTGACTTGATATGCTTTAAGGTGTCATCGGCGGTTAAGGTGGGGTGAGGGCCACCGGCCACGATTGGCACTGTCGGCAAATTTTTCTTAATCAGTTTAGCCAATTCAAAGGCATAAAAACGATTCTGCGTGCCGAATGACAGCCCGACAATGTCCACTCCTTTTTCTTTCAGGGTTTCAACTATTTTATCATTATCATACCGGTTAATGACGCTATCAATTATATAAACATCATTAAACCCGTTTTCCCGCAAGACCGCGGCCAACCAAGCTAAGCCGAGGGGTGGCATAGTCTCTTTTGTCTGATAAAGAGAAGGAGGAAAAATTAAGGCTATTTTCATATTATTTTTTTAAAATCACTTCCCGCCAAAAAACCGGTTTATACCAATATCCTCGGCCGTATTTAAGTTGATTCTTGTAATTCCTTAAAAACAATAAACTCCAAAAGGGCTTTAATTCGGTATCAACCAATCCCGCATATTTTTCAATATTATTCCAATTAAATTTCTTGCCGGGAAACTTCGCCTTTATCCGCTCAAACAGAACTGTCCCGGGATAAGGAATGACGGGCAAAAATTGCTTGACTTGCAAATCATTCTTAATGATAAAATCAATGGTTTCCTTGATGGTTTGCCGGTTTTCCCCCGGCGCGTTCAATAAGACGCAATACCCGCCGGTTATGCCATTTTCTTTCAAAATATCAATCGCCAAGCGCAAATCAGTCGAGGTTATTTTCTTATCAATCATGGTCAAAACCCGATCACTGCCTGACTCCATGCCTAAATTGACATTAATGCATCCGGCTCGCTTGACTAATGGCATGATTTCCCGGTTCTTGATAATGTCAGTCGCCCGAGCATTGGCGCCCCAAGAAAATTTAAGACCGCGATCAATAATGGCCGAGCAAATCTTTTCCACCCGATCGCCGTCAATAAAGAACTCCCAATCCTGAAAAAAAATCGACTTGATTTGAAAATTATTTATCAAGTACTCAGTTTCCTCAATCACCTTATCAGAATTTCTGACGATATAACGTCCGGGCATCATAGCCTTAAGGCAGAACAGGCAATTATAAGGACAACCGCGCGAAGTCATAACAACGGAAAAAGGCTTTTCATAATCATTGCTGGAATACTTGTCCATGGGCAATAGGTCATAAGCCGGCCAGGGCAGGGAGTCCAAATCAATAATCCTTTCGCTCGGATTATTTACAATCTTACCGCCTTGGCGATAAGACAAACCGGGAATCTCTTCCAAAGATCCTTTCGCCGCTAAGGCGGCAACTAACTTCTCTGCGGATAATTCCGGCTCGCCCCGAATGATAAAATCTATTTGGCAATTATCAAACACCCATTCGGGCATAGTGGTGCCGTGACTGCCGATTAAAATCTTATGTTCAACTGCGGCCCGATCTATGATTTTAAAAATATTTTCAATATGGGAATTGGGACATTCCCAGCGATCAATCGGTGTAGAAGTAACGATCAAGGCCTCGGGATTAAAATCCCTAACGGCTTGTTCAATCTGTTCTAACGACAAATTTAAAACATTGGCGTCCAACAGCTTAATACTCTGGCCGGCTTGCCTTAAAATAGAGGCGATTATAGCCATCGACAAGGGCTGCCGCGCCCGGACATTCATAATCGATTTCTTTTCCTGATTGAAATTCGGCACCAATAAAAATATTTTCATCTTATCAACTAAATTAATTATTAATGTAAACCGCCTTGCAACACCGGGAACAAATCGGCAACGAATGCTTAAACAGGTATTGGCGAAACTCCTGATAATCCTGGGACAGCCAAATCTCGTCGGGCGTTTTGTCCAATAAACTGCCGAAAGATTTTTCAATAATATCGCACCATACCACCTCACCGCGCTGGTTAACGCGCAATTCCGGTTGCAATAATTTCAGACAGAAAGGACGAGCCGGCCGGCGACCCAAATACTGCGCTAAGTTATGATAATAATTCAAGGGAGAAAAATTAACAAAGCAACCGGTTTTGAGGCCGTATAATCTGATTTTGGTCAACTTTTTCTTTAATTCCTTAACATTAATGCCGGAAGGAAAAATCGGATCCCTAACTTGCGTATTAAGGCGATAGTCACGGCCCTCTTCCCAGCCGAATTCCCGATTAAAAATATTTTTGGCTTGAGCTACGTCTGCAGACGAGTAAACCTGCTCAAATAAAACATTAATTGTCGTAATGCCCAGTTTTTTCGTGGTATCAATCAATTCAAAAAAATTATCAATATTATCATTAACCAATAAAGTGGCAAAGACGGTAATCGGCACCTGTGGCATTTTGGCCTGCAAAAGCTTAATCGCCCGCTCCAACCGGTCAAAAGTTCCCGGCACGCCCCTGATGGCATCATGCAATTCCTTAGGGCCGTCCAACGAGGTCAAAATATCAGTCAGGTGTTTATAATCGGCCAATTGATCAATATTGCGTTCATCAATAAGCGTACAATTGGTTTGAAGAATCACCCGCTTGCCGAGAGAATCCCAAAAAGCGATGAGCTGCAAAATATCCTGGCGAGCAAACGGTTCGCCGCCGACCAGTTTTATTTCTTTTACCTGGCTGGACATTTTTTTAAACACCTCAAGAATTTGTTCAGCCGACAGTTCCTGCTGACGCAAATTCCTGTTCTCCCCCTGATAACACATTTTGCAACGCAGATTGCATCTGATGGTCGGTTCGTAACCAACTTCGTAAATCGGCGGAGCAACGGTCTGAAAAGGCAGATCCGACGCTTGAATGAATTTTTTAACCCTGGCGGTAACTTGCCTATTCCGTCGCCAATCATAAAATAATTTAGCCGACGGGGAAACTATCGGCACGGTTTTAATGATTTTTTTAATCTGCTGCTTATTGCTTCTTAAAAAAACGAGAAATAGATCACAGCAATAAACCAAAGCGGAAAAGAAAAAGACATAAACCGGCAACCGGTAACGCGCCAAAACAAATGGCGAAACCATCAAGGCGGTATACAGGATAATCATGGCCGAAAAAATAAAAAATAACAGCTTATCCCGATCCTTAAAATACGAATAGATCAAAGCCAAAGCCAAGGTCAGGGAGCTGATCCCCCATAAAGCAACGCCGGCCAAATAAGTTAACAATTTAAGATTAATCTGCTTAATGAAGTCTAAAATACCCCGCCAATTGCCATTTAGGATAAAGCCCGTAATATCCGGTTTAGAAAACTCCCCGGTGTAAGCCGACCACATCTCAAAATATCCCGGCTGAAAGAAAAATGGCACCGTTCTGATCAAATGAACCTTAAGGTAGTCGCCGAAATTATTCAAAATGTAAGTCTTGGCTGTTTGGCTGTAATAATCCAATTCGCGATTGAATTCGGACAAGCTGACTGACAAGCAATCGCCTTGGTTGCCAATATTTTCGCCTAAGGCGTCATCGGCCTGTTTGACAATAAAATCATAAGCCTCGGCGTAAGGAATTTGCTTTTGGTAGGAAAGCAAAGCCGGCAGATTATAAAAATATATATTAGTCGCTAATAAGTTAACTAAGGTCAAGCGCTGATAAACAATCTTATTCCTAATTAAAATCGGCGAGATGACAGCGCCGAAAACCAAAACAAAAGCCAGGCCGCCCAGAATAATCTTCCGCCAATTTATGCGCTCCAATTCTTTCAGGGACAATAATCTCCGAAAAGCATAAGCCAAAATAAGAAAAATCGGCAGAATCGCCATTAAAGGCGAAGTATTCTGCCTGACTAAAGTTGACAAGCCAAGCAGTAACGCGCTAATCATTAATCGCCTAGTCTGCGGAAAACGGAAGAATTTTAAAAAATAATAAATGCCGGCCAAAAAAAGCGGGATTGAAAGATTTTCACTAACCAATAAAAAGTTATGCCAAGCCCAATAAGGCTCAATGGCGATTAAAAAAGTAACCGCCAAAGAAATCCTTTCACTGAAAAACAAACGAACCAGTTTATAGCCGATGAATAAAGCTATAAAAGCCAAAACCACTTGCATAATATAAATCAGCCACTCGCCTCCCAGCCAATGAAGCAGGACTGAGGTTGTGAAGTAATAAAGCGGCGGATGCCAATCGCAATAGTCGTGAAAAATACCCAATAAAACGGAAACTGCCGGCTGGGCTTGATTATAAAAATTTTGCCACCCCCCCCTATCCAGGCTGGCGCGCCAAAAAGTAACAAAAACCGAAACTCGCACCGCTAAAAAGGCGGCGGCGATAATCAGCCATGACCGATATTTAAAAATAATGTTTTTTACTTTTGACATAGTATTTTCTGTTATTGCCGCTTTTTACCGCTAAGGATCCATTCGCAAAGCGCTAAGAATCCCAAAAAATAAATTTTAACATGCTTGGGACTTCGCAAACGCTTCAAGTAATTAAGGATAATCCGGGGACGAAAATAAAACTTGCGGAAAAACAGCCTATTATACCTTATTAATTCTTCTTTGGTTAAGCCGAAAGGCACAAAAACCGGCTCCCATTCGTTCATTTTTTTCCAATCTTTGTCAAAAGTTCCGTATTGGGAGTAAGTGCCGCTGATTTCTGAACCGGGCAACGGTGTCATCAAGGTACAGTGGAATTCGTCTATCTTCAAAGTTAAAGCAAAATCAATAGTCTCTTGCAGTGTTTCCTTAGTTTCGCCGGGATGACCCATAATAAAGAACGCCCCCACGTCAATCCCCGCTTTTTTAGTCCAATTTATAGCGTTTTTAATTTGTTCTTTGGTGGTATTTTTCTTAATTAATTTCAAAATATTTTCATTGCCCGATTCTACGCCGTACCACACCTGCCAACAACCCGCCTCTTTCATCGCTTTAAACATTTCCGGCTCTACCATGTCAACGCGAGCCAAGGCCGTCCAAACCAAATCCAATTTTTTCGCTTTCAACAACTCGCAAAATTTATAAAGCCGAGGCTTGAAAACCGTAAAATTATCATCGCGGAACTGGATCTCCCTGATGCCATAGTTATGATAAAGCAACAAAACCAATTCCATCATGTATTCCGCCGAATGGGACGATAGGATATTGCCATAAACGCTTCTAGTGCAGAAGGTGCACTGGCCGGGACAACCGCGGGAGGTAACCAGGGTGGAAGCGGGAAATTTTTTGACCGTATGAACCGGTGGAGAATACTTGACTAAATCGGGCAACAGATCAAAAGCCGGCTGAGGCAGAGTATCCAAATCAATAATCCTGGCGCGTGGCGCCGTAATGACAAAATCGTCTGACGCGTCCGATTTGAAAATCAATCCGTTGACTTGCCTTAACTGGCTTTTCTCCAAACCGTTCTGAGCCAAAGCCGCCAACAATTCAACCAGGGTATTCTCACCCTCGCCGATAATTCCCAAATCAAACTGGGGATAAAGCTTAAGAGTCTCTTCCGGCGCCGTACTCAAATGATGCCCTCCGATCAAAGTAATTATGCCAGGTTTGATATTTTTTATCTCCCGAGCGACCGCCGCCGCATTGTCTATGGAAATAGTAACGGCCGTAAAACCGACAACAGCGGGATCAGCCGCTAAAATCTTTTCTGTCGTTGATGCAGTGTTCAAATCCAAAATTTCAGCATCAATAATGCTTACTTGATGTCCCGCCGCCCTAACCGCGGCGGCTAAATATACCAACCCCAAAGGAATGGATTCTCCTCCGCTTTTACTTTTTATCCCGTACCTTTCTTCCAGGGTTAACGGGGGTTGAACCAAAACTATTTTCATAATAAAAAATTAGAAACGATACTTGATTAAAGTCCAAATGGCAATCAATCCGTCACGAAACTTTATCTTTTTGCCTTCTTCTTGCGACCGTGGCCGATAAGAAATTGGCACCTCATGGATTTTAACGCCCTGCCGAGAAATCTTAGCGGTTATTTCCGGACAGAATTCAAAACCCTTGGCTTCAATGCTTATCTTATCCAAAACTTGTTTGCTAACCATTTTATAGCAAGTCGCCTCATCGGTTATGGCGGTGCCGTAAAGAAAATTAGTCAACCAAGTCAGATAAACTCCGCCCAAATAATAAAACCAGCCGGCCTTAGGGCTTTTCTTTCTGGTCAACCCCAAACGCCTGGAACCGTAAACCGCCTGCGCGCCGCATTCTTCCGCTTCGCTTATTAATTTTTTTAGATCATTGGGATCGTATTCCAAATCAGCGTCCTGGACAACGGTATAATCGCCGGTTGCCACCTTGTAACCGGCAGCTACGGCTGCGCCCTTGCCCTGGTTTTCGGGCAAATGAATAATAATGTATTTGTCCTGATAGCGATCAAGCACCTCCCGGGAATTATCGCTGGAGCCGTCATTGACGATGATGATTTCTTTATTAACGCCCAGATCGGCTTCTGATAATTTTTGCAAAATAGCCCCGATGGTTTTTGCTTCATTGTAAGCCGGGATGACAATGGAGAGTTTATTGATTTTCATAATGTTATTTCTTTTTGCAAACTAAATAATAACCGCTGGTTAAGATGCCGTTTTCCGGCCGGGAATGCCTGATATCGCCAAACTCGTTTTTTACCGGCGAAGGCAGCCAAACCAATAACTTAACCAACAAAAACAACGGCACCTTCATCAAACGGCCGCCGAATAAATTGGCTTGAAAGCCGATTCTCTGCACTAAGGCGGCCAAAGTATCTTTGGTCGACAACTCATTGCGCAATTCAATTATCTCCCAGCCCTCGCTGAATAAGAATCTTAAGCCGTATTTAGTAAAACGATAATAATCATTAGGAACGTCATGAAGGGGGAAAATAAACCTGGTGGTCAAAAGCAATGTTCCGCCCGTTTTCAAAACCCTTTTCATTTCGGCAATGGCCAAATGAGGCGAATGCAGATGCTCCAACAGTTCGGTACATAAGATTAAATCAAACTTTTCATTGGTAAAAGGCAACTGATGCGCATCGCCCACCACGTCAACATTAGCTCCCGGCCGATGGTCAAAACCGATGCGATTGGGAAACAAGGCCTTGTAAGAACCGTCGCCGCAACCCAAATCAAGCACCAATTTTTCAGCTGACCGGTGCTGGATGATGAAATCATCAATTTTTTTTCTGGTTAACTTGGCAGTTAGAAATTCTTTAATCATTTTGCTGTTTATGAATTAATGAAGGAAACGATCTTTTCCGCTCTTTTTTCCCAGCTATATTTTGCGGCATCAGCGCGAGCTTGACGGGAAATATCTTCAGCCAATTTTTGTTGCGTTAAAACTCGATTGATTCCCGCCGCCAAAAGGCCGGGATCGTCCGGTTCAACCAAAACGGAGTTGCTATCATTTAAAATTTCCCTTAATGAGGGCAGATTAGAAGCGACTATGGGCACGCCGCTGGCCAAATATTCAAAAAGTTTCAATGGCGAAGTATAGAACTGTGAGATTTTCTCTTTCCCGGAGTTGGGTAGAACTAAAACATCGGCAGATCTCAAATAAAACGGGATTTGCTGATGGGGGCGATGGCCCAGAATCAGGATATTGGCTTTGCCGGCGTTCTTTTCCCGAAAAGCTTCAACATCGGCCTTTGTGCCGCCGATAAACACCGCTCTGGCTTCATCGGGCAGAAATTTAGCAGCCTCGGCCAAAACCTGAGCCCCCTTCCAACCGTAAAGATGGCCGGTATAAACAATTAATTTTTTATTCGGCGATAAATTAACTTTTTCCCTGGCCTCCGACGAGGAAAGAGTCAAACCAAAGTCAGCCAAATCAACACCATCGGGAGCAACTAATATTTTATCAGCGGCAATTCCGTCAGACGTCAAGGCGGTTTTGATAAAATTAGTCAAAACAATAATCCGTTTGAATTGACGCCAAAAAAGACGATGATACGGCCTGACAGTCGCCGGCAAAAAATGGAGCTCCAGAAAAGAGGGTTTAAAAAATAAGCCGAATTGTTCTTCGCGCGTATATATAATATCATATTTCCTGAAAAACACGTAGATTCTGCTGGTTAGCAAAAAGGTCGCGGTCGCCAGCCAAAAAGCCAAATTACCGATGATTTTATCCAAAAAAATCAAATCTAAGCAGGGCAATTCGGTAATTTTAAAATTAGCCGGCAAATCATAATAGGTGAAGGGATCGGCCTTAAGATTATTAAAACGCCGCGGCACCACCAACTCAACTTGATGGCCCAAGACGGAAAAAGTGCCGCACATTTTCATAATCTGCCAGCCATGGGCTTTTTCCGTCGGTATTCTGATATTTGCCAAATAAATTATCTTCATTTTTTTGTTTTTACCAAATAACACATTTGATGTCCGAACATATTAGGCCAAATGTCTTTAAAATGGAAACCATTAGACGCTTTGAAAGCCACGACGCTTAAACCCAAATCATTCAACCAAGCCAAGAAATCCTTATGGCTCCAAAAACGCAAATGTTCTGCCGGATGCGTCATCCACTGAGTAAAGAATCTTCCTCCGAACATCAAGCCTAAACGATAACGATAAAAAGCGGAATTAGGGATTGAGATTGCCAAATAATCGGCGTTATCTTTTATTTTGAAAATTATGTCCTCGGGATATTTGGTATGTTCCAAAACCTCTGAGATGACAATATAATCATAGTGATCGGTTAAATGAAAATCGGGACTCTCAATATCGGCCGTTATTCCGCCGATGCCGGCCTGCCTTAAATTGTCGATCACCAAACTGGAAACATCCAAACCGCTAACATCGCAATTCTTCTGTTTTTTGAGTTCATAAGGCAAGCGGGAAGTGCCGCAACCCAAGTCTAAGACCTTGGATCCTGACTCAATCCAATCCAGAAAAATCACTTCCCTTTCCATCAGCTTGCTGCGCATCTTAAACCCCCGTTCCGACCAATATTGGTTATAATCCAAATGCTTAGCGATGTTTTTAAAATTGGGACGGCGCGTACCCTCAAAAAAGAACGGTTTTGATAGGCGGACCATGATTTTATTAGAATAATACTTGAGCGCGCGCCTGATCTTAAAAAATATAAAATCCCAACGCTCTTTCTTATTGCCCAATTTCATCCAAATCAACGCCAGTTTTAAAAAATGAGTCAAGCCTCTTTTCTTCACGCCCTCAAATATCTCCTGGCGCCAGCCTTCAAATAATTTTTCCAACTCCTGAGAGTTACTGACGCCGGAACGGTTGAATTTATCCTGACTTTGGAAAAAAGAAAAATTGCAATAATCAGCCGTGCTGATATGATCCTTGAAAAAATCATTGAAAAGCTTCGTTCCCGGCAGGGCGGTAAAAATACTGAAGGAATAATGGTCCGCCTTAATCTTCTTGGCAAACTCAAAAGTCTGTTGCATTTCTTCTTTAGTTTCGCCGGGCAAACCGACCATGAAGCCGGCTTCTCGGCGAATGCCGTGCTGGCGGCAAAGTTCCAAGGCCTTTTCAACGTCAGATAGTTTTATTCTCTTGTTAATAATCTCATCCAAAACGCGCTGACTGCCCGATTCAACGCCAAAATCAAGTTGCAAACAGCCGCTGTCGGCCATTAATTTTATAATTTCTTCATTAACCAAATCCACTCGCGATTGCGCCCCCCAATACAGGCCGGATTCTTTCATAATCTGGCAAACCTTCCTGACATGGTCGTAATTAGCCGTTAAAGTGTCATCAGCGAACCAAATTCCCTCAACGCCGTATTTATCTTTTAGAAGGTTGATTTCCTTTTTGATGTTTTCCAAATTGCGATAACGCACCTGACGCCCGAAAACCTGATTGCAAGCGCAAAAAGTACAGCTGTAAGGGCAGCCGCGAGAAGCCATGACCATGACCGCTTTCATGGGGATGCCTCGAATGATATCGTCCCAGATCTTGGTGTAATAAGCCATGTTCACCTTATCATAGGCCGGCAAACTCAAATCGGTCAGATCCATATACTCGCGCCGTTCATTAATAACGGCTTTATTATCTTGATCCCGCCAGGCGATGCCTTTTACCTTGCTTAACTCCGGCTGATCCTGCTGCAGCTCCTTCATTAATTCCAGGGCGGTCTGCTCGCCTTCGCCGATAATAACGGCGTCAAAACCGGAATAAACTGCGCCGACCGGATCGGCCGTAGCTTGGGGTCCGCCGATGATCGAAAAAACATTGAGTTCTTTCTTAATCCTTTGATTCATTTCTACGGCTTCGGCGATCTCCATAGTCGTGGCAGTAAAACCGATCACTTGCGGTTTAAGCTCTAAGACCGTTTTAATGATCTCTTCCTTGGCCCTTTCACGATTATCATATTGATAACCCCGTTCGGCGATGATTTTTCCGTCAATGATCAAATTATCAAAACCGTGGTCCCGCAAATATCCGGAAATATACATCAAACCTAAAGAATAACGATGCTCTTTAAGCCGTTTGGGCGGTAAAATAAAAATTAAATCCTTATCCTGGCTAAGCTTTATCATATTTATCCTTTTGACTTTAATAACTCTTCAATCAGGCCACTGTCTAATAATTGCTTGACTAAAATTTCCGGCCGGCATAAGCGCTGATAAACTTCATAACCGCTGTCGGCAATTTTTTCTTTAGCTATCCGGCCATCCTTTACCGCCAAAATCTTAGCCGCCAAATCCCGGGCATCGGCCAAGCGGCAAAAAATGGCATTTTGGCCGTCCGTGAGCAGTTCCCGGACAGCCGGAGAATCACCGGTCAAAACCGGCCGGCGAGCCGCCAAACCTTCATACACCTTATTGGGAATAACCCGCTTGGCCTTATCGGTATGGCCGAATATTCCCAAGCAGACATCGGCTTGAGCCAAATAATCTCTTAAAGCTTCAATGGCAACCGGCTCTAAAAAATTAACATTGCGCGCTTGTAACCGGCCGGCTAAATCAATAATCTCTTTATAGGTCTGGCCTCGACCGATAATATTGAACTTGATATTTTCATTTTCCAAAATCTTCGCCGCCTCAATGATATATTCCACGCCCTGCAAAGGGATAAAACTGCCGTGGAAATGAACCAAAAAATAATCCTTTTTAATCGGCGGGGCGGGAAAAATCACCTTATCGTCGCAACCGACAAAAACCCGAAAAAATTTTTTTCTGCTTAATTTTAATTTCTCCACGAAATAATCAATATGGGCATTGGTGTCCAACAATATTCTATCCGCCAGACGGCAAGCCAACCAATCCAAAAACCAATAATATCTTCCCCTAAGACTCCAAGCCTTAACAACCCGCCTGTCCTCCGCCATGGAATCAAAAAAAGAGTAAAAGGCGTCAAAAATAATAGGTTTAAAGGTAAGAAATCTGGCCAAAATCATCGCCTGAAACCCCGGAAAACCAACAATCATAATATCATACTTTCTCCGGATTGACCAGTGTTTTTTGATCAAATCCCAATATTTCAACGGCCCCTTGACGCTCGTTCGGCATTCAATCACGTTAATGCCGTTTAATCCGAAACCGCCGAGCAAAATCCTATTGCGGCTGTAATCGGGGTCATAAATTCCAAAATAGCAAATAGTCATAATCTTATATCTTACCGAATTTAATCATGGCCTTGAATTGAATCGGGCTGACGGCAGAGTCAACGGCATTTCGTTTAAGCAGCCAGGGATTGCTCTTGGACCGGACAACGCCTTTAGCCACGGTCAGGGCCGCTTCAAAACCGTTAGCCTTCAGCAAATCAATAATCTGCTGATTGAATCGGCCGTAAGGATAGGCAAAATACGGCGCCGGCTTCCGGCACTCCTGCTCGATAAAAATTTTGGACTTGACGATTTCCTGTTCGGCTTCGGCCAAGCTGACTTTGGTCAGCTTAGTATGATTTACGGTATGGGGTTCAAAATCAATCAAAGCGGAGGCGGTCATCTCGGAAATTTGATCTTTATTAAGTAATGGCAGATCGGCAGACGCCAAACCGTTGGCCAAAAAAATTGTGGCGGGGAAATTATACTTTTTGAGCAAGGGAAAGGCAACAAAATAATTATCTTCATAACCATCGTCAAAAGTTATGGCCACTGTCCGCGGCGGCACCTTCCCTTTTGCCAGATAATGCAACAGCGCAGCCAAAGAAACCACATTATATTCATGCCGTTTTAAATATTCCAACTGAGCCCCAAAATCATCCGGTTTAACGGTAAAAAATCTGCCATTATCGCCCAAAGAATGGTACATCAAGATAACCGCGCGATTAGGCAGGGCGGGCAAAGGAACCAGCAAACCGGCTAAAAAATTCTTCAAAAAAATTTTAATCTTGTTCAGCATAAGCCTGTCTGATATTAGCAATCAAATTTTTTATACTGTAAGAAGACACAACGCCGTGACGCAAGTCGGCGGCCATCGCCTGCCTCTCGGCTAAAGCCAATTCGGAAATTTTTTTAATCTTTTCAGCTAACTCTCGATCATCGGCCCTCTCCAGCAATAACAGATTCTTATAATCGCCTAAGAGATCGGAAAATGTCCGGTTAAAAACTAGGGCCGGCACGCCGCAAGCCAGCGACTCCAAAACCACCTTGTCCAATCCTCCGGTGGGACACAAGTTAACGCTTAAATCGGCTTGCTGATAGTAAGAAGGCAAATCCCGGTTGGGGATATTGCCCAGCCAACCGATATAATCTTCCAGTTGCCGTTTTTTTACTTCTTCCTTCAATAAAGCGGCATAGCCCAAACCGTCAATATCCGGCGGCGAGCCGATAAAAGACACGGCGACATTTTCCATTGCCAGTCGGCGTATTAAAATATCAACGGCCTTGATTAATAATAATTGATTTTTTATTTCACTGATCCGGCCAACGCTGATGATTTGAAATTTATCGCGCTTAACCGCCGTCCGATCCTTTAAAGAAAACTTATCAACATCAATGCCGTGGCCGACAATTTTCACTTTGGCGCTAGGCAAACTGAAACTTTCGGGAGAGGCGGTAAAAATAATATGGCTTAGCAATTCGGCCAGTCTCAACTTGAAATTAACCGCTTTATGCGCATACCACAGGCCTATGATTTTTCCTTGTAAACGCCATATCAGGCCGGCCAAAATGACATACACCGGGTTCATATGGACAAAAACAATATCGTAATCCTTGCGCACCAACCACAAATATTTATAAAAACGCCATAAATACCGAAATCGCGACGGTGCGCTCTCTTTACCTAAGGACAGGACTCTGACATTATCAGGCAAATCATATTTGCCCTTGAATAAGCAAATAACGGTTACCTGGGAAAAACTGCTGGCAAACTCCTTAAGCCAATCATGAAAGAATCCCAGCAAACCGTCGGTATCATCCACTTTCTGAGTCAGAATCAATAATTTAAATTTTTTATTTTTTGGCGATGGCATATAAATTTAAACCTAATTCAAAGCTTCCAATAACGATTTTATCAGTGGCGAATCCGGCGGCGGAAAGTTGCTTGAACAAATCCCGGCGGTTATAAAATTGCTGATGCTCATTGATTTCTTCCGGCGAAACTATTTTAAGCGTGGCCAATAATGACAGCAAACCCTTGGTTTTGCCCCAAGGCGTCGTCACGATCAATAAGCCGCCGGGAACGAGCGCCTGATAAGACTTGGTTAAAACGTTCAAAGCCGCTGTCTCGTCCAAATGTTCCAAAACGGCCAGCATGGTGACGACGGTAAACTGATCGCCGTTAACCGGTAAGCCGTCACCGGATTTGAATTCATATTTTCTTAAATCAATCCCGGCAATTATCTCCTCATTCACCGATTTATCCAATCCGACCTTGCTATCAAACTTAATTTGTGTCAGAAAATAAGGATAAGAACCGCAGCCGATATCAAGAATTGCTCCCGACCGCAAATCATCGGAAATCAATTTGTCAACTTTATGCGCCCGACGCCGCGCCAAATATTTTTCTAAAACGCCATAACCCCTCGTCGGCGCCGTTCGATTGGCTATTTCCATAAATTAAATTTAATGATATACCAAATCGCCGCCCAGCCATCTTTCCAGCCTATTTTTTTGCCCTCTTCATAGGTGCGGCCGGCGTAAGAAATGCCGACTTCATAAATCCGAAATTTACCCCTGGCGATCAGGGCGGTGATCTCCGGTTCAACGCCGAACCGCTTAGCGGTCAAGCGGGTTTTTAGATAATCAACTACCGGACGGTTGAACGCTTTATAGCAAGTTTCCATATCAGTCAAAGTCAAATTACTCATAATATTGGAAAAAACGGTCAGGAAAGTGTTACCCAAATAATGCCAAAAGAAAAAAACGCGATGGGGCTTGCTGGTAATGAAGCGAGAACCGTAGACGACATCGGCATGGCCGTCAATAATCGGTCCCAGAATTTCCGAATATTCTTGCGGATTGTATTCCAAATCGGCATCCTGAATAATCAACAAATCGCCGGTTGCCGCATTCAGGCCGCGTTTAATGACTGAACCCTTGCCCTCGTTCTTATCTTTTAAGATGACGGCATATTTATCCTTTAATCCGGAAATGATATCTCTGGTGCCATCAGTGGAACCGTCGTCAATAATGATAATTTCCTTTTCTATATTCGCCAGAGGCGCCGCTTCCACTTGGCGTAATAATTCCACGATGGTTTTCTGTTCATTGTAAACCGGTATGATGACTGATAACTTCATAAAAAATTATTAGGTATTTAATCGCGCTTGGCATTATCGCCTGCCGGCTTAGGCAAGAAAAAAGAAACTAAAGCCATAAAGCCGCCAAACAAAATCTTTAGATCGGCCAACGATCTGATGCCAAAAATCTTTTTAAGGATGAATTTCGGACGAAAATAAAAACTGCGATACATGATTTTATACAAATCCTTTATCTCAGCCGCCGAAAGATTCTCCAATCTCATGACCGGCTTGGCTAAATTGAAATCATCCCAATCTTCACTCAGCAACAAATCGCGTTCCTTGGCCCAATCAAACATGGCCGTGCCGGGAAACGGCGTAGTGATATTGACGATCAGTAAATCAGGGTTGATCTTCTTGATGAAACGGATATTCTTTTCAATCACTTGGCGATTGTCGCCGGGATTGCCCACCATGAAAGCCAAGCGGCATTCTATTCCCGCCCGTTTAGTCCACTTAACGGCGTCAATCACTTGAGCCAAATTAATTTTCTTGTTGATGTTTTTTAATACGGCCTCATCCACATTTTCCACGCCGTACATGATTTGATGGCAACCGGCGTCTGACATTTTCTGCAACATGGCTTCGTCAACATAATCAACCCGGGCAAAACACGTCCAAGACAAATCCAGTTTATTTTTCATCAGCAAATCGCATAAATCAATAACGTTCTGGCGAAAGACGGTAAAAGTATCGTCGTAAAACATGATTTGCCTGATGCCGTAGTTATCGGCCAAATGCTTGATTTCGGCAAAGATGCCGGCCGCCGACTTAAAAACCATCTGATCGCCCAAGGTTTTATTGCAGAAAGTGCAACGTCCCGGACAACCGCGGCTGGTCATCAGGCTCATAGCCGGCAGTTTCTTATATGAACCCTTGGCCGGCCGGTACTTTTCTATCGGCAACAGGTCATAAGCCGGCAATGGCATATCGTCCAAATTGGCAATCCGCCGACGCGGCGCATTGCGGATTATCCGTTTTTGGCCGTCAAGCTCTTTTTTATAAACCACGCCGTCAATCTCTTCAATTTTCTTGCCGGAAAGTATTTCTCCCAAGGTTATTTCCCCTTCGCCGATAACCGCCACATCAACAAACGGCTGATTAATAACCTCATCGGTGACAAAGGTCGCATGAACGCCGCCGAAAACAATCAAAGCGTCAGGATAATATGATCGACAAATTTCCGCTGCTTGATAAGCCTTCTTAATCTGGCCGGTGGTGGCGGTAAAGCCGATCACCCCAATACCCCTGCGTTGATCAATAAAATTCTCCTTCAGATAATCGCCGAAGGCTTGGACTGAAGGGCAAGAAACTTCGCAATCTATTATTTCCACAGCTCTGCCTTGCCGGCGGACATAGCCGGCAATGGAAGCCAACCCTAAAGGTGGAAAATTAGAATTGATCTCGCGCCAAATATTATTCTCATCGCCGTAATAATCAGGCGGAGCAATTAACAGGCAATCCAGATTTTTTTCTTTAGCTTGCAACATAACTTAGAGAAATCTGTTAAAAAATGATCTAAAACCGTCGCTGGTCAAAAGCCATAAATAATCAACCAGAATGATAGTGATCACTACCGCGCTTCGGCCGGGCCAGTGGCGAAAATATTTTCTCAATCCGTTGATTGCCAATAAGGTCAATAATAAAGCCAGGACAAAATATAAACGCGATGACACGCCGGTCCAAAGCAAAAACATAAACGACGGTAGAATCAGGCACTTGATCAGAAACTTCTGCTCAATAGTGAACTCCCGCCACTTGATCAGCCCTAACGGCACCAACAGCCAAGCGGCCAGGTAGACGCCGATAATGCTCTTAACAACGAAAAACGGCTGATACTCGGAACCGCTGGGAGCGCTGATACCCAGCTTATACCAATCCAGATAGGAATAATGATAAATGAAATAAACTACGATTTGCCAAGCAATCAAAGGCAAGCCGACGGCGACGGTTGATAAAAACAATTTTTTTAATTTTTCCATTTTCGGCAGCTGCGGATGGAAGCATATCACCAGATACAGAAAAACCATGCCCAAACTGCTGTATTCTTTCCATAACATGCCAACGACGACCATCAAAGAAGTCAAAAATAAGTTAAAATTATCAGGACGTTTATAAAACCTGATAACGCCGATAGCGGCCAAAACCCAAAATAATTGCGCGCCCGACTCGGTAAACAAATCCAAACCGTACTTAAGCAACGGGTAAGAAGAGATGTAAATCAATGCGCCCGCCAGGGACAGCCATTTATCTTTGAAAAACAGATGAAACAAGGCATAAACGGCTAAGGCCAAAAAAATATAAAATATGATCGCTTCCGCCTCAAAGGCCACCGCTAAATTGCCACCGGTTAAAAAAGACAACCAGGCAATGCCTAACGGCCCCAGCGGTTTCAATATTCTGGAAGGAAAGCTTTCCGCCGGCTGCCCCAGAAACAGCTTGGCTGTTTCCATATATTGGTAGGCATCGCCGTTAATGCTAAAGCCGACAAAATTAAGCCGGATAAACACGTTTAACGCCACCGCAGCCAGAATCAACAAAACCGGCCAAAAATGCTTGCGGGTTTGTGGACGTTTGTTGTCTTTGGCTCTTTGCCAACTTTTCAAATAAAGCGCCAGATTCTCTTCATGGCCGGGCAAAGTTTTGACTGCCGTTTCAGCCGCTTGGCCGAGTTGCCGGCGCCAATCAGCATCCTGAACGATTTTTTTCATGGCTTCAGCCAATTTTTGCTCATCGTTAACGGGCGTAATCAGCGCGCTGACTCCATTCTTGAGCACTTCCCCGGCGCAACCGACATCAGTCATTACCACCGGCAGGCCGCAACTGGCGGCTTCTATTATGACCATCCCCCAACCCTCATAGTTGGAACTCAAAACATAAATGTCAGCTGAATTGTAATAATCATAAATATTGTCAGTCCAATCAATCAAAAAAATCTTATCTTCCAAGCCGGATTCTTTTATTTGCTCGGCCAATTTATTTTTTTCCGGACCGCGACCGACAATAAGCAATGCCACCTCCGGCAATTGCCGGGCGACAATGGCAAAAGACCGAATCAGCAACGGCAGATTTTTTTGCTTCACCAGCCGGGCCATCGTCAAAAAAACAATCTTGCCGGCCAAGCGGCCGAAAATTTCCGGCTTAATTTCTCCAGCTTGCTTCTCAGGTTTGACATAAACGGAAACAACGACGATTTTATCTTCGGCTAGCTGCAGGTCATTAACCAAAGTATTTTTTATCCGCTCACTGACTGCGCGCACGCTGTCGGCTCGCTTGATCAGCCAGCGTCCCAAATAGTAACGGCAAAAATTAATCGGATTCTCATTGCGCCAATAAGTCGCGCTAAAAAAATCGCCATGCTCTTGGATATTCAAAGCGCTCTTGAATTTCCTAGCCAGCAACAACCCTACCAGCGACAATTCAAAAGGGTCCTGAACCGTTATGACATCATAGTTATTCTGGCGGAACAGCTTTTTCCCCAAGCGATACATATTGAATAATGACGTCAATCTGTTGCCGCCGCCCGTGCCATAAGCCGTTACTTTTTCTGACAATTTAATTTCTTGCGCCGGCGGAGCGGGCACGATAATATCGTAGCCGTCAGTCAGGGCGCCATACTCAATCAAACGCCGAGTTACGGAGGATGAGGAAACGAATACGCCCTTATCAGTACCTAAGTTTAATACTTTCATCTCAATGATTATTTAGTAATAAATTTCTTAGCCAATTTGAATTCAATCGGCCAGAAAAAAAACTTCAACCGCCAGCGCAGTTTGCATAAGCAAATAAAACAAAATTTGAGCAGTTTATTGGAAGAGACGGTTGAATTTAACGCGCTTTTAAACGGCAAGGCGCCGAATCTGACATAAGCCTCCATTGACTCCACGAAATCCTTGTCTTTGACCCAAGGAAAATTCTCCACTGACATGTAACTTAGCTCGTTCTCTGAAACCCTCTTCCAATCTTCCAATGATTGCGGTTCCCGCCAGCCGGCTTTAATGCACTCTTCGTACAATTCCGATCCGGGATAAGGACGGAAAGCTTGGGGACCCAAGATCTGCACTTCATCGCTTAAAGTAATCAGACGGTCAATCAGTTTCAGGGTAGCCTGCATATCGCTCCGCGATTCGCCGGGCAAACCGATCATGAATGAATACTGAGGTATGATGCCGTGCCGGAGGCAAGCGGTGGCGGAAGCGACTATGTCATCAGCAGTAACATCTTTTTTAATCATTTTTAAAATGCGACTGCTGCCGGACTCGGCCCCAAAAGACAACAAATAACAGCCGGATTGCTTCAGCTGGGCCAAAAATTCATCATCCACCATTCCCGGCTTGATATAGTCAGCGCGAATAGTGGTTTCCCAAGGCAGAGTCAGATCCTCCTTGATCATCCCGTCAATAATCGCTTTGGCGCGGACGATGTCCACAAAAAAATTCTCATCCCAAAAACGCAATTTCTTATCTTTAAAATATTCTTTGGTTTTGATTATCCGCAAATCATCAAGCACCTGTTCCGCGGTCCGGGCGCGCCAATGATTTTTTAAAATCGCATTAATGCAGAAAGTGCAGCGATGCGGACAACCGCGCGAAGTCAGCGAAGGAATCAAATAAAGATGCTCCCTGATTTCCGGAGGCACCAAATTCCAATTGAACAGGGGCATGGCTTGAGGCTGATGCAATGGTTGCGGCTGATTAACGACGACTGTGCCGGACTCGCGATAGGCAAGGCCTTTGATTTCCGACAAGGGCCGGCCCTGCGCCAGTTGCCACATGGTTTCTTCGCCTTCGCCAAAGCACACCGCGTCAATCAACGGATGCCGGGCCGTCTGCTCAATGAAGAAAGTCGGATGCGAACCGCCCCAGACAATAGTGGCGGCGGGATTAAGCTTTCTAACCAACTCGGAAACCTTCAAAGCGTTAGAGATCTGCATGGTCATGACCGAAATACCGATCAGGTCAAAATCCTTAATCGCCCGTTCCAGCAGATCCAGATAATCCTTCTGCCTGACACCGTCTATCATTTTCACTTCCACTCCTTGGCCGGCTAAATATGTCGCAATACTCAACAGACCGACAGAAATAGAACTGTCATAATTGTCTTTGACTATATTGAATTCAGGGTTAACCAGTAAAACTTTTTTCATTGCATTTTTTTCAATAAATCAACGGTCTTAGCCACTGTCTGTCGCCAAGAAAAATCCTTCAACTTAACCGTTGCCGCTTCGGCCAAGCTTTTGGCTAACGGCCGGTCGGCCAATAATCGGCAAATCGCCTCGGTTAATTGATTCTGATTATTATAATCTATCAGCAAGCCGTTCCGGCCATCAGTAATGACTTCGGGATTGCCGCCGACATTGGTGGCAATCACCGGGACTCCGGCTTTCATGGCTTCCAATAAAGTATGGGACAAGCCCTCATAATTGGTGTTCAAAACAAAAACATCGGCCCGGCTTAAATATTTCAAAACGCTTTCATGCGGTACACGGTTAAGAAACTTTATTTGTTCGGTCAAGTTCAAGGATTGAACCAATTGCCGTAAGTTTTCCAGTTCCGGCCCGTCGCCAAGAATGACCAAATAAACCCGGGACAGGCGCTTGATTATTTCAGGCATGGCCTTGATTAACCGATCAACGCCCTTCCATTTGGTTAATCGACAAGCCGTCATGATAATTTGACCGTCGCCGGGCAGATCGGCGGGAACCGGCCTAGTGGCGCCGGCCTTAACCTCATTGCCAAAATCAATCGCGTTGTGTATGACATTTATTTTGGCCGGCTCAACGCCGATCAGCTTGGCCAAGTCGCCCATAAAATTGCTAACGGCGATAACCGCATCCGCTTCCGTTAAAATTCGACGGCGGCGCGCTTTCATTTTTTCAATTTGTTGACTGTAAGTATTTTTTTCAAAATCAGTGATGTAGTCGGTAGTCCAGCCGTTAGAGGTGGCTGTTTCCCAAGCGGCATCGCCGGCAAACCTGATTAAATATTTCTTGCCGATCAATTTCTTTAATAGATTGGCAAACCAGCCGACGCTGTAAATATCGGTTACATAAATCAAATCGACGTTAAAAGACAGAAAAAGCATAGCCAAAAAATAATGCAATCGGCTGAAAACTTTATTCTTTGCCACCCGATAAACGCCCGGCTCTGAGAGTTTTTGAGCGGAATAAGTGATAACCTTGACGCCAAAACCCTCGGCGCGCAAGGATAAAGCCAGCGCCTCAAGCATCGTGGCCGGGCCGCCGATATCCGGCGGATAAATGCCGGTGGCGATTAAAATTTTTATGTTATTCTTGGCCATTCGTCAATTTATTGAAAATATTTTTCATCTCACCGGCGATCCTATCCCAATTATATTTTTCAACGACTAACTTATGGGCGTTTTCAACCACTCTGGCAACTTCGGCTTTATTTTCTTCGGACAAAATGTAATTGATTTTTTCGGCGATGTTCTTGGGATCTTTCACTTCGCAGAACCAACCGGTCTCGTCGTCTTTTAGAAAATCGGGAATGCCGCCGACCGGAGTGGCGATTACTGGCACCTTCATATACATTGCCTCCAAAAAAGCATTGCCCAACCCCTCGGATAATGAGGGACGGACAAAAACATCAGCTTGAGATAACTGAACAGCAATATCATAAGGCTTATCTAAATCTCCTAAAAATATAACTCTATCCTCCAAATCTATGGAACCTACTGTTTTCATTAAACCTAAATTAAACGATAATTCTTCTAACTCTTCTCTTAACTCGCCATCACCAACTATAATCAATTTAGTTTGAGCATTGATATTGGGCATGGCTTTTATCAAATATTCTATTCCATTTTTTTTAACTAATCGAGAAACGGTAATAATATTTCTTTCAATTTTTTTGTCATGATTTTCCTTACGATTAATCAAAAAACTTCCTTCATCAAACCCCGCTGCATTTGGCACTACTTCAATCGGGCATTTCGCACCCATACTCTTTCCCCAGGCAGCTAAAAAATTACTAATTGCTTGAATATAATCGGCACGAACAAAAATTTGACGAAACAAAAAATAAAAAATACCAACACGTTTTTTAATATATGCCAAATCATCACCCTCTTGAAGCGTCAATAAAAATTTAGTTCGTGGTTGTAAAATTTTATAAAATAATCCAGCAAAACCGCCATAACTAGCCATAATAGACCAAACTATTTGATAGTGATTTTTTCTGTTTAACCGCAATGCTTTTATTAGACCAAAAAAAGGTAAGAGTTTTTTATCTAAATTTTTACCCTTCCCGATCCGATAAACACTGATATTTCCGATTCTTTCATAACAAAGTAAGTCGGGTTGAATTTTTGCAGTAATTAAATCAAATTCAAAATCACTGATTTTACCAGTTATGTTGTTTACCGCAACTTCCGCTCCACCTCTAAGCGGCAAATGTGCGGTAGAAAAAATCAAAATTCTTTTTTTGTTTTCTGCAGGCATGCGATAAATTGTTACGTAGCATGCTACGTAACAGGTTACGTAGCAAACTATCTCTTAAATATATCTTCGCCGTAGACGCCCTTGAGCAAATCCAAATCTTTCTGGCTCTTTAACAATAATTCAATATTCTTTTTCTCCAAGGCGGAAAAAACCCAATCCGTCGTTTCATCGTTCAGATTTTGCTTATGGAAACGCCTAAGCGCGGCCAAATCCTTAATAAAACATTCTCCGCCGGCGCCCCGGCCGCTTTTATGCACCGGATCAATATGCATGTTGCCGATCCAGGGATCATTGGACATGATTTCCCTTAATACTTCCCACCGGCAACCTAACTTCTTAGCCAGATCATAAAGCATATTCATATAGACGACCTTGGTGTAAAAAAAGCAATTCCGCAAATATTTGAACAGCTCCGCTTCCTTGGCGGAAGTGATAAGAGAAAAATCAGCCTGGGGCAACACCGACATCACCTCCCGGGCCTTGGTTTTATATTCCTCATTGTCCATGGGCAAGCCGACGATATTCCTTTGCGGATGGCGCGAATCGTCATAAGCGGTGGAAACGGACAGAAACTCCGGCGAATGGAACAAATAAACGCCCGGGTTTTCCGCCTGGATTGACTCTGTCGTACCGGGCAAAATCGTAGACTTGATTACCGCAATCTTGCCTTGGCCGACCAGCTTTACGGCGCTTCTGACGATGGCATCATCAAATCCCGCTTGAGTGGTGGGGGTGGGCACGGCAATAAACACGATATCGCACTCGCTGATTTTTTCCTTGTTGGCGAGATAGGGCTCTTCCAAGGAATAGCGAATAACTTGATAGCCTCTAACTTCAAAGTCATCGGCATAATTTTTGCCGATCCAACCCTGGCCGATAAAACCGATTAATTTGTTCATGGCGGTCTTGTAAATTATCAATTAATACCTTAATATTATATCAGAAATAAGCTAAAAAAATCAAGACGACAACTTAT
>Ga0172379_10001652_pt1 | contig 43343 bp, 40 predicted proteins | sample GrowelOW334metaG_FD_119756 | JGI IMG/M metagenome (GOLD analysis project Ga0172379, IMG submission 119756) | Groundwater microbial communities from an aquifer near a municipal landfill in Southern Ontario, Canada - Groundwater well OW334 metaG | ecosystem: Environmental > Aquatic > Deep... | reverse complement strand
CTCGTTTGCCGCTCGCTCCCTTGCGGAAGCGCGCTCGACTTGCATGCCTTATCCACGCCGCCAGCGTTCATCCTGGACCAGGATCAAATCCTCAAACAAAATTGGCACAAGCCACTAGTGACTCGGGTCTAGAGATCTAAACCCGAAACCCTATTGGCTCTGCCGTTTCGTGAGGACAACGTAAAAAACTCTCAATATATTTACTTACTCGCTTCGTTTTCAAATGGCGTTCGGTGCGGCCAGTCCTTGAATAGCAGTGTAAGTATATAGATGAGCGCGTGGATGTCAACTGTTGTAGCGGCCCCATGCGCTCCCCTCCCCCGATCGGAAGGATCGTGATTATACGCGTACCGCTTGCCAAACTACGTTCCCTGTGTACAATGATGGGGCTATGAAAAAAGAAATTCATCCGAAATACTTCCCAAAAGCCGAGGTTGTCTGCGGTTGTGGGAACAAGTTCACCGTTGGTTCGACCGTGGAGCATATCCGCGTTGAGATCTGCAATAAGTGCCACCCGTACTACACCGGCAAACAATCGCTCATCGATACCGCGGGACGCGTCGAGCGCTTCAAGGCACGTCGTACGAAGGCCTCCGGGACGAAGCCGGTCGTGAAGAAACCACGAGCACCGAAGAACAAGAAATAAATGACACTCGAACTCACCGCACAAACACGGACCGTTCTCGGTAAGAAGGTCAGCGCACTCCGCTCCGCAGGACACGTTCCCGCCGAGGTCTTCGGGCACGACGTGAAGAACCAGCACCTTACGGTCTCCGCAAAGGAATTCGGAAAGGTATATAAGGAGGCCGGCGAACACACGATCGTCATGCTGACGATCGACGGGAAAGAAAAGGTGGCGACGGTCATCACGGATGTCGTGCGCGACTCCCTCTCGGGAACGACGCTCTCCATCGACTTCCACGCGATCCGCATGGACGAGAAGATCCAAGCGAAGATCCCGATCAATTTCACCGGCGATGCACCCGCCCTGAAACTTGGCTTCCCGGTCGTCCGAACCCTCGAAGAGATCGAGGTTGAGGCGCTCCCCGCAAAACTCCCCCGCGCATTCGATGTCGACCTCTCGGGACTCACGAATCCAGGAGAGAGCATCCATGTGAAAGACGTTCAAGTATCCGCTGAGGTACGTGTCCTTGTGACACCTGAGACGGTCATCGTGACTGTTGGCGAGAAGACCAAGGAGGAAGCGCCGACACCAGCCCCAACAGCGGAGGTTGCACCGACCACCGAGGGAGCTGAGGGTGCGCCGTCACCCGAGGGAACGACGTCCGAGAAGTAACTCCAAGCGCCGATCGAGGAGGGGTGTGTGTGGCCACAGGTTACATGTCGGCCGTTCCTTCGTTATACTTAAGAACATGGACCACACGAGCGGAACAACGGAACGCGCACGAACAGTTCAAGACGTGGTCGCCGTGACCCCGCGGCGTCTTTCACTCGTCTCTTCGCACGTATCCAAGCTTCCATTCGTTACGCTCGGAAAGATCGCAGCGACTGCGTTCGCTATTCTCCTCTTCTTCGGTTCCGCACAGGCGCCAGTCTCATTCGGTCTCCTCGCTGCCGCACAGAATACAGACGATGAAACGGCGACCGAACCAGCGGACGATGGAACGCTCGCAAAAACACAGGTAGACGTACAGCGCCTCGAGCTCGAAGCACAGCTCGCCGAACTCGAGAAAGAGATGGCCGAGCAACAAAAGACCATTGAGTCGTATCAGAAACAAGGAAAGACGCTCTCGGGTGAGGTATCAACGCTGAACGCAAAGATAAGTAAACTGAACCTCCAAATAAAGGCGGTGAGTTTGAATCTCTCCCAGCTGAGCAGCGACATCAACACGACGCAACGACGGATCAATCAGACCGAGAATCGTATCGAGGCGAACAAGAGCACAATCGCACAGACCGTCCGGCGTCTCTACGAAGCGGATCAAGAATCGCTCTTCGCGATCATGATCACGAACACCCGCCTCTCCGATTTCTTCGGGAACCTCGAGAATCTTACCCTCGTACAAGCGAACCTTCGGAATACACTCGCGGAGATCACGAAACTCCGGAGCGAACTCCTGGGCCAGAAAGAGGAACTCTCGCTCCAGAAAGAGGACACCGAAAATCTCCGTGCGATACAAGAGGCCCAGAAACGAACCGTCCAGTCGACGCAGACCCAGAAATCGACCCTCCTCAAGGAGACAAAGGGGAAGGAGTCCGAGTACAAGAAGATACTCGCGAAGACCCAGGCGACCGCTGCGCAGATCCGAAGCCGTATCTTCGAGCTCCTGGGCGGCGGCGAGCTGACCTTCGAGAAGGCGTATGACTACGCGAAACTCGCGGAAGGGGCAACAGGCGTCCGTGCTGCGCTCATTCTCTCGATCCTCCATCGGGAATCACTCCTCGGAAAGAACGTGGGGCGGTGTTCGTACGTCAACGCCATGCATCCGACCCGGGATGTCCCCTACTTCCTCGACCTCTTGAAGCGACTCAATGTAGACCCGACCTCGACCTTCGCGCAGGTATCCTGTGCGAACCAGCACGGCGCGTACGGCGGGGCAATGGGGCCGGCGCAGTTCATCCCATCGACGTGGAAACTGTACGAGTCCAGGGTCACAGCGGTAACAGGGAACAACCCCCCTTCTCCATGGAACAATGCCGATGCGTTCGCTGCGACCGCGGTCTTCATGCGTGACCTCTTGGATTCTTCGAGCTGTAAGGAGTACGCGAATGCGAACAAGAACACCGTTCCGTACCAGAACCTCCTCGAACGTTGCGCAGCCGCGAAATACTACTCGGGCGGCAATTGGTACACCTACCGACTTTGGTACGGCGAACCGGTCGTCGTCAAAGCGAATGAATTCCAGCAGGACATCGACGTTCTCCTTGGTACAAAGAGCTCCTAGAAAAAATCCCGCACTATGCGGGATTTTTTGCGAACGCTTCAATGATCTTATCGAGGTTCCCTTCGAGCACTCCTTCGATATTCGAGAACTTTTTCCCAATACGATGGTCGGTGATACGGTCGTCGGGGAAATTGTAGGTCCGTATCTTCTCCGAGCGGTCCCCTGACCCGATCTGGGTCTTTCGGATCTCCGCGACCGAACCGACGGACTGCTCGCGCTGCATCTCGAAGAGCTTCGAGCGAAGTATCTCCATCGCTTTCTCCCGATTCGCGTGCTGCGCGCGTTCCACGCGACACGAGACCACGATGCCGGTGGGCTTGTGCAGGATGCGCACAGCGGTCTCTACCTTGTTCACGTTCTGCCCACCGGGACCACCGGCACGCGAGAAGGTCACCTCAAGGTCCCCTTCTCGCAACTCCACCTGCTTCGCCTCGACGATAGGGAGTACGGCAACCGATGCGGTCGATGTATGTATCCTCCCCTGCCGCTCCGTCGCTGGGACGCGCTGTACGCGGTGAACGCCCGATTCTTGTTTCAGAGCGTCGTACACTCCGCCACCCGAAACTTCCGCAACGAGCGTCTTGTACCCACGCGCACCGGATTCCGATGCGTCGAGAATGGTGAATTTCCAGCCACGTTTCGCGGCGTACCGCTGGTACATATTCGCGAGGTCGCCCGCAAAGAGCGATGCCTCATCCCCGCCGGTTCCCGCGCGTATCTCGAGAACGATTTTTTTTATATCAGAACCTTCCATGTGGTTATTGAAATCCTCCTAATTCGTAGATAAAAAAGAGAACTATCGAGGAAAAGGCGAAGAGTAGCAGAACAACGAGAGCCCTTCGAAGCCGCACCTCCCCACTGGTGCTCCCTATTCCCTTTCTTTCTCTGTTGATACCTCGTATCCCCTCGAAGGTAAAGTATGCGCCCAGTAGGGCCAAGCATATGTTGTTTGCGAGCGCAGGGACAAAGAGCGGCACTCCATGTCCATTAATGAAATACATTACCGGCGGGAACAGTTCTTCTCCTTGGACAATCTGCAAGGCGTAGAAAATAAAAAGGAGCACGCCAAGGACGACTCGGAGTACGGCTCGAAACTTACTCATCTCCACCCTCCTCCACTGTACAAGCTCCGTCACGAGGAAGATCAGAACCGCGAACGGAAGCGCACGGACCGCAAGTATTAGCAATGGTTCCAATACTACAATGATCTGCATGGATGTATTCTATGAGGCCTACAATGTACCGTCAAACTAATTTCACTGCTACACCCCCACCAATCCCCGTCTGTATCTCGGGGACGATCTTGCAACTCCGGCCCTCTGCACAATCACGAAAATCCACCATACGCATAGATTGTGAAAAGAAGTATCGAAGAAAAGGCGTAGAGCAGTAGGATAACGAGAACTCTTCGGAACCGCACCTCTCCACTAGTACTCCCTACTCCCTTTCTTTTCATAATAATACCCCGTATCCCTTCGAAGGTAAGGTATGCACCCAATAGGGCCAAGCATATGTTATTTGCGAGCGGAGGGACAAAGAGCAGCATTCCATGTCCAGTAATAAAATACGCTACTGGCGAGAATATCAGTTCCCCTTGAATGATCTGAAAAACGTAGAGAGCGAAAATAAACAGACCAATGACGATCCGAAGTACGATTCGGAACATATTCATCTCCACCTTTTTCCACCACACAAGCTCCGTTACGAGGAAGATAAGAATTACGAGCGGAAGAAAGGGAAGCACGAAAAACAGAGGCACGAGCAACAGCTGCAACAGTGGTAGGATGATCTGCGTGTACATGGATGTATTCTATGAGACCTAAAATGTACCGTCAAACCCGCTCTGTTACCGCATCGCGGACTGTGTCGCGGCAATGAACGCGAGCGGATCGATGCTCGTTCCGTTCACCCACATCGAGAGGTGGAGGTGTGGTTCGATGGAGTACCCGGTATTCCCCGAGTAGCCGATGACCTGACCCTTCACGACGCGTTCTCCGTTCGAGACCGCAAACCGGTCGAGGTGCATGGAGACGGAAAAGATGCGCGCGCCGTGGTCGATAACCACCGAGTTGCCGTAGTTCACGAGCGCTGTTGCGAGCGTGATAACCCCGTCATTCACGGCGTACACCGGCGTGCCTGACGCGGCATCGAGGTCTGTGCCGAGGTGCTGGAGCTTCACACTCCCCGATTGCCGATAGTTACCGAACGCACCGACGTTCATCGTGGTCGCGGGGCCCGTGATACCCTCGAGCGGGTACCGGAATGCCCCCGTGAAGAACGGTGCCTCGACCGGGTGCGCGGAAGCGGCCGCGAGCATCGCGCTGTCGTTCCCGGCGATATTCCCGGCTATCGAGGTCGGCGTGTACCCTTGCGACGCGAGCGTATCGGTCACCACGAGCTTCGTGACCGGGAACTTTGCATCCTTGATGGTCACCGTAGAGCGGAGGGGGTACCTCCCGTTCAGAACGAGTGCAGCTCGATACGTACCCGGGACCGCTTTTGCGGGCGCGGAGTAGAATCCAACCCATACTCCTCCGTATTGGAAAAATGAGACCTTGCGGCTACCAATATATCCCGTGACCGACGTCACGCCACCCGGGTATGTCGGTGTGACTATAAGGAACGTCGTTCCTCCTTGTGGAATGGTGCTTGGCGAGACAGCAAGCGTTGCCGCGAAGGCGACGTGTGCGGTCACGGCGAACAGAGCGCATATAACGAGCGCGATGGAAAACCCACGAATAGCCCCGTTGTTCATAGGCGACTAAAGAGTCGCAACCGTTGCTCGACCACCCGCTCGATGACCTCGATGACCTCCGGGAGTACTTTGTACGGCGCTACTTCCCCCGTGTGCTCGTCGAGCGAGTCTTCCAGGCCCTTCCGCCATGCAACACGGAGCTCGGTCGAGATGTGGATGATGGAGATCCCCGCCGCGATTGCTGCCGTGAAATCTTCATCGCGGATACCGGACCCGCCGTGGAGCACGAGCGGCACGCCAGCCGCTTCCCGTATCGCTCGGATACGTTCGATGTCGAGCCGCGGATTCGCACGGCCCGCGAACATTCCGTGGATATTCCCGACCGCGGGAGCAAGGAGGTCAACACCCGTCTCCTTCACGAACCGTGCCGCATCCTCCGGCTTCGTGAAGTCCTCGGGGCGCACCGCTGCACCTTTCGGAAGTTCCGTGCGTATCTCCGAGCCGCTCCCGATGTTCCCGAGCTCGCCTTCGACGAGCACCCCGGGAACGAGTGCTTTTGCGGCTTTAACCGCCTCGCGCGTGAGCGCGATGTTTTTTTCGAGCGGCAGAACGCCCGCATCGAAAAGGACCTCGTCGAACCCGGCACGGGTCGCCTCCTTTATGAGGTCGAGTGAGTGGGTGTGGTCCGCGTTCAAGAAAAGACGGGAATTTCCCTGCGCATGTTCGGCGTTGTAGCTCGCGATAAGGTCCTTCACGTGGTGAACACCGAAATACGCACGCTCCCCCTCCGAGACACCGATAATGACCGGTACATCCAGTCGACGCGCGGCCCGGGCAACAGCTTTCAACTGCTCGAGATTCCCGATGTTGAAGTGCCCGATGGCCACCTTCTTCTCCTCCGCTTCCCGAATAACGTCAGTAAGTTTCTTCATCCCTTATAGTATATACCGAAAAAGCAGCGGGAGACCGAGGTAGTAGTACACGAGCGCAAGCCCAACCCAATAAAGGGAGAATCGCAGGCAAATGAGCCCTTTGTAATTATGCGCGTACATCGAATAATCCCAGAGGTGGGAATGTTTGAATTTCAGGAAGATTGATCCTGTTATGAACTCAATACCTGTCGTAAAAATGAGCAATAACGGAATGACAACATAAAATGGGGCGTCGAGAGCATACAAGAAGTAGGCCACGACCGCAGTGCACCCGTACATTTGCACGTTCACAAAGAGCGGAATAATGACCTTCTTCCATTTCCGTAACTCGAACAGGAATTCAGCAAGCCACCCGATCGCGAGACCGGAAAGGGAAACCACGAGTAACGGGTACAGAGAGAACTCCATGTGCATTCGACGAGTTAGAACCGTACCACTCCCCGCTCAAGGTTCTCGATGAGGAGCTCCTCCATCCGTTCCTCTCCGCCGGCGTACATGGAGAATATCTGCGTCCAGAGGGCCTCCTTCTGGTGGTAGTTGAACGAGGTCGGCGTATCGGTCGCAGCAGATACGAGAGACATCGCGTTGTCCTCGAGATCGAAGCTCACGGTTCCTTCCACCCCCGGGAACCGCTCCCCCACCCAATCCAAGTTCTTCCAAAACTTTAAGGATTCGGGGAATCCCGAGCCAGAAAAGGTCGCGAGGTCGCGTTCGGCGCGGCGCCAGTGGAGTGATTCCGGGTTCACGTGCGGAACGGTGAGACGCGCATCACGCGGATTGTCCTTCGCAAGGTACCGTTGAACGATGAGCCACTCGCCGGGGTTGGCGGATGCAATCTCCGGGACATCTCCCCGCAGGAGTGAGGCAAGGCGTTCCGGGAAATTCTTCTGCGTTGTAGCGCGCCGGAAGAGTTTCGAATAGAAGTTGATCTCATGGAAATAATGAAAGAGGAGGGCAAAATCACGAATGAACGCGCCGGGCGTTCCTTCGGCGATGGGATTTATGAAGATGACACCGAACTCCTTGAGGTGTGAAACGTTGTGATGCTTGTGCGCGACGAACTGTGTCGCGGCATCCTTCCATGCGGGAGCGAGCACGTGCACCTCGGTCGCTCGCTCTTCGAAGTCGTGTGGCGCGAGTGATGCGTACGCGGTCCGGAATGTCTCGTGCATCCATGCGTCCGTTTCTGTGAACCGAAGCGCGGCGAATACCTCGAGAACATCGAATCGGCCGAGTAGTTCGTTGACGCTCTGAACATTCATGTACCGAAGGACGCGCTCCGGAGGACGCTCCAATAGGATACGTGACGCAAACTCACGCTTCAAAAAGAACCCATCCGGGACGTGCGCGATGCGTCGTGCGAGCGCCGCTGCACGAGTGAACACGTCTCCCTCTCCGGGTGTCCCAAGAGACGCGAGGAGCTCCGCTTCACCCTTCTCAACTCTCTCCCGCAGACGCTCCTCCACGACGTGCCCCGGCAAACCGGAGACACCGAGCGCATCGAGAGCGCTTGCGACCATCTCATTGTTCTCGCGAACGAGCGCCTCGAGCACGTGGGTATTCCCGATCCGTCCCCCCATCTCCTGCTCGAGTGCGGACATGAGCGGAACGGGGATACCGAGAAGCCGCGCGAGCTGTTCCGCTGGGTGCACTAACATGGCTCTACATCGAGATCGAGGTACTTCCACCGTTTCTCGCTGAACTGCTTTTTCGTGAGTATCGCCGTCTCGGCGCCGATCGCTTCAACGACCGATGCGGCGTTCGCCGATGCGAGCCGGAGCGCATACGAGATGTCGTTCTTCTGCATGAGCCCAGCAACGAACCCGGAACCGAACGCATCCCCCGCTCCCGTCCTATCGACGAGCTTCTTCTCGCGGAACGTACCCGCGGTGTACACGTATTTTCCATCGGACGCTTTCGCGCCACGGGGGCCGTCCGTCATGACCGCGATACCGCGAACGAGTTGGTCGAGCTTCTTGAAGAGCGCGATATCGTTCTTGTACGGCGCCCCGGTAAGGTACGATGCCTCTTCGCGGTCCATCGTGACCACGTCGAGCAACGCGTAGAGTTCTTTTGTTCGATCGGGACCGAGCGAGAGATACTCGTGCGATGGGTTCATCGCGACCGACGTACCCCGCTTTTTGAGTGTCGCAACGAGCTCACGAATGATCGCGTACGGGATACCGCCGGGGGCAATATACGCCCACCGAGCGGCGAGCTTCCCGACGGGGATCTCGTTCGGGCGCATGTCGCCGGACGCACCACGGTAGACGAGAATGGTCCGTTCGCCTCCTGGTGTGAGGAGAACGCTCGAACGTGCCGTCCCGCGACTTGCATCGATGATCGGGATCGGCTGCACCTTCTCGTGCTTCAGGGCTCCGAGTATCGCACGACCATCCTCGTCGTCACCGACGCGGATGAGCGCCGCGGTCTTCATTCCCTGCCGAGCGAATGTGACCGCAGCATTCGCTGCTCCCCCTCCGACCGTTACCGTCGGCTGCTCTATCTCGATCTTCGAGCCCAATGCAAAACACTCCGCTTCGCCGGTCTTGAAACCGATCTTCTCGAGGTGCTTCGGGTCCTTCAAAACCTTGAAGAGCGGGCTCTGGAGGAAGGTGTCCCGCGTTGCGGTACCGATGGTGAGGACTTCAAACATGGGAGGTTCGCTTCAGCGCCCTTTTTACCGCGGCGACCACCGCGTCTGTATCCATTGCGTGCTTTGCGATGAGTTCGTGTGGCTTCCCGGACTCACCGAACGAATCTTGCATTCCGACGAACTCGATCGGAACGGGCGTGGTCCGCGCAATGAGTTCCGCGACCGCACTTCCCATTCCCCCCGCAACCTGGTGATGTTCGACGCACACGAAGGCACCGACCTTCTTCGCGAGGTCGACGAGCGTTCGTTCATCGAGTGGCTTCACGGTGTGGTTATTCACAACGACTGTACCAACCTTCATCTTCTCAAGGTCACGTGCTGCACGGAGCGCCTGGTAGAGCGCGGAACCACACGCGATGAGCGCGACCTGCGGTCGTTTCGATCGCCAGATGATCTCCGCTTTGCCGGGAGTGAATGGGGTTGCATCGGTCGTCAGAAGCGGCGAGCGCTCCCGTTCGAGACGGAGGTAGACCGGTCCCCACAGTTTCGCCGCGGCGAGCGTCGCCTTACGTGCCTCGATGGCGTCGCACGGCACGATGACCTTCATGTTCGGAAGCGTCCGCATGAGCGCGATATCCTCGAGTGCTTGGTGCGTTGCTCCGTCCGCTCCGTTCGAGACCCCAGCGTGGTGCCCGGTGATCTTCACGTTCGCGTCGTTATAGCAGATGGTCGTTCGGATCTGCTCCCAGTTGCGCCCCGGCGAGAAAACAGCAAATGAGGCGACGAACGGCACCTTCCCGGAAACACCGAGTCCGGCCGCAATAGTGACCATATTCTGCTCTGCGACACCCACATCGAAGAAACGCTCCGGGTGCGCTGCTGCGAACGCCGCAACCCGCGTTGATTCCGCGAGGTCCGCGGAGAGCGCAACGACGTTCGGGTCCCGCTCCCCTGCGGTGAGGAGCCCTTCGCCGAACCCATCGCGAATAGGTACCTGTTCGACTGCGGGGTCAAGGACGTGTGCGTTGAGCTTGAGTGAAGTATTCAGCATATTATTCGTGTTCCGATTCGATGTGCTTTCCGAGCGTTCGGAGCTCTTTCAGTGCCTCGACTGCCTCTGCCTTCTTCGGCACCTTCCCATGCCAGGTATAATCCTGCTCCATGAACCGGATCCCCTTCCCCGGGACCGTGTGCGCGATGATAGCGGTCGGTCGCTCGTAGACCGCATGCGCTTCGTTCACCGCATCAACGAAATCAGCCATACTGTGCCCGTCGATCTCCAGAACATGCCAGTTGAATGCCTCATACTTCGCGCGAAGTGAATCGAGGGGCATCACCCGTTCCGTGAATCCGTCGATCTGGATATTGTTCCGGTCAACGATGACCGTGAGGTTCGAGAGGCGTTCTTTCGCGGCAAAGAGGACCGCTTCCCAGAGGTTCCCTTCGTCGTGCTCCCCGTCGGAGGTGATGCAGTAGATACGGTGCTTCTTTCCGTCGAGACGGGCCGCGAGCGCCATACCGATAGCTTGCGAGAGGCCGGAACCCAAGGGACCTGATGTCGTCTCGATCCCCGGAAGCGCTCCGCGGTGCGGATGGCCCTGGAGGCGCGAGTTCAACTTCCGAAGCGTGGCGAGTTCCTCCATCGGAAAGTACCCCGCGTAGGCGAGCGTGACATACTGGACCGGACAAATATGCCCATTCGAAAGCACGAGGCGGTCGCGTTCGACCCACGTCGGCTTCTTCGGCTTGTGGTTCAAGACATGGAAGTAGAGCGCGGTCATGATGTCCGCCATACCGAGAGGCCCTGCGGAGTGCCCGCTCCCCGCGGTCAAGAGGGTCGTAATGAGTGTCTCGCGGATCTTGTTCGCGAGTTCTTCTAGATACTGCAGTTTTTTCTCGTGTAACGGTTCCATGCGAATGGTACCGCCGAGCGGAGTGAGGCGCTGTACCATTCAGCACCCCGCCGCAGGCGTGGGTTCAATTACTTCCATTATACCCCATTCCGCCGAAAAACGCTCCGAAAATAAAAAAACCGCGTTGGACGCGGCGGTACGTTACGAAACGCTCTGTAACTTCTTGAATGCGGCAGCCGGATCCGGGCTCCCGAAAATGTAGGACCCTGATGTTACGATATCTGCGGCCCCCTTCACGAGCGGCAATGTCTCCGGCGTGATGCCGCCATCGACCTCGATCACGAGCTCCGGGAAACGTTCGCGCAACACCCGAACCTTCTCGAGTACCGAGAGATCGAATGCCTTCCCCGAGTATCCCACCGGTACCGCGAGTATCTGTGCCCACGAACATTCAGAAAGGTACGGGAGCACATCCTCGATGGGCGTCTCGGGCTTCGTCGAAATGATGATCGTATGGTCGGGGAACTTCCGACATACCTCCTTATCGGTAAGAGCCTCCCAATGGATGACCACTCGCTCCGCTCCGGCATCGAACCACACCGGGAGTACCTGTTCGGGTTCTTCGACCATCAAGTGCACTTCTGCATGTAGCCCCGGGAACTTCCCGAGGAGGAGCGAGAGTTCCTCCGGATTCCCCCATGAGCGTGCGGTCGTGAACCGACCGTCGGCGACGTCGACGTGGACCCACGGAGAGAACGCAGCGGCAACCGCAATGCGTGCCGACGCGCACGAGAAATCCGGACAGTTTATAACGGGAATGATGGTCATCGTTCTCTTAGAGATCGAGTCTGGTCGTACGTTGCTGCAATGCGTCCTCGACCGCTTCGGCCTGCAGGGAGCGCGCGATATCGAGCTCGATCGCCGATATCTCCTTGATCCGTCGGCTGAACCGTTCCTCGGAGTTGAATGGCGTCTGGAGCCACGCGGTGACGATCTTCTTCGCGTTCCCCTCATCGGTGTAGTCCGCCGCGAGGCAGAGGATATTTATATTGTCGTCGCTCTTCACGTCGTACGCCTGGTCGGGAGTGAGCGCGAGACCAGCCCGCACATCGGAGAATTTATTCGCGACGATAGCGACCCCGACCCCAGACCCACAGATGAGGACGCCTCGAGCATTCTCCGCGTCGCGGCTCACCTTTTCGGCGACGGTGCGGGCGATCTCGGGATAATCATCCCCCTCGTCATACGCAGCCGCCCCGAGGTCCGAGACCTGGTAGCCTTCGTTCTGGAGCGTACGCTTTACGATCTCCTTGAGTTGAAATCCGCGGTGATCCGCGCCGATGTAGAGCAGCATTGGAATGTATGTTCTCCTCTAGTATACCTGAACGATCTCCGGCTGGAAATCGTCGTTGATACGTGTTCGGATCTCTTGTATGTCGATGATATCCCCGGCGCGGACGGTCACGAGAACCATGAGTCCTTTGCGTGTCTCATCGGAAACGCCTCGGTCAAAAACGAAATTCCCAAGGCTGTAGGCGATCCACCCCGTCCCGTAGCGTTCGATGGGCTCCGGAACGTGCGGATGACTCCCGATAACGAAGTCAGCCCCGGCATCCACGAGCGCGTGACCGAGTTCTTGTTGTGCTGCGGTCGCGTGCGGAACGTACTCGTCCCCCCAGTGCATCGACACGATAAGAACGTCCGTGTCCTGGCGCGCCGCACGAACAGCCGCGACCATCGTGGTCCGGTCGGTCGCTGAAACTCCCGGCGTCCCAACGCCTGCCTCGAGTCCCCTTGGGTACAGTGTCGTGAACGCGAGAATACCGATGCGCGTTCCTTTGATATCGAAGAGCGCAGGTGCATTTGCTTCAGCAGTATCGTGGCCCGCACCTATCGGAACGATACGCTCCGCGCGTAACGTATCGATGGTATCAATGAGCGCACGCTGCCCCCAATCCCATATATGGTTGTTCGCGAGTGAGAGTGCGTCGAACCCCGCCCCCGTGAGCCCCACGAGTGCGTCGGGTGCCGCCCGGAACGAGTATGCGCTCCCCTGGTCGGTCCCTCGTGCGGATATCGGCCCCTCAAGATTCCCGAATGCGAGGTCGGCCGACCGAATGCGATCGGCGACGCGCGCGAAGGGATACGTGTAGTCCCCTCCCTCCTTCCCGACCCGCCATGCGACACCACGCGAGAGCATGATATCGCCAACAAAAAGGAGCGTGGAGGTCGGCTCTTCCACGATCGTAACGAGCGAGGCGCGATGCTCTCTGATACGCGCGACGCTTTGCAGTGAACGCTCGACGCTCCCCGCAATGAGCGTTCGCGCTCGATCGCCGACGAGCAGGGAACAGACAATGACACACACGGCGATCGCACCGGTCACGAGGACCATGTACCGAATGCGCTTCGTACCGTTCATGTCTCGCTTGGTCATGTGCGGTATGACCGACTCATCTCTTTTAGAGAAGGCCTGCAACGGCCTTCACGTGCCGAATGAGTGTTGAGACGTAACCGGCCTCGTTGTCGTACCACGCGAGTACTTTCACGAGCGTTCCATCGACGACCGTCGTGGACGCGAGGTCGACGATAGCCCCAAATGGTTCCCCGATAATATCCGACGAGACGAGTTGTTCATCGCTTACCGAGAGTATCCCCTTCCATTCTGACCTTGCTGCCGCGTTTCGAAGTATGGTATTCACCTCTTCTTTCGTCGTCCTCCGCTTCGCGATGAACGTGATATCCACGATCGAACCGGTCACGACCGGAACGCGCAGCGAGATACCATCGAACTTACCCGCGAGTTCGGGGATGACCTTCGCGACCGTACGGGCGGCGCCAGTCGATGACGGCGTGATGTTCTGCCCTGCGGCGCGTCCCCGACGATAGTCCGTTCCTCGAACCGGCCCGTCGACGAGCGACTGGGTCGTGGTATACCCATGGACCGTCGAAAGTATCGCCTTCTCGATACCGGGATCGTTCGAGAGTACCTGAATAACGGGCGCCGCAGCGTTCGTTGTGCATGAGCCATTCGACGTGATCGTCGCACCCTTCAGGCTCATATCATTGATACCCGAGAGGACGGTCCGCGCCGTCGCGGTATCGGCGTCCTTTGCGGGAGCGGTGAGGACCACGCGCTTCGCACCAGCGGTCAAGTGTACCGCTGCCTTCTCGAACGATTCGAATGCTCCGGTCGATTCAATAACAACATCTATACCAAGCTTCTTCCAGGGGAGCTGTGTCGGATCTTTCTCTTGTAGGAACGGGACGCGCGTTTTCCCGACGATAAGCTCACCGTTCTTCACGCTTACCTCTTCATCGAAGCGACCATACGCGGTATCGTACCGCAGAAGGTACGCGAGATTCTCGATATCCCCGAGATCATTGATCGCCTTCACCGAGAATGACTTCTCTTGAAGTGCGGCCTTGAAGAAGAGTCGACCGATGCGTCCGAATCCATTAATAGCGATCGTTGTCATAGGTATAGTATACCCTCACTGCGCACGCCCCGCGAGCGGGCGCACGGTGAACGTGTCACCGACCTTCGCCCCAAGGAGATGCGCTCGACCAGCGGCCAATTCAAGGACGCGGGTGACCGGCTCTGGGGGATTCAGGACCGTAAGTGCCGATTCCGGGATGCCGATCTGGGGATCAACGCGTTCCGTGATACCGACGATCCGATTGTTGTTCACCCAAATAATATCGATCGGGAACTGCATGCCCTTCATCCAGAACGAGTGGAATCCTGCGGTCTCAAATGCGAAAAGCATACCCTCGTTGATACTGAGGTGCGTCCTTCCCGAGAGACCCTTCTCGCGGTCCGCCGGTTTCGAGACCACTTCGGCGACGATCGTCTGGCTCCCGATAGCCACCTCCTGTTTGCGATTGAACGCGCTGATCGTTTCGAGCGCCGGAACAGCGGTCACGCTGACACCAAGGAGCACGCCGAGTCCTACGATGAGCATTTTCATTCCCCAACTGACCATGGTTTTAGTATACCCCCTTACCGCACGACGTGGAACGCGATAATTCCGAATGTCACCGCAACATTCAACGACTCCTTCCCCACTCCGGTACGGCGCGGATGGTTCGCGTCGCGAACGAGCGCTCCGCGCATCGGTATCTCAAGGATATGGTCCGCTCGGGCGAGGATCGATGGCGGCAATCCTCGAACCTCGTTCCCGAGAACGAGTGCGGTCTTCTTCGGTGAGCGGAACCGAGTGAATGGTTGTGCACTCCTCCCCTGCTCGACCGCACATACGACGTACCCCTCGCTCGAGAGACGCGAGAGGAGGCGCCCCGCGGACGGTACGTGCTCCCACGGCATACTCGTTTCCGCACCGAGCGAGACCTTCGCGAGGTCCGGACGGATACGACCAAATCGGTCGAGAGGGGTCGGCGTGTACCCGACGAGGTAAAGCTTCGAGATACCCGCAGCGTCGGCGGTACGGAACATCGAGCCGACGTTCCATGCGCTCCGAATATTCACGAGCACCGCAACCGTCTCTTTCATATGTACCATTCTACCTGACGCGCGAGAAAATAAAAAAAACCGCCGGGCCGGACATCTTGTGAACCGGTGGCGGTGTGATGAGAGGGTTGCCTATGCACCCACAATTCTATGTTTAGCGACCTATACTGAGGCCGTACCACTTCTTCGTGCCTCGACACTGCGGCTCTCTCTCGGCGATACGCACCGCACGGGAGGCATTCCCATCCTACATCCCGGTCTGCCCGCTGTCAAAAGAAATGCCCCGCTCGTAGTGCCGGCGGGGCGATGAAAGAAAGGGGCGCGCGTTCGACGTGTGGACAACGGTGTCATATTTGTCGGAGCCGTGCATTCAGTTCCATGCATTTTGGCGATACCGCATTCCGACGGAATAAAGGCGAACCCGCCTATGGGTACACTTGAACGACGCGCCAGAGCGGGTAACTGGACTTGAACCAGCGCTGTCACTCCCTGGCAAGGAGCCGCTCTACCGACTGAGCTATACCCGCAAGTGACTGCTGATGAGTATATGCTCGAGTGAATTCTCGTCAAGCATTACGGCAACTGACTCCCCTGTGGTGTCGGTACCTCCTGAACGATGAATGCCGCCCCCTCCCATGAGACCCTTGAGTAGCTCTTCCCTGCTGGGACCTCCGTCCATGCCGCTTCATCATGGGCGGCACCAGTCGCATCGAGAACGATGATCGCGTTGTTCGAATACGCGAGCGTGTATGACGTCGGCCACCGAACATCGAGCGGGGTCGCACCAGTGTACCCCGTATCATTCCCGAGGAGAAGATATCCGTGGGGGGCGATGGTCTTCCCTTCGAGCCGGCTCGCGGCAACGAGCGTTGACTCGCTCCCCGTTGACGTCCGCTTCTTCACGGACCATCCAGTAAGAGAAACGTTCGCATCGCCCGCATTGAAGAGTTCGATGAATTCGTTCGATGACGCGCCGTCGCTTCCGACCATGATCTCGGAAATGAGAACGCGGACGGTCCCTGTCGCGATGGTCGGTGATGATACGTCGGCTTCCGTGTTTTCTGCCGGCGTACTCGCGGTGGATGGTGATGGTAGAGGGACTGGGTCCGAGTTCTGCCTTCGGGGCGTTCCGTATATCCCGTTCGCGGCGGTGTACCCGTACGTGTGCCACGATAAGTCGAGAGAACGTTCGGCGCTTCGGTAGTCCGGGCTCGCGGTTCCCGCAGGCCATGCGGTCGTCGCGACCACTTCGTCCACAAGAACGCAACGCGCATCAAAGAAACGAAGCGCCTCATCGTTGTTCTTTATTGCGCTCGTGAAGAGCTTGTCCCCGGGAACACCCGGGACCGCATCGTCGTCGGTGCGCTCGAGGAGGAAGTACCCGTTGGGCGTGAGTACATCGTCATCATCGAACACGACCCGCAGCGTGCGGGACCCGCCGACGAGCTGCCAACCCGCAAGACGGATGGTGCTGGTTCCCACATTCCAAAGCTCTATCCATTCGTCGGACGTATGCGTACTCCCGGTCCCCGCCCAGGCGACCTCGCTCACGAGTACCTGGAGCGTCGGCGCACCGAGGTTCTCCTGCGAGCAGAGCGGGATCTCCGCTGCGTCGGAAACGGTACGCGGTGCATCGGGTGTCGTCGTTCCGGTCGTTGTGACCGCGCGTACGCTTGACGAGGCGACCGCTTCGTTCGTCGCTCCATCACGAACACCACGTGCTGGCGGTTCCGAGTTCGGTGCCCGTGGTGTCCCCCCGGGAACCGCGGACGTGTACCACGCGCGGTCGGAGGTCCCTCGTTCCATTGTCCGTTTCGACGTATTCTCGCCCGCTGGCCATGCGGGATCCGCATACACTACATCGACGAGATTGCAGTCGGTATCGAGGAGGCCAAGCATCTCATCGGAATTCCGAAGGCTCCCCTCGTACCGTACGTCCGCGGCGATCCCAGGCACTGAATCCTCTTTTCGCTCAAGGAGCAAAAAACCATGCGATGGGAGAACGGTACCGGAAGCGAATGTTATGTGTATCTGGTCATCGCGGTCCACAAGTTGCCACCCGGAAATATCGGCGGGTTCGGTCGCAACGCTCATGAGCTCGAGCCACTCGTTCTGCGCACTCCCCGGCGTTCCCATCCACGCGATCTCGTTCATGAATACCAGGTCGGGCGAAACGTCGGACGACGACGCGAACACACATCGCGGTTCGGTCCGAACAGTGTTCGCCTCTCGGACGTCACGGGTATCTGCGCCGGTTCCTCTATCGCCTCCCGACTCGAATACGAGCGTGCGGCCGTTCCCGAAGGTATCGGAGAGGAGCGTTCCGACAGAATCGGCAAGTGAGCCGAGGAGCGACGACCCACTGCGACCGGGTACAAGACCCGATACTGCACCAGCAATGAAAAGAACCGCCGCTCCGATAAGAGCGACGTACAGAAAACCACCGGCACCACTTCGTCCACGACCCCTCTCGTGCCGCGCACCTCCATCGACGAACGGATGATGCGCCATACCAGGGACTTTCTTGAACCCTAGCACTGTGGATAACCGGGCGCAATGCATCTGGAAATACCAAAAAAGAGCAGGAGTAGCCTCACTGCCGTGCTGTTGACAGAAACCAATAATTCGAGGTATAATACAAGCAGTCATCTGAAGTTTCACAAACTTGCACAAAGGAGGTGAGTGACATGAGCGGACTGAAGATGTTCTACGTGCTGGCGATCGCTTGTGTGCTCGCCGCATGCAGTGAGTTCCCGACGGAACCGATGAACACCGAGAACGCGGATGCGACCGTCGCAAAGATGGACGTCCGTGAACCTGGGGTTGCCGGAGTTTCTGAGTTCCATGCGATCGTGAACGGCACAACGACCGTGCGATTCACGTGGAAGGCAACGGGGCGTTGCGATGGTTTCTACCTACGGAAGGTTGGAACGAATTACATCGCTACCTATCCCCCGCCCTATGACATTCCGGACCCGAATACGACCGAGAAGGTTGAAAGCGGTTTCGCTCCCGGGAGCGTCATCGGAATGTGGGAGATCGTCCCGTACGTCGATGAGCCGGCTCCGGTCGGGCGAGTCTTCGTGAAGGGCACTACCCTGCACCCAAAGGAAGCTGCGTTCCGGACACTCGTTCCCGGAACGCCTTCGGACGCATGGGCAGAGACGCTCGGCGAAGGGGAAGTTCGTTACACGTGGAAGCGGAATCCTCCCTTCGTTGAAGATGGATTCGAGCTCTACGATAACGATCGGCAGATCGCTGTCGATGTTCCGAAGGGAGCAACGGACTACGTGCTCACCGGACTCGCATCGAAGACCATCGTTCCCGGCGGGAACGACAAGAATACGATGCGTCTCAAGGGGTTCATCACCCTGAAGGACGGAAGTCGGTGGTACACACCCGAACTCACAGGGTTCCCCTGGGTCCAGGTACAGTAGAGGTACAAAAATACCCGCGCATTCATCGCGCGGGTTTTTATATGCGACATGTTGACAAATGAGACTTTGAGGTGTTATAATGCATCCAGATAACGCTTCACAAATCTCTATCTGACCAGGAGGGTAACGTAATGAAAGCAACGACTGTTTTGGCGATACTCATCGCCACGCTCATGCTTGCCGCATGCGGTGAGCTCCTGCCGACCGAACCGGTGACATCCGTTTCGCCGACAATGACGTCGACCGATACGCGGGCAACGCTCGATCACCGGGGAGTCCCCAGTGACCCGATCGTGCTCGGTTTCAGGAACGTTGAACTGAGGGTGGTCGGCGAAAGTCGACTGAAATGCGATTGGACGTGGGTCGGCGAACGACCGAAACGGTTCGGCATCTTCGAAGTGAAGGAGGGTGGATTCGAACCCAATCCGGAATTCAGCGTCCCGGGCGACCAGACGACATTCGAGTATGCGTCATGGCCTTGGTACCAGCCAACCGTACGTCTCGCAGTCGCCGCTCAGGTGGTCGATGCGGACGGAACGATCCGCTGGACCTTCCTCACTATGAGCAATGAGGTAACAGAACCGCGAGTGCATTGAAAGCCAACAACGAACCCCCGACATAAACGTCGGGGGTTTTTCTATGGTGCGAATGGGTATTGTCCTCGGTACTACCGCACAACAACCATCCCCGATATCTCTTTCCCGTTCGGACAGTACCCACGGCATGCGAACGGATACTCCCCTGGAGCTCCCGCATCAAAACTCGCCGAACGCGTCTCCCCTTCGGGAACTTCGAGGTAGGTACTGAGCCGCGGAATGCCAATATCGATTCGCGCGCCCATAGCGGTCACATCGAGCTGGATCCGGTCGCCCGAGCTCACAACGATCGTGGCCGGAGAGAATCCGTCCAAGGTCGCGGTGATCTCGAATATCTTCAGGCCAAGGAGCGTTCGCGACGGGACCGTAAGAGGCAATGCTACCGGCGGTACGGGAACAACCGGTGGGGGCACAAGGATATCGGTGGTTGTCGGTTGCATCCCCGGGAATTCGGATGGTAGCGGAGGATTTTCGTAGACGGGAAGGGAATCGGTCGATTGAGCCCCTTGCGGAAGCTCGTAGTTCACCTGGGGTGACGGAACCTCCCCTCCCGAAACCCCGATATACCCAAGGTCCCCGAGCGAAAGAATGCCGAGAAGGACGGCAGCCGAAACGACAATAGCAACGAATTGCTTATCGACTCCAGTGGCCGGGTTCATTAGAAGAGGTGCTCGGAACAGGAGGTTATTTTTACGGCGCCGGTCTCGACGAGCGTACCGCACCGTATACCGATCGTCGAGGTCGCTCCCGCGAGAGAACAGGTCGCGTCAACACCGGTCACCGACGCGTCGGTATTGTACGACACTACCTTGAATATGTAGCTCCCGGGGCACGTAAGGTTCCCGACGGTCGCGTTCGCACTCCCGTTATTCGCGTAGAGGGCATAGCTCGTTGTCGCTTGTGTCGATCCGCGACGGAAGACAAGGAACCCGTTCGCGGTCCCCGACCACGTGAGGTAGCTCTGATTCCATCCGCGGACCTGTATTCCTGTGAGTGATGAAATGGCGCTCGGCGCGGCGATGCTCGAATTCCAGTACCCCGTCGAACCGGCGCTGCACGTGCATGAGCTCTGTGCATCACAGGCACGTACGTATCGCGTAACGGAGCTGGCGCCACCCGTTGGAGGTACCTCCTCCGTCCCGAACGACTCGAATGTTCCGGGATTCGATTGGTTATTGTACTCGGTCAGGAGCCACCCCGCAGAGCGGGCGGCGTTCGAAACACGAACTTCATCGATACCCCCATAGAAGTACCCGCTCTTCCCGCCGCTCTCGTCCTTATTGAACCCGATCTGGTTGTTGTTGTTATAGTTCGTCACGGTCCCGGATTTTGACATCTGGGAGCTGTATGCCCCATCGATATAGATCCGCAGCATTGACCCGTCCCAGGTCCCCGCGATCTGGTGCCACGCTCCTGATGAAATCGCGCTTGCGCTATCGAAATATGCGAGCGAGCCCCCTGTTTCAACCTCGAAGCGAACATAATTACTCGATGGAGCTCCGACCCCGGTACCGACGAGCGAAAGTGCGTACTCCCCCCAGGGGTCATACGAAAGTGGGGCGTGCGTGAAACAGCGCGAGTAATCCGTCTCATTCGCGGTTGAGTTCACCCAGCAGGAAACCGTGAGACCAGTCGTCACGCTGAGTGCGGAACGGGACCCAAGGTCGTTCTCGCTCGATGAATCATTGAACCCAGTCGCCCGTCCGATCCGACCCGTCGGCCACGTGATATTCGCAAGCGTGCCGTTGTTCGCGTTTATTGTCGAATCGAGCGACGCGGTGCCTGCCCCCTCCCCCAAGTGCCACACACCTTTGAATCCCGAGTTCCACGTCGATGCGACCTGTTGCTGATTCGTCGCCGCAGCGTTCCCGTAGTAGAGGTAGAGGACGGTCGGCGCAGCGGAAGAAAGTGATGGTACATTCACCCACGCGACGAGCTCTCCGGTCGCGGATGTGTATTTTTCTATCTCGTGCGGGAGCTTCGTCACGCCGTCCGACGAAGTAATGAGGATATCGTACCCGAGTGAAGACGCAACGTGCCCACCGCTCGCCGTGTACCGGAGGTCGGTCGAGGTGACCGCAACGAGGACCGGGAAGTTCGTGAGTGTTTCGGCGACCTTCGTATTATCGATCGTGATGGTCTTGCGGTAGAGCCACGATGCGTTGTACCACGCGGTCGAGGTCGAGCCGCCGGAGGTCTCAACGCGCGTCACGCCCGTTGCCCCGGCGATGGGGGTCGTACACGCATCCGTGTACCACTGGTACGAGAAGGTGGTCCCTCCGGGGTCCGAGGCATTCGCGGTGAATGTGATGGGCGCTCCATCGACCGCCGGACCGTTGTTCGTCACAGAGACCGAAGGCGCGACATTGATCCATGTGGCTGATATCCCTGTACAACTCGAGTTGTAGGACCCATCCCATGCTCGATAGGAATACGAAGCAGTGACCGGATCATTCTGAGTGATCGGACCCCAACTTCCTCCCGATGCCGTCTGCGTTCCATTGCACGTGCCGTTGTTCCACCAACTGTACGTAAGTGGGTCCCCGTTCGGGTCCGAACAGCTCTGCGTGAATGTGATGCTCTGCGCTTCGTTCACCGCCGCGGGACTCAAGGCATTACACGTCGGAGCAGAACCGGAGAGTGTCCATGTTCCGGTCGAGCCGGCACTGCACGTACACGAACTCTGTGCATCGCACGCACGTGCGTACCGCGTGAGTGTTCCGGCGACCGCGAGGGTCTCTTGGCGCGTCACGCTGGTCGCTCCGGAGATAGGCGAAGTACACGCGGCATCCGAGTACCATTGGTACGAGAAGGTGGTCCCCCCGGGATCCGTTGCGTTCGCGGTGAACGTGATGGGCGAACCCGCGGTCGTCGGCCCATTATTCGTGGCGGTGACCGACGGCGGAACGTTGATCCATGTCGAGTTATTCACAAGCGCACAGTTCGAGTTCGCAGAACCGTCATACGCGCGGTACGAGTAGAACGTGCCGGTCATCGGCTCATTCTGTGTCACCGACCACGTCGGCCCGGTCGCAATAGCGGAACTGTTACACGTCGTGTTATTCCACCAACTGTACGTCAGGGAATCGCCATTCGGATCGGAACAGCTCTGCGTGAGATTGATTGCCTGCCCTTCGTTCACCGCCGCTGGATTCAGTACGCTACAGGTCGGGGCGCCATTCGAAGATAGGGTCGTCGCGGCTGCCGTATTCGAATACGCGGAGTAGTAGTATCGCCCATTTGTGTATACGTATGACCGTATCCTGTACGTATACCCCGTGCTCGCCGAAAGACCGGAATCGCTATACCAACTCGAATTCGCTGTTGCGTATCCGATGTAGCTGTAGCTGCAACTCGACGTTAGACAGCGGTACACATCGTACCCAGATTCTCCCGATGCATCACTCCAGGAAAGGTCCACTTGAGAAGCTGAAACTGCCGAAGCAGAAAGATTTGACGGGGCAGTCGGGGCACACGCATCGGTCGTCGCCCAGCCGCTCCAGTTCCCACCACCCCAGTAAATGTTTCCTGAAGCTCCAATGAGATGCGAATTCACAAGGTACCGCATTGTAGACCCGCAACTCAAGCCGCTAATCGTATAGGAGGTTGCACCCGCACTCGCCCAAAAATCCGGCTCTGGTTCGGTCGCCCCTCCACCCGCGTCATGAAATATACCGAAATTCGATTCCGTGTACGGCGAATTGCGAGTCCACGAAAGACTAAACGCCGACTGGCTCGTGGGGGAAAGGGAGACACTCGATGGCGCGCCAGGAGTACACGCGTCGGTCTGGATTGCATTAGAGTAACTGGACCACGAGGAACATGCGCCGCTCGCGCACGCCCGCACCATATACTGCGCAGCCCATACGCCGCAGCTGAAGTAGTCGGAGTACCAGGTCACATTCGGACCAACCGTCGCCCGAATAGTACCCTCTCCATTCCCATCAAATATCTGGAACTCGGTCTCATTCGATGAGTTGTCACTCCATGTGTACTGTATTTCGGATTGGTTGATAGGTGACGCACTTACATTCGAAGGCGCGGTAGGCGCACAAGCGTAGAGCGTCGCATAGTTCGATGTCGTCCGACCGGAGTAGTAGTACCTACCATTCGATACAACGTACGCGAGCACATCATATCGGGCCGTTGCCCCACACCAAAGATCCGTAAAATCGACGCTTGTCGCTCCAGCTCCTGCTGTTGCCTTTACAACATCAAAGGACCCTCCCGTTCGAACCTCGAATCCCGAGTCGGTGTACGGTGAGTTTCGTGTCCATGATATATGAAAACTACTCTGTCCTGTCGCAGAGAGCGTGGCGCCACTCGGGGTCCCCGGGGTACATGCATCGGTCTGGACCGCATTCGAGTATGCCGACCAATTCGAATAGTAGGTGCGCCCGTTGGTGCTCACATACGCCCGCACCATATACTGCGCAGCCCATACGCCGCAGCTGAAGTAGTCGGAGTACCAGGTCACATTCGGACCAACTGTCGCCCGAATAATGTAGTCAACATTTCCATCAAATATCTGGAATCCAGATTCATTGGATGAATTATCGCTCCATGTGTACTGTATTTCGGACTGATTTAGGGCGCTTGCAGTGACGCCGGTTGGTGTCGCAGGCGTGCATTCATCCGTTGTAACGTAGACTGTATTCGAGTTCACTCCGAATACACTCCGAATGTAGTATGCATATTCGGTGCCACACTCTCGTCCTGTGTTTGTAAAATTATCCGTATCGACTGCGGTCCCTATCGAGCCACCGTCGCGGTAGACAGTGAACGAGGGTGCGGCAGCGGTATCCACCCATGAGAGGTACACCTGCGACTGGCTTTGCGCTGAACCGGAGAGGGTAATCGATGCATGCACCACAGAAGTAGCGCCAAAGTAAGCGCCAAGCGCAATAAGGAACCCAAGAATGACGGAACTGTTCCGGAGGAATAATATCCGCATAGTTATTGAACGATGATAACCTGCCCTTTCAGTATAGCGCCATCGGGGCAAAAAAGTCTGCACGCAAATTCATAGGTTCCGACGGTTTGCGCATCAAAACCGAGCGCTGCAGTCTTCCCTTCCTCTACTACGACGTACCCGCCAATCGACGGAGCAACCGCAAAGTCAAATTTTCCCTGCGAAGCAACTAGGTTAAGCTGGACGCGGTCCCCCCGCTCAACGACAATACGCTCCACCGAGAACCCACTCGGCGAGAGGCGAATCGTAAATGATTTTATATCCCCTCCAGGAGCATCGCTTGGTTTTTCATTTTCTGATTTCGAAAGCGCTATTCCCTGGGGTACCGTGGGAGAAAAGACAAGCGAAAGGCTCTCTGCGTCCTCCGTCGCGCCACTAACAGCTCCGGGAGAGACCGCATCCTGGGTTCCCGAAGTTTCACCGGGAATCAGCGCGCTTTCAGGCGCCTGACCACCGACGAACTCATTCCACAGGAATATGACGCACACAACACACACCACGCACGCTCCAGCGAAAAGGAGTTTTTTCGCGTTCATTGACATCAGAAATTCGCGTTGAACGCGATGTTGTCGTACGTCGAATCGTACCCGTTGTACATGAATCCAACGTAGTCGGTCTTATTGATGACCGATGTGAGCGTTACCCCCGTCGCGGACGGCCAGCGGACCGTGCCGGGCCACACGATCGTGACGGCTCCTCCGATCCCGTTCCGGAGGACAAGCGTGTAGCGTGCGCCGGGCTTCGGGTTTGTGAAGGTCAATGTGACCGTCGATGCAGTGAGAAGAACGTGCTGTTCGTTCCCCTGGCTCCAGTCGATAGTCATCGAGGACCCCGTGTTCCCCTTCATGACCATCGGGGAGTACATCGAACCAACAACCGTGAGCGCATACCCTGGTGTCGTCGTACCGATACCGAGAGCTCCCCCATTGAAGTACGACGAGCCACCGCCGTGGAGCTTCACGGTTGTATTGTTGTTCGAGTCGTAAATATTCATGTACGCCGCAGCTCCATCGGTCGAAAAGATATATGCCGAATATTTATCGCCAGTCGAGCCACCGCGCTTCCACGCCCAGGTCCCCTGCCACCGGTTCGCATAATAGGTGAGCGCCTGGTCGCCGCTATCCGTCGTGTAGAACATATGCTGCGCGACCGTCGGACTATTCGAGAAATTCCCGAGCTTCAGGGGTGTTTGCTGTGCTCCGGTCCGGTTGTCGTCCTTGAACCACGCGGTCCCCTGCACGTGAAAGTTCGCCTGCGGCGTCGTTGTGCCAACGCCGACATACCCAGTTCCTCCTTGCACTGAAACCACAGGAACGAACGTATCGGTGTTGTGGTAGTAGCCAAGATCCATTCTCTGACCAACGCCGCTCACGTGGTACGAACGCACTCCAACTGCGTACGTATCGCCAAGTTTTAGTATCTTCTCTGCCTCGTTGTTCCCGATGTGGAGGGCTGTTTCCGGTGTCGTTATTCCAATACCGACATTATTCTGGAAATAGTAGTTCCCGGAAACGCCAGCCGCATCGACAGAAGCGTACCCTTTATGGTTCACTGCGGGCGCCCAGTCAGTATTCGCAGTCCCCTCTTCGAGCTTCAAATCGTCGAGCCAGATGGTTCCTGTGTAGGGGCTATTAATAAAGTCGCCCCATATCTTAATGTAAGCAACGTTCGCGGCAAAGTAGCCCGCAGCTTTCTCCACTTTATGGAACTGCCAGGTCGATGCGGTTGAGGTCGCAGGCGTACCGAATGTGTAGTAGCTCACATGGGCATTACTCGCGTCGTACCCCTCAACACTGAACGTAAACCCGCTTAAGGCTGATGATTGGTACCATGCCGAGAACACGTACGGTTTTGATGGGTCGACCCATACCTTATCCGTTTGTGCGTACGACCGAGAGCCAGGCCCAACGCATTTCAATGCGTATGTACCGGTCCTCGCCACATCGGCGCTCTTCTGACACGGCCCCGCGTTGAATGCTATAGGAGCTCCATTCACATTACCGAGCTCAATCGATGAATTCGCGATGCGGTTGCCGCCTCCTACGCCGTTCGTCTGCAAATTCCCCGAAACGTACGCATTCCCGTACACCGAGAGTACCTGCGGTAAACCGCTCTGCGAGGCAGTTCCGATGCCGAGAGATGCCGGGAACGCGAAATTCCCGTTCCCCTGGAGGCGGCCAAAAACGTCGGAGGAAACGTTTGCTGCGGAGATATTCGATGAGAGCGCCCCGATAAACGCAGTCGCTTTCACGTTTCCGAGGACCTCGAGCTTCTGTGATGGGGAGGTCGTTCCAATACCGACATTACCACCTAACGGATTCAAAATAATATCCCGGTAGGTAGTGGAGTCCCCTGCCTGTAGTTGTGCTGCATCCGGAGAAAGCGTGCGGCTCACATAGAGGTACTCGTTTCCATCGCCGCCGGTATTAAAAACACTCAAGCCGCTCGTCCACGTTGATCCGCCTGTTCGGAAACGTCCACTTCCCGCAACGTTCAGTGCGAGTCCACCTGTTGTGGTTGTCGCGATACCAATGCCTCCGCCCGGTATAACGAGACCTCCATAGTAAATCTTCAAGTCATCGGAAGTGTTTGAGTGCCCAAGGACAATATTGTTGTATGTCGGCTGACCGAAGAAATTAATCCATCCGTTCATCCCCTCCGATGCATGTGCGGTCGGGTCAAGTTCGATGTACGGACCCTCCGCCGTCGGGGAAGCTCCGAATTTTGCTGCTCCGGCGATGAACGAATTCCCATAGACCGAGAGCGTGCGCGGTAATCCGTTCTGCGAACTCGTCCCAATACCGAGCGCCGAGGGGAACGCAAAGTTCCCGTTCCCCTGCAAACGACCGAAGACGTCGGATGAGACGTTCCCGGCAGCAAGCGCACCGGACAACCCGCCGACGAACGTTGTCGCTCGAACATTACCGCTCACCGTGAGCTTCTCCGCAGGGGTCGTTGTTGCGATACCCACATTCCCGTTCGGGTAAAAGAGGACATGCTGGTTCGTTCCCCCGTTCGTGCGGAACGTCATCGTTCCCTGTGTCGAGTAGATGGTCGACGTCCCGAAACCAAGGGCCCGCGTTGAACTCGCAACGAGGAGTGAACACGTGCTCGGTGGCGATGCGCACGGACCAACGAATGACTGCGCATGGGTCAGGTCCGGTGCGACAGCGACGAAACAAACAAGGACGAGGAGCGCGCATGCGCTTCCGTAGAGAATAGTCGAACAACGAGGAACCATGTGGCCGATATTTCTTTTCATAGCAGACCCACACTACCCGCACATGAGGCGCCAGTACCCTTATGGAAGAACTATCAACTGTCCACGAATGACCTTCCCGGGGGGACACGCGGTATTGCACCGGAATTCGAATGTCCCTTCGGATGTTGCACCGAAACTCACCTGCTTCGTCTCTCCCGGCGCGACCGACTGTGAGAGGCCAGTGTAGGGCATCGAGAAATCATACGAACCCCCGGATGCCGTGAGGTTCAGCTGGACCACGTCCCCTTTATTGACCACGATCTCATTCGGTGTGAAGCCATCCTTCGAAACGACCAGTGTGTACACGCGGAACCGTTCCGTTGCGTCAGGCGCAGCCGGCGCCTCCGAGACCGGCGGCGTCACGACCGCGCCCACCGGCACATCGGAAATGTGCCCCTCCTTCGCGAGCGTCGGTTGCTGGACCTCCTCTTCTCCGGTCGGTAGTTGCTCGCCAGGTCCCGGTGTTACGTCTTTTTTAAGCACGAGCGAAAGCACGACGACACACGCGACGATGAGACACGCAGCAATGATGCCGTAGAGCTTTTTCTGTTCCATTGATTCTATTATAGCACACGGTCGCACGTTCATTTATGCGCACCACATCCCCTCCTCCCGCTTTCTGATATAATGAATGCATTATGAAGCCGCTGAAGCTCGCATTTTGGGTGGTCATCGCGCTCCTCGCGCTCGGAACAGCGGTCATCGTGCTCCTCGCAGGGAATGCTCGCGCCGCCACGAACGTGACCTCGACCCTTCCGAACTACTTCGCCTGGAATGACGTTATCGGCTGGCTCGATTTCTACACGAACGACACGGTCGTCGTCGGAGGACAGGAGCTCTCGGGGTACGCATCGACCTCGATCGGGCCGATCTCACTCGATTGTGCAACGACCCCATCGGGAAACATCTGTGGAAGCTCGAATTATGGCGTCTGTAACGGCCCCGGTCCACACTCGACCGACGGGACGTGCCCGTACGGCGACGGAGGATTCTCGACCGGGAACGAACTGACGGGGTACGCGTGGAACGATACTTTTGGGTGGATCAGTATGAACTGTGACCAGAGGAGCCACGGCGGTACGGACCAGTGTGGTACATCCGACTATGCGGTCTCGATCGACGCGAACGGCGATCTTTCGGGGTGGGCGTGGAACGATGCGGCGGGGTGGATCAGTTTCAATTCGATCACGTCCGGTTCTCCGACCGCGTACAAGGTGACATCGCTCTGGCGGAGCACGTCGAGCGTCGGCCTCGTTGAGTCGGCGACCATCGATACGCGGACGACGGCCGGGGGGACGCTGAACAGCATCATTTGGAACGGCTCACTTCCCAACAACACGTGCGTCGATTTTCAGATCGCGACATCCTCGAACTCATCCGGTCCGTGGAACTACCGTGGACCGGGCGGCCTTGCGGACGCATACTTCGGCGCAAGCTGTGCGGCCGGCTTCACGGGAGGGACCGGGTGTGCACCGGTGAACACGCCGATCTGCATCGATCCGAACCTTGTTGCGAACAGCCGGTACCTTCGGTACCGCGTGCGAATGAAAACGAACCAGATCCAAACAGAGACACCGCAGATCGAGGACGTCATCCTGAACTGGTCTAGATAGGCAAATAGCTCCGAGCGCATGGCTCCGAGCGCTCGCCCCATGCATACAGAAACACCAATCACAAAAAAACTCTCGTGGCTGAACGTCGTTTCGCCGACCAACGAAGAGGTCGCGATGCTCGCCGAACGATTCTACCTCCATCCGGTCATTGCGGGAGAGCTTGGCGTACCTTCGAGCCGCAGCCGCGTTGAATCGCATGACGGATACCTTTTCCTGGTCTACCATCTCCCCCTCTACGACATAGAGAACCAGGTCTCTCGTCGAGCGGAGATCGATGTCATTGCGACGGAGGGGGTCCTCATCACTGTCTCGTACGACGACATCGAGCCTATCCGCGAATTCGAACGACGTATCGCACGATTACCGGAACGCGACATCACGTCCACCGCTGAGCTCGCCTACCATCTCATCGAGGCCGGGAACGACTTCTCGGTCCGCCAGCTCCGTCACGTTGAAGAAAAAACACGCATCGTCGGCGCGGAACTCTTTCGTGATTCCGGGAAGAAGCTCTTGAAGGACATCTCCATCATCAAGCGAGACCTCCTCGAGTTCTCGCTCACTGCTGGCTCACAACGCGTCATGCTCGAATCACTCGTCCCGGTCGGCTCGTTGTTCTGGGGCGAGCAGTACCGCATCTACCTCGCTGACCTCTGGGGAGACTTCTTGAAAACGCACTACCTCCTCGAAAATCTCCGCGCGACCATCGAATCGTACAGTGAGACCGTGTCGCAGCTCTTCGAGTTGAAGACCGCCGAGGTTGTCCGACGATTCTCCATACTCGGTTTCCTCACGTTCCCGCTCATTCTCTACGCAACGGTCGCGCTCGAACCCACCGTCGCTCGCTCGTTCATCCGAACGCCCGAGGATTTTTGGACGATATTCGGGGCAGTAACCGTCTTCGTCGCCGTTCTCGCCATTGCCTTCCGGAAAAAGGGGTGGCTGTAGGTAGGTGCTAGGAATTAGGATGTAGGATATAGGACAAAGGAGGCAGGGAAAGGAAATAGAAGGAGCCTAAACAATGAAACTCTATAACACTCTCTCGGGGACGAAGGAGGAGATCGAGCGACCGACGGGACGCCCACTCCACATCTTCGTCTGCGGCCCCACGGTCTACGATGTCGCGCACATCGGACATGCACGGACGTACATTGCGTTCGACGCGTTCGTCCGGTATCTCCGCGCAAGCACGTGGGACGTGCTCTACATCCAGAATATCACGGACGTTGACGACAAGGTCATCGTCCGCGCACAGGAGCGCGGTGAGGACCCGCTCGCATTCGCTCGCGGCATCACGCGCGGCTTCGTTGCCGATATGCGGGCACTGAACATCCGGAGCGTCTCCCACTACGCCCCCGCGAGCAAGTTCATTCCCGCGATCATTCGACAGATCGAGACGCTTCGCGCAAAGGGATTCACGTACACTATCGACGGGGATGGTATCTACTACGACATCGCACGATTCCCCGAGTACGGGAAGCTCTCCCGACGTACCGCAGCGCAGGCCGAAGATTCCATGTCGCGTATCGATGAGAGCATCGCGAAACGGAACCGCGGCGACTTCTGTCTTTGGAAATTCCCAAAGGTCGCCCCGACCACACGGAAGACCGAGCCGAAACTCTTCACGCGCCGCGCGATGGCTGATGGAGAACCCGCGTGGTTCACGTCTCTGGGATGGGGACGGCCGGGATGGCACATCGAGGACACCGCGATCTCCGAGTCGTACTTCGGTCCGCAGTACGATATCCACGGTGGCGGTATCGATATCAAGTTCCCTCATCATGAGGCCGAGATCGCACAACAGGAGGCGGCGTCCGGAAAGAAACCCTTCGTCCGCATCTGGATGCACACGGGTTCGCTCCTCGTGACGGGCAAAAAGATGTCGAAGTCACTCGGTAATTATGTGACCATCCAGGATTTCCTGAAGGACCATGCCGCCGACACGCTCCGTTTCATCACACTCTCCCATCACTACCGCTCCCCCATCAACTACACCGAGGAACTCGCGACGCAGGCACGCGCCTCCCTTTCGACGCTCGAGGTATTCCTCGCGAAGCTCATGTTCGCAGCTCGAGCATCGACGTCGAAAAAACCGAATGGTGCCGCGCAGCGAATAGCGAATGATGGACGGAACTTCAGTGCCGCGCTCAATGACGACTTCAATTCTCCCGCCGCACTCGCGGTCCTTTTCAACCTCGTTACTCGTGAGGAGAAGGGGGTCTGGACGCTCACTCGCGCGGAAGCACGCTCCATCGCTCGATTCCTCTCGGTCTCGCTTACAACACTCGGGTTCTCCGCTCGGTCTCCCGTGGTCCCAAAGGACGTACAGGCGCTCGCGAACGAGCGGGAGTTATGCAGAGGCCATAAACAGTTTACGCAGGCCGATGAGTTGAGAAAACGGCTGAACGGGTTAGGATATGAGGTAGACGATACGCCCCTCGGACCATTCGTCCGACACGCATCGGCACCTCGCTCATGACCCCGAAAAACACAACGAAACTCCCGCCGCAGGACCTTGATGCAGAACGCTCTGTTCTCGGCGCGCTTCTGCTCGATAAACAAGCGGTCGTGAAGATCGCCGATTTCCTCGAAGAGGGCGATTTTTATCACCCCGGCCACCAGAAGGTCTTCAGTTGCATACTCGGCCTCTTCGAGAAGGGGCAGCCCGTCGATATACTCACGGTCTCGCACGAACTGAAGGGCAAGAAGCACTTCAAGGAGATAGGCGGCTCGGATTATCTGACCGAGCTCGTCGCCGGCGTTCCGACGTCAGCGCACGTTCAAGAGTACGCGAACATCGTGAAGGAGAAACGGGTCCGCCGCGAACTCATCGCAGCATCGTCCGACATCAACGAAAATGCGATGGATATGCGTGATTTCGATACGCTCATCGATGGCGTCGAGCAACGCATCTTCGCTATCTCCCAACGTTCGCGTCCGCAGCGCTTCCTCCATATCAAGGAGGAACTTCCCCATGCGTACGAACGGCTCGAGAAGCTCCACCGCGGCGAAAAGGGAACGTACCGTGGTGTTCCGTCCGGCTTCGTTGAACTCGATCGTATCCTCGCGGGCTTCCAGGCATCAGACCTCATTATTTTGGGTGCCCGACCGTCGTTCGGAAAGACCGCGCTCGCCCTCGATATTGCCCGTCAGGTCGCGCTCCAAGGAAAGAGCGTCGGCGTTTTCTCACTTGAGATGTCCTCCGACCAGATCATTGACCGACTCCTCGCCGCACAATCGCAGGTCCCCCTCTGGCACCTCCGTACCGGGCAATTAAAGAACGACGAACTCGAATTCTCCCAGATACAGCAAGCATTGGACGAGCTTTCGAAAACAGCGCTCTTCATCGACGATTCATCGTCCCCGAACATCCTTCAGATCCGCTCAATGGCGCGGCGCCTACAGCTCGAGCACGGACTCGATCTTTTGGTCATCGACTACCTTCAGCTCATCCAACCCCGGACCGGGAGCGACAACATCGTCCAGCAGGTCACGGAGATCTCCCGAGGACTCAAGACGCTCGCTCGCGAACTCAAGGTCCCGGTCATCGCCCTCTCGCAGCTCTCTCGTGATGTTGACCGCCGTGAGGTGAAGATCCCACGACTCTCCGATCTCCGCGAGTCGGGCTCCCTGGAACAAGACGCCGACGTGGTCCTCTTCCTCTACCGGAAAGACCGAGAACGAACTGACCTTCCCGAGGAGGAACAGAATGCGGTCGAGGTCATCATCGCAAAGCATCGCAACGGCCCACTCGGATCGGTGAAATTCCGGTTCGACGCGGACCGGGTGAGCTTCAAGCCCATCGATACGCGCCACACCGACGAGCTATGATACCGGAATCCATCCAACGCTTCATCGAACGCTTCTCCCGACTCCCCTCTATTGGACCGCGTCTCGCTACGCGGCTTGCGTTCCACCTCGCGGGACGTGATGCGGTGAGTATCGAGGAGCTCGCAACGAGTATCCGCGCGCTCGCCGCTCTCGAACGATGCCCGCGATGCTTCTTCTTCAAGCAAACCGGGGCACCGCTCTGCTCGATCTGTGCTAATCCAGGACGCGACCATGGGACCATTGCTATCGTCGAAAAAGAGACCGACCTTATCTCGATCGAAAAGACGGGACGGTTCAAGGGAACCTACTTCCTCCTCGGTGAACTTCCGGAACGCGGCATACTCACCGATACCGAACGGGCCAGGATCGCTCACCTTGCGCGCTACATCGATACGGAACTTGGTGGTATGGCGGCCGAGCTCATTATTGCCGTCAGTCAGAACACGTTCGGAGATTTCACGGCCGAAGCATTGAAACAGGAACTGAAGGGACGAGCGCGGACGATCACTCGCCTGGGACGAGGGATACCAACGGGCGGAGAGATCGAATTCGCGGATGAGGAAACGCTCGGGAGTGCGCTGGTGGGTAGGAATTAGGAACAAAAACCGGTCGCCCAAGGCGACCGGTTTTTCCTGATTCCTATGTTCTAATTCCTGTTTCCCTAGCTTCTAATTCCTATATCTTTCCTATCTGCACCTTCGTAAGGTCCTGACGGTGGGTCTTTTTCTTCCGGTATCGGGTCTTTGAATGGAATCGAAAGACCATTTTCCGCTCTCCGCGAATGGGCCCAAGAACGGAGGCGTTGACCACCTGTTTCGGGAGGTACGGCGTACCGCACTCGATTGCTCCGTCGCGTGCGACGAGGAGGACCTTTTCGAACGCGAACGGCTTCCCCGCTTCCGCGTTCAATTTCTCGACGGTGAGCATCATTCCTTCGGAGACCCGATACTGCTTACCGCCTGTTTCGATGATTGCGAACGTTGCCATAATGAAAGGAAGATACCATGGGTGGCCGGAAAACGCAACCCCGGTCGCATTGTGCGACCGGGGTTGTTCGATACAACGTACGATCTACGTTTACCGATTCTCGATGTTCCCGCGGAACTTCTCGATGAGATGCGACGCATACTCCTTGCCGCCGATACCGAACGCGATACCGCCAGCGAGGGCCAACATCGCAACGAGGCCAGTGATGACCGCATTGATGATGGAGACCGCGATGCCAAGCTGCGAGAGCGCCGTCAAGAGACCAAAGACGACGACGGACCACCACGTGAGCGAACTCAAAAAGTTCGACGCGTGGAGCTTCGCTCCCTTCACCGATGCACGCACGAGATTCCGCATGAAGTTCCCAATGACGAACGTTGCGAGCATGATGAGCACGGCAACGATCACGTTCGGGATGTAGAGGAGCGCTTCGCGGAGGAAGTTCGAGAGCGAGTAGAAGCCCAGGATATCCGTTGCGGCCAAGAGGAAAACGACCACAAGGAACCAGTACACGAGCTTCCCGAGGAACTTACCGCTGTTGATCTGGATCCCGGCTCGATCGAAGTACTCCTTGAGGCCCAAGCTCACGAGGGCCTTGTCGAGCTTCACGAGCGTTACGATCCGCTCAACGAGCGCCGCCAATCCCGTCGCGACCACCAAGCCGATAATGAGCACAACGAGAGCACCGACAACATTGCCGAGCACTCCCACGAAACTCACCCAAAGATCCTGGAGCGAGCTTACAACGACTGCTGTCCAATCTTGAATAACCATACAAGCGTGGTATTGTGTAGTGAATTATCGACCTTTTCTATACGTTCAGTATACCATAGGAAGAACGCATGCTCAAAACAAACCTCCATTTCCACGCTGGCGACGACCCGGAGCACCAGCTCGAGTACACGGTACGGGACGGAATAGACCGAGCGCACGCGCTCGGTTTTCAGGTTCTGGCGCTTACCTGCCACCACGTCGTTCTCGCGACCCCAGAGGACGAGGGGTACGCCCGCGAACGGGGCATACTGCTCATTCCTGGGGTCGAGCTTTCTGTCGAGGATTGCCACGTGGTCGTCCTGAATGTCGGACGAGACATCGAATCCGTGAGAACGTTCGGAGCGCTCGCGGCGTATCGGAGGGAACATCCGGAGTGTTTCGTCATCGCGCCACACCCATACTTCGGGTTCGGACTCTCACTCGGGAAAGAGCTGGAGCGGCACCGCTCGTGTTTCGATGCCGTCGAGTGTTCCTGGTTCCATTCTCGTACCTTTGATCGGAACACACGCGCCGAACGCTTCGCTCGCGATAACGCACTTCCCTACCTCGCAGCTTCCGACACGCACTTCCTTCGCTACCTCGATACCGCGTACGCGTACATCGACGCCTCGGAACCGACGGCACCGGCGGTATTCGCCGCAATTCGCGAACACCGATTCACGAATATCTCCCCCTCCATCCCGTTCTGGAGAACAATGGTCTTCGATATCGCTTTTCACGAGGTCGGTGACCGCATGCGACGAATGGTGGGAATGACCAAGAAAAAGAAACACCCAGCGCTCTAGCGTTGGGTGTTTCTGCTTCGCTCACTTCAGTTGATCTCGGTCCGTTCGACGTCCCACACTTCCTTGCCGATGTATCGCTCGATAAGGTCGAGGTCCTTCAGGAGCTGCGCCTCCCTCGTATGTTCTTCGCTTGAGAGTTCCTTCGATAGGTGCGCTTTCTTTACGACCGCGAGCTCGGCCTCGACGTCACGTCGGAGCACCGCGAATCCCCGCCGTATCGATTCCTCCGCCTCCCGTATCTCCTTCTCAAAGAGGATGCGATTTCGCTTGACCCGAACGCAATGAATGACGATGAGGACAATGAGGCCGATGAGGGCCACGCCGAGTGCCAGGACAATAATGAGGTAGACGACCTCTGCGCTCACTCGTGTTGCGCCGATCTGGAGTGCGGTTTTTTCGACAGAGAACTGGACCTGTGGTGACGGTGGGCTCTGCTCTTCTCCGATCTTCGCTTGCGCCCACAAGAGGTACGTTCCACTCGGAAGGAAAGCGTGGTGTCGATAGAACCAATCGTTCCGATTGTCCGAAACGACCCGAACGCTCGATGTCTCCCCCGTGCGCAGGTCTTGGAGGTACACGACAACGTCTGTCTGTGGATTCTCCGTTTTCCCGCCGACGTAGAATATCTCCTCGTTCGAGATGTTCCTGGAGATCGTCGTTATAACCGGTGGCGATACGGATATCTGCTCTGCGCTCGCAGCGGGAACTCCGCTCACCATCGAGAGCCCTATGGCCATCGAGACGAAGAGGAGGAGCGCCTTCCCATACTTTTCGCGATACCGCCGCAATTCATCGAGTTGACGCTTTACTGTCTCGGGGAATTCGCGTTGCGCACGCTGGGTGATTATCAGCTTGTGGCGCCGCTCAATGCGCCACGCGACGAACGCGAGGAAGAGGAGGAGCGCTGCTCCGATACCCCACACGATATTCCATGGGATGACGAATTGATTCCGTATCGAAAGACCTCGTCCATCGATGAACTCGAGCATCTGGGAGACGATCGCGAGTCGTTGGGTAACTTCGCGGTAGTTCCGCGCCTTATCGTACGCGCGCACAATAACATCATAGGAACCGATCGCAAGGGTTGGCGGTAAGTATGGACTCTGCGCCTCGATGAATATCGCTTCGCTCCCCGTTCGCGCCGCATCAGTGAGCGCATCCGTTTCGAGCGAGAGTGGTATGATCTTCAGTTCGTAGTGATCAACACCGGAATTCGCATCGGTCGACGAGAACTGAATGATGGGCTGCAAGCGGACCGTCCGCGCCGATGGAGAGATCGCGACCGGAAAATCCGCCGGTGCCGTCGTATCGATACGGATCGCAAAATGCGTCGTCCCGCCCCAGGTGCCGTCACGAAGCGCTTTGATGTGGAAGTAGTGAATACCATCCTTCGTCCCCCGATACGTCACCGTGCTGCGCCGACCCTCCGAGATATCATCCGGGATATCGACGGGGTCCTCGTTCAGGACATAGCTGTACCCCTGCGCTCCAGCGTCCGCTGCCCACGCGAGTACCACGTTCGGATTCCCATACCACTCCGATTGGATCGGGTGTGTTTCCGAGACGACGATCGGGCCGGCTGGTGGCGGGAGCGCGAGTTGATAGAACCCGTTCGATGTATTCTTCAGAGCGTCGGTCCCTCGTCCATCATTCAGAAGGACACGCGACGAATCAAGGAACTTCACGAGCGCGGTCCCGACCGATCGCACGCGGAACGTGAGCGTTGAGATGAGTCCCTTCGAAACAGATATACCACCGGGGATGCCCCCTTGGAACTCCGCGGTCCCCTCGAGATTATTGAATTGCGGCTGCGCGCTCCAAATGCCGATGATCGAATTACCTGCGGAAGGCGTGACGAGTTGGAGTGTATCCGGCGGAAAAGAGAGCGCAAGAGATATCGTGTTCACCGACTCACCCTCGGTATCGAGAAAGACGCCGACATCGAACGTGCTCCCTACCTGGAATGAACCGGTCGCGGGACCGACCGAAAGAGTCGCGGCGCCGACCACGAACGGAATGAACGCCGTGCATACGGCAGTCAGAAACACAAATACACGCAAGTAGCTCCCTGTTCTCATTGAGTCCGATTTATTATACCACCAAAGGTGACGCTTGGTTATCCGACGGTCGCAGAACCAAGGCGTATCATGCCCTCCTTCGCGTCCGGCGCACCGTGAATACGACCACCGAAAGGAGGACGATACAGAATATGAGTGCGGCCATTTTCCATGCGAACGTCGGCCAGAGATATGCTCGTGCCTCGGCGCTATTCCCCTGCCCGTCCGTTATCCTGATCTCAACCGCCCATGTCCCTCGTGGTAGTCGCACTGGGTTCACTGCGGTCTCCCACTGACCCCAAGTGAGCCATTGCTTCGTGCGAATACGGGAACCCACGATACCCGAACTGTCATCGCGCGCATCCCAAATGGCGAAATGCGCATCGTCGACCGGGCTCTCCGCGATACGAACGACCGAAAACACAGGTGGAATAGTATCCGTAGATTCAACGAGACGAGCAGGGGTGAGCGAGGACACAACCGGAAGCACGAGCGGGGTCACCGAGAGAGGGACTGCTGTCCCCTTCCCGTCCGCTGCGTAGGCATTCGCCCGACGGAACGACCATTGGAGCGTTTCTGCTGCTTGTACATCGGGGAAACGGACCTCTGGACGTACCCGGAACGTGAGCTTGATGATCTCGCCTGCTCGTCCCTCGAACGGTTTTATGATCCCCCCTTGAATGCGGATGATCCCGTCGGAGAGCACTTCGGGTGTACCCTTCCATACCCCAATAATAGAATCACTCGTATCGAACGTCTCGAATTCGAGCGTCGCGGGCGAGTACCCTATTTCGATATCGAACGCATTCACGGGCTCGTTCGCGTTCACGAAGATGCCGACCACGAGATCGGAACCGGGAGCGAATGCGGATGCGGTCGTCTTTAGATACAGCTCCGTTCCCGAAGCAGAGCACGGTGTCGCGACCGCAATGACCGCGATGCACACGAGCACGACACCAAGAATACTGTAGCGTGGGAGGATCATTGGTGTATTAGTCGCTCCAGTAATAGAGGAGGATGGAGATGTCGACGATATCGATGACACCATCGTTATTCAGGTCGTACCGTGCAGCTTGCGGCATCGGCTGCTCCGCATAGAAGAGGAGGATGGAGAGGTCAATGAGATTGCATCGATTGTCGCCGCTGAAGTCACAGGTGCGGAGTATCTTCGCGGGCAATGATTGTTGCGGAGGGGGCGGTGGAAAGAGCGGGAGGTCCGTTCCGGGTCGTAACCATGGCTCTGTACCCGTTGGGTAAACCGTTCCACCCGGCCATGGCGTTGGCGTTTCGACAGGAGGAACGACCGGGTCAGCTTCGTTGTCATCGACCGCAGAGGAACACCCAGGATCAGCCGGGTAGTCGATAAGGAGGTCGCCGTCGTTATCCGTACCGTCCGAACATTGAGCAATATTGACCGTAACCGCCGTCGATACTGTTTGGGCGCGAACGGAAAAAAAATTAAACCCCGAGTATGCGATACCGAGGGCGATAACAACGTACCATGCGGCGTACTGATTCCATTTCTTCATTCGTGTATCGAAAAAGAGGATGTCGGGAGCAGGTACGCAAGACGCCTACGCATGCCTCTTGCTCCGCTTCCTGACCAACGAAAATCCAATACCAAGGATAATTGCTCCTACGAGGATACTTCCATACAGGAGGTAGTCTACTTTCCGCTCGGTCACGTTGAACACGGTCTTCAGCTCGTTCACTACGTTTTGACCGCGGAAAACGCGCGCCTCACCCCAGTATTCGCCGATCGCAAGCTTCACATCTATCGGGAATTCGATCAGGATATCGCTGATCGTGAACGGCTCGACCTCATCGAAATCCCCTTCTATCTGCCCATACCCAAGACGTACCTGTCCATACTTATCGAGGAGGTCGAATGTCGCACGGTCTATGGTAACGGGAACGTTCCCGGTATTATCGATCGTAACGACGATCTGCGGCTTATCCCCTTCTCGGACATCGAGTATCTTTATCTTCCGTACCGTGAATTCCTGCACAACCCCCTCGCCAACCGAAAGATTCAGGTCGATCCTCCCCCCCACTGAAATGGCTATCTGCTGTCCTTCTGCGCGCACCGGAACGGTATTGAGACGGAGGTATCCATTGTACACGCCGAGTTCGGCATCCTTCGGCACATCAACGATGACCTTTATCGGGAACTGTTGAGTGCCCTTCGGAATAACGAACTCGTTCCCTTTATCAATTGAGACCCAGTCCTTTATCTTCTCTGGGACATCGAACACGGCACCCATGGTCAGGTCGACATCGGGGGCACCTTGCACGAGAAAAATAGTCGCCTCATACCGCGAACCCTTGAGGAGCCTCGAGGCGTTCACGAATGGCGGCGAAATACCGAACGCGCTCACGCTTGCTGGAGCGAGGAGCGCGATACAGAGGAACCCAAGGAAGAATGCGGAGGCATGTTTCATGCTCGGTCATACTATACCGCACGCTGGGCAAAATCGCAACCCAGCAGGCGCGGCTAGTTGCTGCTCCAAACGGCGGTGAATGTGTTCGTGCCGGTGTACGAGCCGTTCACCTGACCGTTCGGGATCGCAATGCCCCAATAGGTTCCCGAAGCAAAGGGTGCGGTCGATGTGACTGCAATACCCATGTTCATCTGCTGGAGCGCTGCCGATGTTGAGAGTGTGTACGAGAGTGATGCGTACGTAACCGACGTCGTCCCAAATTTCTGTTGCGCCGCGGCGATGGTCGCGGGACCCGTCATGTTCGTGCCGGAGAACTCAATGTCGAGTTTCGAGTTTCCGGTGTTCGTCGTCGTTGCTACCTGGTTCGTTGCGCCGGTATTCGCATTTGCCGCAACAACCCCGTAATTGATAGCTGCGGTCACCTGAAGCCCGAGGAGCGTGCTCAGTTCTACTGCCGTCCCCGAGGTCGCATTGGAACTTGATGCGACAAAGTCAGTAGCTGCCACATACGCAGCCCACCACTGCGCCGAATACCCGAGCGAGGACGATGCATCGGTCGCATCCGCAAAGTACCAGACCGGGATCGAGGAGCTTACGGTCATTGCTGTGTCTGTTCCACCCGTGCACGGACCGGCTGCGCTTGTCGTCGTGAACGTGAATCGGTAGCAGTTGCGCGCATCCTGCGTGCAAGATGAGGTCGCGGCAATGCCGGAGCGGAAGAGAACGCCGGTCATTGTGCCGCTCGAGAAGACATCCGCACATCCGTTACCATCTGCGATATCGGCGGTGACATTGATGCTTGCCGTCGTATTCTCGGTCATGACCATCGGACTCTGCGTGATGGCTACGTTTGTGATGGTCGGCGCAGCGTTTCCCACGGTCACTGACGTCGATGCAGGAGCACCGAGTGCGACCGCCGCCGTAATGAGACCTGCGACCATGAGAACCCCCAAAACATAGGATTTAACGACGATGTTCATATTGAGTTTATTATACCACACCGAGAATCGCCCATTTACCCGCCCTGTGGATAAGTAGCACCACAACGTGATATCTTGTACGCTCCTACGGATTCGTTTTCCATATCTGCCTGACCATCGTACCACTCGCGTCCCCTCCAACGCCATATATCGCATCGTTGTACGGTACAAAGGGGCTGTCCGCTCGATACGTGTTCGTCGTCGTTCCGACCGGAACGTTCGTCCATGTCACGCCATCCTGCGAGCTCCAGACATCGCCAATGTACCCTCCGGTCGTCCGATACCCACCAATGATCCACATCCGATTGTTGAAGACAGCACCGTTTATCTGCCAACGAACGGGCCACGCGGCGGCGGATGTCGCCTGCGTCCACGAGACGCCGTCTGAAGAGCTCCATACGTCATTCTTGTCGGCACCCGCCCATCCACCGATCACCCACATTTTGTTGTTGTAGACCAAGGCGGTGTGGTAGTACCGATCTGTCCAATTCGCAGAGGACGTTGCTTGCGTCCACGAGACGCCGTTCGTTGAGTACCATACGTCATTTTGAACGGTCCCGATGTAGCCACCGAGGATCCACATCTTGTCGTCGTAGACAACGCTACGTGGTGCTTCACGCGCTGTCCATCCGGGAGCACCCGTCGCCTGTACCCAGGTGACGCCATCAGTCGACCACCACACGTCGCCGCATCGCGAACCGCATCCCACACCACCCATGACCCACATCTTGTCGTTATAGACGACGCCGGTCATGGAGTACCGCGCCGGCCACGCGGCGGCGGATGTCGCCTGCGTCCACGTGAGGCCATCAGAGGACCACCATACGTCATTCGCGCCGCTCGTCGTTGTGGTTGCGGTGTACCCACCCATGATCCACAGCTTCTGTTTGTACTGGAGAACGAGAGCGCTCTTGCGCCCACCCCACCCTGGCGTCGATGTCACGAGCGTCCACTTCCGTGCAACGTTCACCTGGTCAATAGAAGTGAATGTCGTTGTTCCGGTGAATACGAGTGGTGGCGATGTTGTTGGGACGAGTATCCCCCAGTAGAGAGGGGTCGCGATCGCGGTCGTCGAGGTTGGTTTCGGAAGAGCGATGTCGCTCGTTGTTGCGGTCGTCGATGCCGCCACGCAGTTCGTGCACGTGAGGTACGTGAAGGTCGTCGTCGCGAATTTCTGATTGCTTATCCCGATGGAGTATATCCCCGAGACCATGTCCTGCCCGGAGACGCTCACGTCGAGCGCGATATTTCCTGTGTTCGTCGATGTGGCCACTCGATTCGTCGATTCCGAGTTCGCGCCGGCGCTCAAAACCCCGTAATTGATGCTGTTCGTCACCTGAATACCGTAGAGTGAATTCAATTCGATGCCGATCGTCGTCGTCGCGGCACCGGTCATGCTCGCGTAATCGACGGCGGTCACGTGCGCGCGCCAATCCTCCATGACGAATCCGGACGCGTCGTCGGTCGATTCGGCAAAGTACTGGAGATTTGCACTGCATGTCACCGTACAGCTGTTCCCGGTACAGGAGGAAAGCGCACATGACGTCGATGCCATCCGATAACAATTATTCTGGTCCGCAGTACACGCCGTGGTCGCGCCGGAACGGTATATGACGGACGTCGCGTAGGCGATATTCGACCAACCGTTCGTGTCCTGTATGGTCGCGGTGACCGAAACGGTCGTCGAGGTATTCTCGATAAGCGTGATATTTGAGCCGTTATTGAGGAGCATACTCGAAACAGACGGCGCCGCCTCCGCCTCGGGGCCAACGTCCGTCACCGCCTCCGGATAGTGCTCGTAGGTATCGAGTGCGGACCCATCGGACTTCACGGCACGGAAGCAGTAGATGGTCGAGGTGGGAGCGGAGTTGTCGACGAGGGAGAAGTCCCACATACCATCCTGACCTGCAGTGATGGAAGAGATGGAGTTCGTGAAGGTATTGTCCTCTTGGTAGGTCTGGTTCGAGTTGGTGTCCCCGTTGTGGTCAGGGTCGGAGGAGGAGGCCATGAGGAGGGTGCTCGAGGAGGGATTCGAGTTGTCGTAGAAGCGGATGACGCCGGAGGACGGCGAGACATCGGCGTAGGTGGAGGAGGAGCCACCCGGAGAAGCGCAGGATGTGCTCGTTCCCTTGGCGGCGAACTGGAGCTTCATAGCTTG
>Ga0172379_10001651_pt1 | contig 43345 bp, 50 predicted proteins | sample GrowelOW334metaG_FD_119756 | JGI IMG/M metagenome (GOLD analysis project Ga0172379, IMG submission 119756) | Groundwater microbial communities from an aquifer near a municipal landfill in Southern Ontario, Canada - Groundwater well OW334 metaG | ecosystem: Environmental > Aquatic > Deep... | reverse complement strand
CGCACAAATCCTAGTCCCTTGTATTGAGCGAGACTACATGACAATAAATAACCCGGAAATTATAACAAATAGTCGATGGTGAGTCGAAGGTGTTGACGCTTTAAAGACTAGGCGAAAATTTCGGCCAGGAAGTTTTCCATCGCTATCCATGATCGCCTGTCTGCATCAGCCTGATAGACCGTGCCAAATGCCGGATCATTGGCTACAGGATTGGTAAACGCATGCATCGTATGGCCATAAACATGCATCTGCCAGTCCGCGCCTGCTTCCGTCATTTCCTGCTGGAAGGCAAGCACCTGCTCAACCGGAACCAGAGGATCGTCATGACCGCACAAGGCCAAAACCTTCGCCTTAACCGCAGTGCCTTGCGTATTGTCCGGCGCGCCCAGCAATCCATGGAAGCTGACCACACCCTCCAGGTCAGCGCCTGTCCTGGCCAGATCAAGCGAACACAAACCGCCAAAACAAAAACCAATCGCGGCGATTTTACTGTCATCAACCCAGGGCAACAGTGTCACGGCATAAAGCGCAGCTTTCATGCGCTTTTGCAGCATTGCCCGATCAGCCATAAACGGCTGCATGAGTTTCATGTTTTCTTCCGGGCCTGAACCCAAAATGCCTTTTCCGTACATATCAACCGCAAAGCCGACATAGCCCAAAGCTGCGAGCTTTTTAGCCTTTTCTGCAACAAAATCATCCCTCCCGCCCCAGGCATGATTAATTAAAACAGCCGGCCTGCGAGTTGAGAATGAATCGTCAAAAGCAAAAAAAGCCTCCAGCAATACATCGCCATCCAGATAACCTACGGTATTTGATACTATCGCCATGCTGCTGTCCTATTTGCCTGCGGCTATCATTTTATGGCTCCGACTGCCTGTAATGTTTTCAGAAAACCGGTTGAGGCTTCTTCTATCATGTCCAGCACCCTCTCAAAACCGTATTTGCCGCCATAATAGGGATCAGGCACTTCGCGCTCATTCAAATGCGGAGCGTAATCGAGAAAATATTTAACTTTATCTTTGTGTTGTTCGGGACAGGCACCGATAAGTATTGAGTAATTATCATCATCCATGGCCAACAAAAAATCGAAATCCTCAAAATCTCCCAGGACGACTCTTCTGGCCCGCAAATGCTTTAAATCAATGCCCCGGTCGATGGCTGCTTTTTGGGCGCGCAAATCAGGAGCATCGCCGACATGATGCGCATGCGTGCCGGCCGAATCGACAGCAAAACATTCGCTTACTCCCTGCTCTTTAATGAGTTTCGTAAAGACGCCCTCAGCAGTGGGCGACCGGCAGATGTTGCCCATGCAGATAAAAAGCACCTTTATTTTTTCTTTTCTATTCAATTACTTACGCCGACATAATTAAAATTATTAAGGCTATTTACTAACTTTTTAAGTGTAATTATATCAGATAGTTATATTTTTATTTTGGGGAAAAATATTTAATAGATATTTATGATAGGATTCAAATTATGAAAGTAAAACCCGATGACAATCCATGGTGAATTAAATGAGAATTGATGACGATGATGTAATTTTTTCAAATGGAACCGCTTCAAGGATACTGCGTCCTGATTATGGGTACAGAACAGAACAAAACAAAAACGAAGCACAGAGCGGCGGGTCTGCGTTGAATGAGCCGTTAGGCCGCCCATGCGGCGGGTATAAAGCTGATCCTCCGTGTTTAGTATTTTCAATTAACAGGCTTATCACTGGAGGAGAAAAAGGAAGATGCTCAGAACCCGGAAGAACAACATTTGTCCAGCCTGGTAAAACTGGCATTGGTGGCGGCTGGGGTATATTTCGCAGGTGACTAACGCATCGCTAATATTATTAATGGATAAACAATGAAAGAGCATAAAATTTTTATCGCTGTTGGAAAGACCGATGAATATAGAGACGTATTATTAACGCATCATGTAGGTTCTTCTCGTCATGATGTTGAAGTATCGATTATGGACAAGGCTAGAGAAGAAGGCTTTAAGGGTAATTTAAACGAGCGCCTGGAAGAATTGAACTGGGACATTGGCGAGTTTAAATTAACGAGAATAATAGCGTCATGATCACCGCAACAGGAATTAAGGAAGGATGGGGTGAAGTTCAGTTGCGTTTCGACGCAATGGCTAATAACTTTCAAAACGAATATATAAATAAGATATTGTATCTAGCTAATGGCCGTGAAGTTTCCGCGAGACGTGCCAGAAAACTCCGTAAGCGTAACAATGTTAGTATTCGTTACTGGGCCACAACAATCAATGGAAAGATCAGATACCGATGGTCGCGCAAACATGAACTACATAGAGACTGAAGGAGAGGATATGTATAAACTGAAAAAACAACTTCCATTATTTAGCGGAAGCAGCGATTGGCGATGGCCGTATTCTACTCAGCCAATGGGTATGTATATGTCATTTGGCGCGCTGGTTAATAATAATTTCCTGAGCAATAGAGATTGTTATCCTGTTGCCTATCCTATTTATGTGCGACTAAAGCGTGGCTGGCTTATTCCGGGATGGAATGCACCAAACGATTATATTGTGACGGATGGTATTATATGGACTGGCCGCAGCGCAGCATTTTGTTAAGCCAGTGCGCCACCATTACCTAAACCCAAACACCAGCGCAGCCGGGTTTTCGGTTTTACCCTCATTTAATGCTTCCGCACCGGTTATCGTTCTGTTCACCTGAGCAGACGGCAACCCGGATAAATCACCAATCACATTAATAGTAGCTTTCCGGAAAGCATCATCAAATTCGCCCTGATGCGCCTGTCCGGCAAGTTTTATGCTGTCAGCAATCAATCGTAAGCCGGCTGGGCCTTGATATTCTCGCCCCATATCATTGGCGCCGGTCACCGTTTTAACCGCGTCGGAAAATTCCCGCACGACAACCATCAAGCCCATCAGGTAATCAATCTGCGCGGCCAACAGTTTTTTGCTCAGCTCCTCCCAATCATCATCACCCCCACCTGGTGTTAAAGCCTGTTTCATGAAATACCCCAGCACAGCCGGTACCGAATATAACATCAAATAATCCACGGCCAGTTTAGCTTTTTGCTTTTCGGTCATGGTTTGCGCCACACCCAGATTAAAGGCGGTATTCATAAAACTATAGAACACGGTAAACAGTTTTAGTGCCGGGCCGCCGCGCTCGATCGCGGACAGGTCTTTAGTTTGACCGCCGCCTTGGGAGTCGATCACAGCCTGATCAGCTAAGGCGATCGCTCTTTCCTCTTCGTTGAGATCGGCAATCGCCTTGTCATAAGCCCCCAACCATGTCGGTACATCGACCATTTGCTGGGCCTTCATCATCATGAAAAATGTGCCGGATCTGATAGCGGCCTGGGCAGCGGTTTCGTCCTGAACCCGGTTGCGCAATTCGTTAAGCTCACGAAAGCGGGTTCTGGAACGGTTACGCATAAACTCGGATTTGTCGTTGACCTCCCGCAACGCCCCTTTCGGATCGCCGATAAAACGGGAAATACCGCGACCCATCCACGGAGCGCCAACACGCACAATCGACTGGGTAAACCCAAGCACCTGCATGGCTGCCGACATAGCATTAAAACCTAACCCTGCAGCACTAATGCCTTGTCGCAATTTGCCGAGCGCTATTTCACCCGCATGAGTCGCAGCCACATCACCACTAGCAATATCTTGCTCCCAAGACTTGAACTGGCGCACCACTTCAGGACCGTAATGCCCACGGATAGCCTGATCAATAGAATGCGACTTCAACAACTTGTTCATATCGATCAGCCATTCATGCCAGGCTAAATCGTGAATCACTTCATTGATGCCGCTGTAAACGCCAGATAATGAATACAGCAACGGCCTACCAAAGATTTGCTCATTCCTGTTCTTGGTAAAGCTGCGGCGGGTTGTTGCCGAGCTATAAGCGCCTTGCAACTGGCGTTTGGCATCTTCGGCATCAGCATGTTGCTCGGCGCGTTGACTGGCCAGGGGATCGTATTTGATCGGGTAATAGCCGCCGAGCAATCGCAACTCGGTAGGAATGCCGGCAGCTGTTTTGCACTGCACAATTACCGGTTTTGGCTCTACCCAGTTCGGTTCAATACCGTAAACACGGCGCTCCTTGGCTCCGATTTCAGGGCGGTATGTATCAAAGTAATCCCAAATCTGTTGCACAGCCTGCCACTCTTCCGCAGTTACAGTTTGCAAAACCGGCGCAATCTGTTCAATCGTCCAGCCTTCGCCACCCAGTAAGCGCTGCAAGTTGCCATCGTTGCCGGTGTTCAATGCCATCGCCAGACGCATTTCCCGGTTCAAGCTGCGGTTGATGCTTGGGAAATACACTCCTTTACCACCCATCTTGCCCATCTTGAATATCGGGTTGAGTATCTGGGTTAATTTCTCGGTGGCATCCGCGCGGTGGGTGGCTTCATATTCGCCTTGATCATTGGCGCTACGGATGAAATATTCCCATACTGTGCCGCCATCATGTCCACCGTCCAGAATCCGCGCCCAAGTTGCGGCCTTGACGTGCGATGCGTAGAAATTCTTTAAGCCTACCACCATGCGTCCGGCATTGGTGGTAGGCGTGCGTGTATTGGCCTTCCTGCCCCCAGCATGCAAATCGATGCTGGCGACAATCTCATGCTTGACCTCGTCAAAATTACGGTTCTTTTTGGAGGTTAACAACTGATTCTTCAGACGACCCAGGTGTTCTATCTGCTTGATGGTATCGACCAGACCGCGAAACTCTCCCACGGTCATGTCCTTATAGGAAATCTTGGTAGCCTCGTTCAGCAGCTCGATAGGAATATCCGGATCATAACCTTGTTCTTTTTGCGATTCTGCCCATTGTGCCAATGATTTTCGACGCTCAATCCCCTTATTGCTGATCTTGCGCAAATCGAAGCGCTCAAGCTCCCGATAAATCTGATCCTTATATTCGGGATCGATAGCGTTTTTATCAGTTTCCAGCTTCCTGAAATATCGCAGCCCTGCATCAACGTCATCTTGCGCCTGATAGGCGGCGCGGGTAGCCTGCACGTTGATTATCTGGTTACGTTTCTCGGCAGCGGCAATATTCAGTTTTCCGGCCTTCTCTGCCTTGAGCGAAGCTTTTGCAGCCCTGATTTCAGCGCGGATATATTGAACCGGAGAAATATCCTTAACTTTAATCTGCGCAATCATACCTTCGGCAAACTCTTTCGCCGCATTGCCCAGTATCCGTAGCGAGCCGGTGGCCTGCGCCAACGCATTGGCTTCAGTGGTAATAAACCGGGCTCTCACTTCATTATGAATCGCCAAATCCGCTGCACGCTGAATCGCATCAGGCGTCGATAGTTCGCCATAGTTTTGCAGCATGCGTTCGTCGGTCAGTTGCTCAATCAGGTCTTTTGGTTTTTCGGCGGCGGCAATCTCTCTAACCAACTGATCGCCGGAGGTGAAGCCAAATAGTTCAGCAATCACGTCCGGATGCAAACCGCCTTCCGTCCTAGTCATACTGAAGTCGCGTAGGTGTTTGCTTGCCATTTGCGGCAAATCCATTTCACGCACGGCTTGAGCATCCAGTTTTCCCCCATCTTCCTTGCGCGTTAAAAAATCCCATGCCTTATATACTGGGCGACCCAATACCTCCATCCGCACTACCGAGCGCACTTCACGGCGCAATTCATCATGCTGTTGTTGCAGTTTTTTCAGTTCGCGGTTACGCGCGTTTTGTAACCACTGCATATCACGCAAACCTTTCAGCGCCAGTTGCTCCATGGCTGTGCTGGTTGCCTCTTTCCCAGCCGCCTGATAATCGGCGTATTGCTCAGGCGTCATCCCTGATTGCGTCTGATCAGCGAACAACGGCATCATGCTGCGCGCCTGCTGAGCCAGTTTAATTTCTTCATCGGTAGCCAGCATCCGATCGAACACCTGACGCACTTCATCACTCAGCTCAACGTCTTTGAAGTGATCGCGGACATGCTCATAGACCTTTTTCATCCACTGCCGAAAACTGGCGAATATTCGAGCCAGTTGCAGGCTTGGGGCATTGCCTTCAAACAGATATTTCTCAAATCCTTCGGCAAACTGTTCGTGATAGCCGCGCTTTTGCTCGAAGTCCAGGCTGTACCATTCATCCAGAGATTGCAGTCCAAACCATTTTAATAATGCTTCGGTATCGGCAATAAGCTGTTTTTGCGCATCCGTGGTTCCGACCAGATCGTTTTCCTTGCGTAAATTTGCAGCCAGATCAAGCTGCATCTCCAAAAAGAAATGACCGGATTCATGCAGGAAAGTGGACAAGTCGGCCTTGTCCAATAAGGTGATGGTCCGTGTTTCTGGATTAAATGCACCACGGTTGACGTCCTCGCCCTGATTAAAGCTGTCCCGGCTGAATGATAGACCTACTTCCGCGCGTGAATCCATTTTGTCGCCATTTTTATCCAGCACGTCCAGTACCCGGACGTCATTAGTATTGAAGAACCCAGCAAGATTCATCACAGCGTTATTCGTCATATCGCCTTGGTTGACGATAATCGCGGCAGCGGCGTTGGACATGGATAACCCTCGGTGCAGCGCGTCCATGCGCCCATCGGTGCGCAGCACTTCGGATTCTGCGGACTTCATGGGGATAAATGCCACCGGCGCATGCTGGTTGTCCATCAGCATGACTCCGGATTCGCCATTTGATAAGTCCTGTGCGGTGGCCTTGGCTTGAGCTGGACTACTGATAGATGATGCCAGCTTATTCTCTTCGCTATAAACTCGCTCTACCACAGGCGTTGCCGTTGGCTTTCCTTTAGCCTTGGTTGTAACGCCTTTTATATCAGCATGGCCGCTATCATTCGCATCGGTGTTATCGGTGAATACCCACTGCCGGCCATCACCCTCTTTTTCTCCGATCGCCAAAATACCGCGCGGGGTAATTTCGCTGCCGCGAAAAACCGACTCTAATTTTTTATAAACAGTCCGATCCAAATCACTGAATTTAGCCAGCCCACTGGGATGATTATGCGCAAACCAGATATTAGCTGCGCCTTCGATACGAAAAGCTTCTCCAGTGATGGTGGAGATGTGGACAGAAGACTGATCGACAGCGCCTTTAAATGCGCCGACAATAGCCAGCGGCTTGCCGTCTTTATCGGTGATCAGCGCATCGAATCGCTCGACACTGCTGTTTGATAAATAAGCTAACGCCTGTGCGGCATCTTTGGGAGATTTTACTTTATCAGCACCCAGTTGTCGGGTATTTTCCTGGACGATTTGCGTGCGGGTTGCATAGGTTCCGTCCGGGACGTCATCACGCGATAAACGCCCTCCGGTATCGGTTCCGGCATTATCAGTTTGTCCCGCCTCGGCTGGTATGCCAAATAGGTCAATGGTGTAGTCATCGCGTTTACTCCTCCGCTGATTGTAGACCTGATCGCCGCTTTGATCTATACTTACATTATGCCCGCCATCGCTTCGGACGTTAGGGCCGTCGGCAGCGGTACTGAGTACCTGCTGAACATCGGCTGTGGCGGGATATTTTCTCATAGATAATGCAGCTAAATCCTTCCGCTTTTTCCTCACTTCCTCCATATACAAAATAATGCCATCCGGCATTTTTTTCACATAGGCAATAGCTGGGCGCCCTAAATTACTGGTCAGATCAAATCTTGCCGCATCGTACCCGGAAATAATTTCAGGGATACTCGCTACATCAGTATCGCTAATAGGCAATTGACTGCGAGATGCTTCGATTTTTTCATTCGTATGGCGATTCCGAATGTGATCCAGCGCTGATACATCGACTGAATGCGAGTAACTTGATAAATGAGGCGCATCGGCCGCCAGTTTTTCACCGGCCTGACCCAGTAAAATAGCTCTTGTTTTATCATCGCCGCGAAACATGGCCGCCGCCTTTGCACCGTCGCCCTGCTCCATCCGTGCCGGCATTGCATCCGGCAATACTTGACCAAACACATTACCGGAAAATCCCGTTGCCGCTACATTAACCGGATATTGCTGAAATAATTCCTCCGGCGTCTTGCCGAACTTATCAGCCTGCACCGCATAAAAATTGGACAGCAATGAAGCATAGTGATCGTTCACCTTGTCGGTAAAACGCGATACGGTTTCCAGTTGCTGCTTGATGGCGTTCTTCACGGACAAAGCCGATGCCTGAAAATCCTCATCGGCCTGTTTATGCATCAATATCCGCTCGACCTCAGACTGCAATTCTGCAGCGTGTGACTGCATGTAGGTTTGCGCTTCCGCCCGAGTGAACTCTTCACCCTCTACGCGCAAATGGTCGGTTAAGGGTTGCGCATATTCAGTACCGGCAATATGAGTCACATAATCACTGACCGGGATGCGGATTTCTCCGCCAGAAACAAGCGCCTCTTTCATCTGCGCCGCAACGTCAGGTAATTCCGCTGATACCCGTTCGGCCACACCCGATTGCGCGAAGGTTTTTGCATCAATAAACAGATTTTGCGCCGGGCTATCCCCGATTACCGTATCGACAAAGGCTTTCATGGTGTCTGGATCGCGTTTCAACACCTTGCTGGCTGCCGTCAACTGGTTAAGTTGCTCGATATTCAGGGCGTGATTGTCGGCTTTTTCGGCGGCATTAAGCCCACGATTGGCGATCGCATCGGCAGTCTTAGCCAGCGTCACCATGCCGCCAGATCCGACCAGCGTGGCAATCAGCGTTTGAGCGGCCGCAGCGGGGCGTTCATCAAGATAGGATTGCAACGGTTTGTCTTGGTTCAGTACCGACCACTCGTTGAAATCCTGCAATACGGTTGCCGCTTCTTCACCGGCAACATCCGGCACAATCTGGTTAACTAAAGTTTTTACAATGGATGATCCGGCCTTGATGTCTTTAAAAAACTGCCCGACGCCAAACTGCTCGGTGACACCCTCAACCACTCCATCGGCAGCGCCATAACCCATGGCAAGTAAGGGATCGACGCCCTTATCCTTGGCTTTCGCCATCGACTGACCGGCGGTCATAGCGGATATCGATTGCAGCGCCGCGGCTGGGCTACCAGTCAGAATACTGGCAAAGCTGGGGCCGATAGATTGAATGCCTGAATAAATGCCGGATTCAAGGTTGCTGTCGCCCTTGGGCATTAAATAGGCGTTCCAATCGGTTTGATTCTGCCTGACCGCATGAATCATATCGGCGATAGGCGTGCCGAGTTTTTTGGCGTAGGGATTGCTCGCCGCGCCATCAAGATATTTGTTATGAATATCGGCTATGTTCTCAGCCAGCCCAGCAAAGCCTTCGCCAATGGTAAACGGCCAGGTAGCAACTGCTTGGCCTATGTTCTTGCCATATTTAAGTGTTTGCTCGATCGCGCTTAGGTTATCGATGTCATCATGGGCGATTGCGGCTTTTGCGGGATCCGACAGCAAGTTTCCCGTTGCTGGCAACGACTTGGCCAGGGTATCGTAATCTACTGCATCCAGTTTCGCTCGACGCTCAACGGTGCCGGTATCCAGGCGCACCGCGTCGACCGGCAGGCTGTACTGCTTTGCCAAGCTTTGCAGCTTGGCTTCGGCATCCGGTTGTTTATCGACGGCGGTTTGCAGGGATTGGCGGATATTGTCAGCACTATCCTGTTGGATCAGGTCGAGGTAGGGATTTAATTCGTCCATCGGTTACCGTGATAAGTTAGAAAAGCCGGATATTCGTAATAGCCCTATTACACGGGCTCATAAGTAGCTTCAAATATATCTTTTTTACATGGGTAAATTTCTCCTTTAATCCCGGTGATTAACATATCGCCAGGGGTAAATCGATGCGTCCCTTCAAGCGTAGGAATCAAATAACACTCATCGTTTTCATGCGTAATTGGATGTCCTTTGTATTCAAATGACCACGGCATGCCATTACAGATATTTGCGCCAGCATCGATTCCGTGTTGTACGAGCTCTTTAAATGTGATTGCTTCAATAACTACAGGTTTTTTTCTAAATTTCACAACAACCTCCTAATAGGATTGGTAAAGCCCACAGTTGGGGCAGAGATGGCCTTCCGGCGTTAGATAAAATAGGTCATTTCCACAGTTACAGACTCGTGCGAGCTGGCCTTCAGAAATATTGAACGGAAATTTATAAAGCCCTTTTAATGTGTGGCATGAAGGGCACTCAAGTTGTATAACACCTGTTGCAGAAACAGCGATCCATTCATGTTTACATTGAAAGCAGAAGGCTTCTCCAGTTCCGGTCTGTTCATTTTTTTCAAATAGATTAATAACATTGCTCATAAGGATGGATTACAACAACCCCTTATGCCTAGCATACATAGTAAAAATATCATCTTCGGTAATCTGCTGTCCCGGCTTAGCCGTGCGCCAGGCATTAATAATCTGCGCGCGCTCATCAGCCGGAACAATAACCTTGTCTTTGTTCGTATCGATCAATATCGCCGGCTTCTCATCAGTGCCATACAGAAAAGCCTTGACGCCCACTTTGGTAAACATCTGCGCCGCGACTTTTTGAATCTCCTCGGCGTTCAGCTTCTTGCCCTTTTCCTGTTCGGCGTCACTGATCCGCTGGTCAAAGGCCGACCAGATTTTTCCAACAGTAGCCGCGCCTTTGGCGTCGTCATCCTTGGGCGTTGGATCGACCCCCGCCTCGCGCATGAAGTTCTGCAAAATATCCTTGGCCGAGCGGGTTTCGGTATGGCTGCTGTTGGCAGCGCTTTGTTGCTCGCCGGTCAGCTGCTTAAACTCGGTATCGTTCAGCTTATCGCGGAAGGCCATCAGGTTAGTATTCTTCAACAACGCCGGGTCTGTTTTCAGCCTGTAATATAGGCTCCAGTCGGTCGCTATCGGCTCGCCTTCAGAAACCTTCTTGCCAAAATTCATCAGGTTATCGACCTGATTAGGCGGTACCGACGCGCGGATATTAACCGGAAGCGCTGAAAACTTGCCGCCGTTTTGCAGCAATTGGCGCATGGCTTCCGCCGTGCTTTCCTCTTCGCGCTGTTTGATGGCCTTGGTCTGCTCTTCGTACTGATTGGCCACCTCATCCAGCACCTGTTTGCGCAGATTAGGCGACGCATTGGGGCCGATATGTTCCAGGGCGACCGCATGGGCTTCTGCCAGTGTTGGGCGCTTGTATTGGCCTTCACCGGCAGCATAGGCATTCATGTTATTGGTAACGTAGGCTTGGGTTTCTTGCGGCAGGTACGACAACCAGTTTCCGCCCTCTTTACCGGCCTTTTCGACAGCATCTTGAGTAGCGCCAGGCCCGGCATTATAGGCGGCATAGGCCATGCCTAAATCAGCCCCGAATGATTTTAACTGTTGGTTAAAGTAAGCGGTACCTAATGCCTTGTTGTATTCAGGATCGTTACGGAAACGGTTTTCATCCCAGTCAAGACCGGCCAGTTTTGCCGCCTCAGGACCTGTGTCCGGCATGACCTGAGCAATGCCGACTGCGCCTTTTGAGCTGGTGATAGGTTGTGGCGTATCATGCCAAACAGATAGTCCTTGCTTGATTCGACTTTCAGCATGATCAACTGCCTTTTGAACAATGCTATCTGGTAATTTATCACCCTCTTTTGTATTAAGAAGATGATTAACCTCATCTTTTGAAAGGGTTGGCACAATCGTTGGAATATCCATTTCCTTGTCATTGATTTTAACGCCGATGCTATATTCGGTCATCACGCCGCCATCCGGCCGTTTTAATTCCCCAAGATAACCAGTGCCTTTTGGTGTCCCATCAGGTCTTAATCCATAGAATTTACCTTGAAAATGATTGCCGCCAGATTCTGCATTAAAAAGAATATTAACTGCCCGGTCGCCATCTGAGGTTTGTAGGCGTGGCACAATGGTCGACATTACGTTTTGCGCCATTCCAAACGATGCGCGGGCATCGTTTTCTTTAGTGATCACCGCGTAATTCTTCAACATGTCATTAGTATCCATGTCGGGCGAGAATTTATGCAAAATAGCGGTCGCAGAGGCATGATCCCCTTGCGCCAAGGCCGATTGAATTGCGCTAGTCAGCGCGTTCGATGCGTTCTTTTTAGCGGCCAGTTTGCCAGTTTCTTCGGGCAGGCCTTCCAGTTTTGCCCGGCTTAATCCGTTTTGATTGATGGTATCAAGTGATTTTTGAATGGAATTGTGATCGTTATAAGCTAAGCTTATGTTATCCGATTCCACCGCATCGGATGCGTCCAGAGTGCTGCGCTGGTAAATCCTGTGCTGTTCGGCTCCGTGTTGCAGCAACTGGCCTTGCGTATGCGCATCCAGTGCGTCTGCATGTTCGTTGAACCATTGGCGCTGCTGATCGTTGCTGAATGTTTCGGCTATTTTGCTGCGAACTTCGCTCAGGTCGTCGCCGACATTATCCAGTAATGACTTACCATCTTTCGGTTGAAACGCATCAATGCCTCGCTGGTTAAGTGCGCCGTTTTCACCGTACATCCGTTGCTGCACGGCTTTCTGGTATTGGGTGTAACCGTCTTTGAAGCGGGTCTGGTTGGCTTCATGCAGTTGCTGTCTGTACAGGTGGGTGGTTGCTATGCTGACATCATGGGCAGCAGAAGCCCCGGCGTTGCTAAGCGCTTGGGTGTCATTGCTAAGGAAGTCGCTGGCCCCAGTCTTCGGCGCTTTATATTCAGCAACGGCGGTATTGGTTTGATAGGCATCAGGAACGCCCTGCTGTTCGACCTGTCTGTTATAAACTGGCACTTGCATTACCAGCCACTCCCGCCAGATGATCTGAATTTCATGGCCGTTTTTGACCCGCCCGTGCCGCCACCAGCTCCTGCAGCATACATAGACGCAGAACTAAGCAATGATGAGCCGCCAACCAGTAGTGCGCTTTTAGTCGGATTGGTGTTATCGGCCTTCCAGCGCTCCAAGGTTGATATTTGTTCGCCGCTCACTATAGCCATGTCGGCGGCTGACTTCTGGTTTGATGCTTCGTTTAAAAAGTTGGTAGCCTTTACGTCATAGCCCCATGCTTCTAAGGCCGCATTACTTTGAATGGTATTGACGTCGGATTGGCCTAAAAACTCAGTGGATGCAATCAGGTCTAATGCCGATCCTTCGGTAACGTCCACGCCGTTGGCGGCAAGGCTGGCTCGTTGCTTACCGATGGTATCGGCCTGCATGCGCATGGCATTTTGGGCTTCGATCTCGCCACGCTGCAATGTCATCGAGCGTTGAGTCAGAGCAAGGGCGGCATTATTTTTCGATACTAGCGCGCTATTTCTATCGACTTGCGCCTGATAAATTGCATTATTTTGGGCAACAATGGCGTTATAGTTGGCGGCCGCTTTTTGCGCTGAGGCTTGTTCTGAGGCTCCGTAGGCGGAAACTCCTGCGCCAACTGCGGCAACGCCAACCCCTATAGCTGCTATGGCTGTCGCTGAAAGCCCAAACATTAATTTTCCTCCAGTAATTCTTTAGATACTGATGAAAGAAGCGATTCATTCGGTAACGTGTAAAACTTCCACAACTTATCGAGATCTGTTTCATTGCTTGGATTTGCCATAAACCCTGTAATATAGGTGTCTGTGATGGCATAACCAGCACGCTTGATACCCGCTGTTGATAGGAGCATTTCACCGGCTTTTACCGTCTGTGCGCCTTCTTCGGTATAAATAATTAGGTCGCCATAGCGAATAACAGTAAAACAATCTTTAGCATGAACGGCACCAGTCAGCACGGTTCCAGCTGGAATGAACATAGATCGAGCATAAACGCCATCAATGAAATCATGCTTTAACGGCAGCTCTACCTGCGGAAGTTTTAGTACTTCATTTTCTAAATCTAAGATAGATTTAATATGTACCGATTTACTCACGCTATTCATTCGTAACCCTCATTTCAAACCGGATAACAGGAACCCCCAGCTTAATCTCAAAGGTTTCCTTGAAAGAGAACCCTATCGTTTTAAGCCAGCGGATAGTTTTTTTTTGCCGAACATCGATAATGTTGGACAGGACTGGGAATTGCTTAAGCATATCGCGCACTACAACCCTTGTGCGCACGGTCAGCTCTTTTAAGTTCTGATTGAGCGCTTCCGTTCCCAGCATCCATGGTGATCCAGAACGGGTGCAGCCGTAAATCAATACCAAATCCCCATCGACGCAGTACGCCCACAAGTAATCAGGATGCGAATTAAGCACCGAGGAACGTACCGCACAGACGAGTGATTGATCGGTGACAGCGCTAAGTTCTTCAATGTCGCTTTGGCGCATGTTTTCAGCCAAGTAGGCTATATCCTGCTCGGTCGGCAAATGGCGGGTAATGCTAGCCACCGATAGCCGCCTCAACAGTAATATCGACAATAGTCAATGGTAGCGGATCGCTTTGCCTTATCATCAACTGTCCGGACGCATTGAAATTTGGTTTTATAGTGATATTAATTTCATCCGTTATCAGCGGTGACGGGAATCCTTGCGCAGGCCTAACCGGGGTTAAATTTTCGGCATTGGGGCCTACTTTGAAAATGCCTGAATTAAACACCCTTACCCACGCCTGAATAATATTCTTGATCCTGGACTGTCCTAGTGTAGGGTCTTGCTGGGTGTAAAGCGGCGGCGGGATCACGTCGGCGATAATAGGCAGCCCCACATGAGCCTTGCTAACAGCATAAGGCAAGGTGATAGCTCCGCTGGTAACTACCTGCTGCGGCATAACCAAGCCATCGCCAAGGATTGAAACGGTTTGCCCCTCAAGATGCCCAAGTCCTGATATAGTGCTCGTTGCAGCGCCGCTATAGGTCAGGCCACAATCGACAAAAAATGCATCTTTTACATCGGCGAATTTTCGCGTATGCAGGCATTCGATGTAGCGCTTAGCCTGCCCATTGATGGTGCGATTTACGATCACATACAGCACGTCCGCATTATTTTCAGTGACGGTAATGCAGGACTCGAAAAGACCATTGGTAGTATCGTGTTTATGCCACGCCGATACCTCTTGGTCAGGTACATAAGTTAGGCCCAGTAATGCGCCAGTGCTGTTAATCGCCCACATGACCGGCGTCGGCGCACGACTAAAAGTCATATCGGTAATGGTATTAAAATCGAATAAATGCGGGGCCAGTAAACATAAATCAGCACTGGTATAGCCGCTGTTTTGCCATTGGAAAGCCATCTCCCTGATATGCCCGCCCTGCGCCTGGGCGTACAAAATGTAATTATCAATCAGCACAGGTGTAACGTTGGTTGCGCCGTTTTGAGCCTGGGCTTTAATGGTGATGGAACTTGCTGTTAGTGCATTGCCTGACGAGGAAAACACGCGCCACTCGGTCGACTCTGTCATCGCCAGTAAATCCAGTGCTGGAACTAAGTGTTTGATCCCGTTCGCGCGTTGAGCGGCTATTTTAAACCGCAAGGCATCGGATGCTTGGCTCGGTATTGAATAGCTCATGTTGTTGTCTGAGGCTGACTGCGTGGCCCAGACATTCTGCGGTTGATTGTTTGTGCCCGCGAAGAACCGGCGCTGCTCGTAGTAGCCCACGGCGGACGGATAATTGCCGGAGCCATTGAAGATCGCATCAATGATCGGAATGGTCTTGGTTAAGTCGGCGATGATATTGTCGTCGACAAATGTCAGCGCTGTGGTTTGGCCGATAAACCCGTAAGTGCCGCCAGCGTACTTATAGATGTTGTAGCGAACCGCCCCGGTAACCGCTGACCAGTTAATCGTGTTGTAGTTGCCTTGAATCGTTAAGTCGTTGCTTAGGATGTTTGATGCGGCTGAAGGCGGTGATTCTTCATATCCAAGGCTGTTAAGCGCAGTAACAACGTATTTAAAATCTTTTAATGTGCCACCGGTTCCTGTTTTAACCGCCGTACCGATAACGGGCGCTACTGTTTGTGATGCGAAGGTAATGGTCGACAGCACCCAGTTTAAATTGCCGAACCGCTTTAGCTCCATAGGTGCATAGTTGGGATGCACCAACGTGATCACATCGCCGGACTGGACATAATGAATGTCGGCTAAGTCGCCTTGCGCATAGCTGTTTGGGATCTCATACAAGCCGTTGGCTGGCATGGCATACCAATAAGTTGCATTAGGCGGGGCGTTTCCCGTGGTAGGCGCTTTGCAATAATAATTCACCCCGCCACTGCTGCACAAATCACCGGCGGCATAGGCGGTTACTCCGTTATAAGCGGTGAGTGTTCCAGTCAGTAACGAAGCGGCAAGGGTATGAAAGCGGAAATAACCCGCACCCATTTCAATAGCAAACGTTTGACTGGTTGAAAATGAAAAATTAATCAACCGGGTGAAGTTGGCTGAAGCCTTGACCTCATTAACAAACTGAAATCCCGCACGATTTGAAGCGACACCATGCGGCATCACGATAAAGTTTCGGCAAGTATCCAGTCCTGATTGAACCTTGGCTATATCAAGCCTGCCAAACAGCTCGCGAGATATTTCGCCGCCTGAGCAGCTGTTTCGAAGTACCCTATTATTAGGCACGGGCTTTTATTCCCGATGGAATGGGTGCTGCAAGTACATTGCGGTTTTGTGCGTCTGATTCTTTAGCATTTGACAGGGCGGCTTGATAGGCTTGCATGCACTTTAATGATGCCGAAACCCCGACATCGCCACGAATGATAGGACCAGCTAAAAACGCTGCCAGACGCCAAGAAAGCGCATCAATAAACGCCGGCGAAAATTTAGTAGGATTCGATACAAATGACGTGTACTTCAGCATCGCATTGGACTGGTTGGTGTAAATGATGCTATTTTCTAAATCATCCGTTTCAACTGAGTATTCCTGCTGGTTGCTACCCGTTATCCTACCAACATCGCCAACCGATGCTGCATCAAAAAGGGCTTGTACATTAATGAAGGTGCTGGGTAGGGCGTAGCAATAAGTCCAAAGGCTAGACGGATTAGTTAATAGTGCCAGCGTAACTGTTTTGGTTGCAAAACCCCAGTTGTGATCGTCCAGCGCTATAGCCAAGCTAATAGGGTAGAACTTGGCGCAATAGGCCGCCTGCGGTGATTGATCTGGTGGATTAATGCTGGTTACGGACGCCTCATCGCCTAGATGAGCTAAGGCTAAATTACAAATATCTACGTCGGAGGCTGCCATATAATAAATTATAATAAATTAAGTTTATTACAAAATACCTGATGCCATAATATTAGCCCCCATAGCCGACCCCAACGCAGTAATGTTGCTACCTACAAATTCAAGATTAGTGGGGTCGCTCGGAGTGCCGCGAGTAAAGCCATCGGCATCGATCCCATATTCGCAGTTGCTATTAAATGTCACGACTGCATCTTGAGCAATACGCACAGCGCTACTGCCCGCTCCATCCAACGATATTAGCCATTTTCCGCTCCAGTCAGTTGCTAGGCTTGTGACCATAGCGGTTAGTGTTGTTTGATAATCAGCTTTGCTAGTTCCGGCTACGGCGTCACTTTCCCCTTGTAGCCAATAAACAATGGGGCTTCTAAATTCATGCACAGCATAAGTGATTCTGCTTGCTAATCCATTCGCCCATTGTAAAACCGTCGTGTTGCCCTGACTGATATTAATAAAAGCCACTGGATAAGGCAAGTTCATCGCAATACCAGCAGCTACATGGGCTACGCCAGCAGTCTGCAAAAAATCAGTACTCACATCAGCAGCATCTAATATCTGATAACTACCTTGACCGCTATAATCGCTGACGTACACCTTACCAAGACTACTTGGCCTAGGCACAATATAATCAACGGGCTGCAACCCACTGACGTTATTGCTCTGGCCGGCCATAACGATGACGTCGCCGACATTCACTATGCTGCTATCAGTTACTTGACTGCTTTTCCATAATTTAAGTTGATAGTGTCCTTTTGGGACATCAACGAAATTACACTGAGCAAAGTTATTTCCAGTATATTGAACAACAGGATTGCTACCAACTAACGTCAAGGTACAATAATCTGGCGCGCCACCTTCTTCTCGCCAATTAGCATAGAAACTTGCTACCCCATTAACCCCTTGAGTTCCTTGGAATATTGCATTGCTCCTAAGAGCAATAGTCGGAACGCCAGAACTTACTGAATAAGCCTCCTGAATAGGGAGCATTATCATTAATGCCAATATAAATAAAAATGATCTATTTTTTTTCATAAAATTACACCTTATTGTTGTTAATTTTTACCACGATAATCATACCATCCTGCCGTACATAGCCTAACAACTGTACTAGCATCTGAAAAAGTTAATCTTGTCCTGAAATTTGCATTTGTATTTACCATGACTTCTATTTGTCCGGAGGCAGGCTGATTTGCAACGCCACAAATTATTTGCGGCAATGGGCTTGCGTCGGTTGCAACAGCACCATCTGATATTGATAAATCACTGACCAAAATACCGGTCGGGGTCGCGCCATTAATAAGCATTATATTAAGTAGCGCTTTTATTCTCTTTCCTTTAGGAACAATAGCCCCTTCAACTAAAGCCGATGTACCCTGATTAGTAGTTGTGCCCATAGTTGGGATAACATCATGCTGGAAAAAATCTCCATCTTGGATTATTTTTGTCCATTGTCCAGCGCCGTCTGTTAGACCCGACCCTATTTCACGGTAATAAGTATAATTTGCTGGTAAAGCTGGTGGTGTAGTTACAGAATGAGTACCGGATTGTGATCCCGATGTATTAATTGCCGCCCCGCCAATTGTTGCTGATAATTGAAAAGAACCGTCAGCTAATCCAGTTGAAATAACGTAGTACCTTGTACCAGCAACCAACCCAGTTGGAAGCGCGTCTGTCGTGCTAAAAACAATCCCAGCACCGGCCACATGCCCATGATTCGCCCATGTAACAACGGCAGGACTTGCAATGCTTATTGTCACATTGCCGGAATTTCCATTCGATAATGAGCATACTGCGTCCACTACGCCGGTATCAGGCCTTTGAATCAGATACCACCTGTACCAGTTATTATTTGTTATCGCGCCCTCATCAAGCCCTCCATTCCCAGAACCTACTACCCATGCGTTTGTTGTTTTATTTAGGATGGATGCAAGACTATATGTAACGATGTTCGTGCTATCTGTAGTTTGACCTGGAGATATTGACATTATTGCGTTTCCGCCAGACTGTGACAACTTTAGCCCGTCAATATGATTTCTTACAATGGGTGATGCTTTTATGTCAGATAATACTTGCGTAGGTGTTCGGCTTTCATATCCGGAAAGATCAGCCTTCCCGCGAACCATGTTTCCAGCCACAACAGGCACCGGAAAATTAACCGATGCGGCGCTGGCAGCTGCTTCATCGGCTTTTGTAATGGCCGTAACTGCAGCGCCTGCCGCCGATGTTGCGCTGTTTCCCGCTGCCGTAGCATAATTTAGTGCATTGTTAACAGAAGTCGCTATTGAGCTTAACAGCTGATCTGGCGTGATCAGGCTAGATACCGTGGTCTTTACTGACCGACTCACTTGCTCGGCCAATTGCTGTATCTGAATGACTACGCGATCCAGAGCATTATTTATCGACTCAGGGTAAAACCCGGCATTGGTTATTTGCAGGCCCTGGGAATAAGGTACATTAGATGTTAATGTAATATACGTTCCCGTCGCTGGAGCGGATAACATAGTTACTGTGCCGCCAGGCGATGTATTTTGATCTGCATTTAATTCGACTGTGTAATCAGTCGTTAACGCTAAAGTAGACTCAACACCTGCAGCATTAAGGTAGGTTACGACAATTTCCGATACAGCAAAAACCTTAAAGGTAAACGGAAACGCGGAATTTACCCCATTCCCTTGTGCGGGTCCCGCTTTGCGGGGCGTGCTCTGTATAGTCATTTGTCGTTAACCTGGCTGGCTTTTTCTTTTACGACCCTATGATTAAGGTAGTTAAAAAAAACACTGGAGCTAAATGTCAGGAACATGCCGACCGCGCTAATTATCCAGGTATGATGGTCGATAAAATCAATGATTCCGGCCACCGTAACTGGAACTCCTATCACATAAGTGAATGATTCAAAAAATTTTGCCAACCCGCCTGAGTGTTCTTGCATAGTCATTCCGCCTATCGACCGTTACTTTGCGCAGTCTCGCTGATAAATTTCATGATCGACGGCGGCTGATCGAAGCCGATCATCAGTCATCGCCGTTAACTGCTCAGTTGTGTACTGAGGCGGCGTCTGACTGCACGGTTTGGACGGGTTGCTGGAGCAGGCCAATAAGCTGATCACGAGGCATACGGGCAACAGAAGCATGAATTTCTTCATCGGTCGGTCCTTTTGATTTATCGGGAGTAATGATGGCGGCAATGGCGCCGAAAATACCTACGGCCGCAGGAATGCCATTGGTTACTACCGCCAGATAATTGCCGGTCGCAAATCCGATGGCGGCCTGGGTTAAATTGTCAACGATGGTTGGTGCAAGCGCCGTTCCGGCAACAGCGCCTAAGGCTGTTGATGATTCACCGGCACGGGCAGCAAGCCAGTCACCAGCGATGCCGATGGCTGTAGTTGCGAGCTGGTCAGAATTGGAGCTTTGTGAAATTTCCACAAAGCTCACATTGCCCAGACCATCCGTCACTTTTTTGTAAACGGAATCAGTCATGTCAGCCACTCACCAATTCAGCTGCATAGTCCGCAGCGCTCAATATGCTGGGCTCGCCGTTTTGATCGATGATGTTGTAGTCGCCAACCGTGATCGGGCCGGTAACCTGAATGGTAGAGCCATCCTCCAGCGTGGCAGTAATAGAAATAACCTTACTGGCTTGAACGGTCTGGATGATGGTTTTTCTTAACCTCACCTCGCTCATTGCTCACCCCCTTCTCCACCTTCTCCACCTTCTGGATTTTCATCATCCTGTCCACCCTCTGGTTTACCGTCTTCCGGCACATTAGTTTTTGCGGTCTGCACCGTATTTCGTTTTTTAGAGACGGGCTCAAGGTTGGGCCCAGGCTCGCCATCATAATCAATAATTTCCCCCTCTTCGACGAGCGCACCATTGATGAATGATTTTTCCAATACTTTATATTTAGCCACTTAATCCCCCTTAAAGAATAGCAAAGCCGCTGCCGTAGAATTTCTGTCCGTCGGAAATTTCTAGGCCGATGTCAGCCACGTAAGCGCCAGCTGCAACGATGCCAACGAATACATAACGCGCAGTCAAGTAGCGCTGGCCTTTTGATGCCAGGCGAGGATTAAGCCTTGCAGCAAACCGAGCGCCCGCAATCACAGAAGCAACCGGAATAGCGCCGGTGGATGCGATCACCTGCACGTTACCGGTGCCATTCGCCGCATCTGATGCGATGATTTGCATTTCGACAGACGTGCCTCCTGATGCAGAAGTCAAACATTCAAACCGGCCAAATAATGGTTCCCCTTCGCCTACATCTCGGGCAATGCCCAAGTCAATTGCATTGGTCGATAACACCGAGGTGTCGGTACCGGTTACGGTTTGGGCCGTTAAAACATTGGCGGCCGATACCGCACCGGATAGTAATAAATTGGCATCTGTCAACATTACACAACCCTCGCTTCAGTGTTTAAAATCTGATCTACCCTACGCAGAGGGACGCCTTCGAATTCCCGCCAGGCCCTAGCTTGACCGAACTGATCCAAACCCTTTTCAATGCTCAGCACATTTTGAGACTTGTTCAACGACTGCACGCGCAGCATGGAATGAACGGTACGATTCATATAAAACGCCGCTTTACCCATCGCAAAGTTAGGGATGCGATCCATCGCCCGGGTCATCAATTTAATGATGTCGGCCGCAGCGGTTTCAGCAACTAAATTGGCAGTATTGATGTTACAAATACGCACTACGTAACGCCAGTCCTTAACTACCAGGCCGGTTTTCCACTGATAATGGTTTTGATAGGCTTGGTACGGATTTCCGTTACCATCGTATACGGTCATCTTGCCGAGATCTTCGCTGATCAACCCCGCCTGTGAGCCTTTCGGGAATACGTTAAATACCGTGTTGTCGCCCCAAACAACCAACAGAATAGAGGTATTGTTCGCTGATGTGCCGCCCGCATCAATGATGTTCTGACCGTTACCAGCACCCAATGATCCGAAGCGTGGCATTAATCCCAAATATTGCTTGGGATCGGTGGCGGGATTGCCATACAGCATCAAAGAGGCTTGCGTTTGGTTCATTGCTTCCAAGAACGGTGCATCCTCCGACAACCTGAATGCAGCAAGGTTATCGTTAAGCATAGCCAAATCTGCATCGACCTTGCCATAGGCTTCAAGCATACTGGTTGAGTCATCAACCGGAATAGTTATCGACTCGCTGGTCGGTACACCCGCATTGACCGAACGGAGGTATACGGTTGGAAGTCCAACGCGAATATGGCTGCGGTGACCGGTCGGCAAATTGCCTTCCACAAAAAGAGCATCTTCTAAAATTTCGTTCGATTGCGATAAAAGCTCGGCGACAACCGGAGTGTTACCGTTCGGGTCTAGGCGATTTGCCCAGTCGGCGAGTGTCATCGCAGTAGGTAGGGTAGCCATTATTTAATTCCTGTGTTGGGTTGGTTTTTATAAAGTCGTTCTGCCAAGCTTTTACCTTCAGACGAAGATGATCTACCTCCGGGTACTAAAGTGTCCTCGCTCATTGCCTTGCCAATTCTCACCATCATCCTGATGAGGTCAGGATGATTTCCTAGGCCGGTTGTGGTGAGTATTTCTTTCAGCTCAGGCGTTGCAAATGCATCAAGCGCTGTCTTTGCAATGCCTAAATTTTCATCCAGTTTGTCGCCGCCAAACTCCTTATCGGCTCTTGAACTGGCTTCCCAGTCGCTCTTGGTCTGCTCAATCTTGGCTTCATGCTCTTGGGTGATACGTTGCGCCATTTGTGCGCCCATATCAGTAAGCCCCTGGGCCTGCTCTTGAGTCAGCCCCATGTCTTTGGCCGCAATCTTGAACGCAGCCATTGCCTCTGGATTAACCTGAACCCCTTCGGGTACGGTAAATTCGGCGTAGTCGGCGGGGGCTTCGGGTGTTGCAGGATCGATAGCGGCTGGATCGGCAGCGGGATCGACATTCGCTTCGGGTGTTGCAGGATCGATAGCGACGGGATCAGATACAAGGTTCGTATCGGTGGATGGCGCTAGATCAGCCCCTGGTAATGTTTCTTCTGCCATACTTTATTTCTCCGTTAAAAATTTAATGTATAAATCAGGAAAGTCCTCGAACGCTTCCAGTACGGATAGCCCGATACTGCGTTGGCCTTCTTTATGCGCCAACAGCAACGCATCACCTGTGTAAGTGCTGTGGTAAATTCCGCACCTATCTACCAGTCGGCGAAGCATCCGGCGGCCTGCATGGGTACTGGCGACTTCTTTAAAATCATCAACAATAGCTTGTTGGTTTAAACGGTGCTTGGCGGCTCTTTGCTCTCGCTCTAAGTTGTCTGGATCAAAGATATCGGTCACTTAATCGCTCTCGCCAGTCGATTTGCCATACAGCATTTCTGCGGCATTCTTCATCACGCCTTGGGCGTTAACACCAAGGTCGGTGATCTGTAATGACAAACAAACATCAGTGCCTTTATCGTCGCCGTCGCGTTCTAATGATTCGGTAGACGAGGTGATCACGGCCTTTGCAGTCAGCGTTACTTGAGTGCCAGCCTTTAGCGCTTTGGTTAATCCGAGTTTTTCACATTGATCCTCATCCAGATACAGACATAATCCTCCGGGATAATTTGAGGGCGTCCATCCGCCGCAACATTCATCGCTGTCGGCTTCGCGCTTCATTGATTTCATTGCCATGTCAGTCCCTTAATAAAGCGCAACAACCAGCGTTGCGGTAGTTCCGGTTAACCAAATACGGGTAACGCATAGTTCAATTGCAAAACCAGCGGGGAAAGTAAACGTTGGCGTAGTCCCGTCTGCCATAGTGACTTTCAATGTTCCTGCTCCGCCGATGAATAGCGCTGAGGTAACACCGCCCGCCAAATCCACTGAATCGCTAGGGGTTACATTGGCAGCCGATTGATAAGCCGGGGCGTTAATTCTCGGGCTGATTATGTCTTTGCTCATTACAGATTACCTGCTGGGTACAACGCATAGATGCCCGTTGCTGTGGTGCTGGTCGCTGCAATAATTGAGGCATTGATACGGACGATTTGCCCGGCTGATAAACCCGTCAGTAAAAATGTGCCGCCCGATGCCAGCGTTCCGGCCACGCTGCCAGCCCCGGTCACATAAATAGCAGAACAAGGGCCATTGGTGAGCGGTGTTGCATCTGCTGCGGTAACTGCTGTGCCTTGGTACTCCGTTGCGCTGGTAATGCCGGGCGTGCAGCTTGCCTCTGAAAATAATTGCTTAGCCATTCTGTTGTTTTCCTTTTAGTGCGGCCAGTACGTCACCCGCTGCTGTGCCTGGTTGCGTGGAAGTTTGTCCAACGTTCTTTAAAACTTGCGATGCTTCCTGCATTTGTTGTTGCTTTTCCGCTTGTTGCTGTGCGGCTGCGCGTTCTTGACGAATCATCACAACCTTATTGCTAGCACGAATTAATTCAGGGGGAACGCCGATTTTTTCACTGGCTATATCCGCCCACTGATCGGCATCAAATTTATCCAGAACATTAGGATTTATCTGCGCAACTGCGCCCAATGAAGATACAAACCGATCAATAGAGTTAATGGCTACAGCCTGTTGCGCCTGAGCCAACATTGATACGTATTCGATATTAAGCCCGTGTCCTTGCAGCTCTTCCGGTGGTTCTGGCAGCATGTTCGCCATCAGCAGCCGTTCAAATACCGTTTCGACCAACGGGTCAAGCAGCTCATTGCTGAGCCGGTCGTATGCCGGGCCCAGCATAAGTAGCTTTTCCTGGTTGCGTGCGGCAACTTCGGTGGCTGTCATCCGACCATCGGCGGCTTGCTGACTTATCATCAAGAACAGGTCGGAATAGAACGCCGAATTGATGCGTGTGCGTACATCCTGAATATCGACCAACACAGAATTCAGGTCGAGCTTAACTTCAAACGCCGTTCTAATGCCTTGGGCGGCGGTGGTTTCGTCGTAATAACTAAACCCGCCAGGGAAAAGTTGCGCCTCTCGGTTCTTAAACGCGACCGGCAACTGCAACGGCGGATTGGCCTGATAATCAATGACCTGAGACTTGCGGTATTGATTCATTTGCAACTGCTTGATGTCGCCGAGTGCATCCATGCCCGGAGATACTCCGTAGATGTCACCGCCGACAGTTTCCCAACGAGGAACAACGCAAGGAAACGACTTGTAGCCGGACTCGCGCAGTAATTTGTTTTGCCCGCCGCTACGCTCTAAATACACTGAGGAAAACGGCATATTGATCGAGTCCTTCTTAGTAGTGTCTCGATCAGCCCTAGGCTCAATGGCATGGATGATGGTATGCCAATCGTCCAGCTTCCCGCGCTTATACGCAATTTGTACAGGATTCGAACAGTTCTCTAAGCCGAACTCACCAACCATATTGCCGACAGTGGTATCAAACTCTCGGTAAAGCGTGTCTACATTGCCCTTGTGGTCTGTTGCAATCGCATACTGCCCTGCCGTGAACGGATGCAGATGAATGATGTTCTTGTAATCTTCGGCGATTAGCGCTGGAGATGTACCGAATGCGCCTAGTTCGCCGTACATGCCGTGCAAAACACGATAGCAATTACTCTTGGCCAGAACCCCGCTTATTTGTTCGGACACCGCATTAAGCCACAGCTTAACCGGCTGATACTTCATTAAATCGGTGTCGGCGACAGACAGCAGAAACCAGGGTCGTGATGGGCTAGTCATGCCAGACATCATGCCAGCAGTCAACACCCGCAAAGCGCGTGTGCCGGTATTATCATAGATATTATTATTGCGTTTGCCGCCCTTATTCCGATCTGAAACCAGATAGCGACCGTTATACGGCAAAATATTATTTGAAATGTCAGCCCAATGCGTCAGCCAAGAGGCGCGCTCTTGCTTGAGTGCAGACCAACGCTTATTGATCTGCTTAAACTGTTCTTCTGACATTACTGGCCTAACAGGGTTTTCTTGCCGAGCTTATCGGTTAACGGCGATGTATCACCCTTTCCACCGGTAAGCAGGGTCGTACTTTTATCGCCGCCGCCCTGTGCCACATTTTGAGATGCCGCATCCGCGCGAACTGCTGCCTGATCGGGCTGCTTTGCCAATTGTGGCGGTGGCGGTGGTGGAATAGGATCTGGCGGTGGTGTTGGTGCCACTACTGCTGGTGCCGGCGAACTACCCCCAAAACACATATCATTACCTCGTTGTTAATTTATCGATGCGGTCTTGCAAACGGGTCATGGCCGCGTATAGCTTGTTCGCGTGTTCGTGTGCTGTAGCCGCCCGGTTGTTTTTTAGAAACCGGAAATGCCAACGACAAACCAAGAGAGTCGGATTTATTCGGCGATGGAATTCCGCGAGCCTTCGCATCTTTCTTGCTTTCCATCTGCATCTTGCCGTCTAGTCTAGGCACCGTTTCCGCCGAGACCAGCTCGTCATATAACTCCTGATCCTTTGGTATGCTGCCACCGGATTTAAGCCAGTCACGTATCAGCTTCCACATTTCCATGCGTTTATTGATACAGCCTGGATCGGATGACGCGCTACCAGACCAGACCAACGTCCAATCTCGCCCTATCGTAGTGCCGGCAGACACAATACCCGTTCCGTAACCGGCATCGATAAAAACAGCATCGGCTTGATGCTCATCTTCCAGATTGGCCAATATATTGGCGACCTGAATGTCATTGTCATTCTTTGGAAGAACGCGGAGTATTTGAAAATGAAGACCTTGGCGCATTGAGATAACAAGATCATCATCACCTTGCCACGCCGGATCACATGTTAAAATCTTCGGTGCAAAATTAAACGATTCAGGACGTATTTCACGACCAAAGGCCGCGTCAACATCTGCAGTAGCAATAAACTGTTTCGCTGAAACATTAGGAAACATGCCGCGAACCCGGACTTTGACAAAATCGCTATCCTCGCCATGATCTTCAATCCATTTTGCAATTTGGGCTTTGTTGGTGCCCTCAACTGTACGGGAATCTATTTGCCGGTGTATCCAGCGATGCCTATTCTTCCTGAAACACTCACGAAATGCGCCGGAGTTCCGCGTTGGGTTACCGAATACAATCCAGATAATCTCGGTCTGTTCGTCGGTTAGCGCTCCTTCGGCAACCGTCCAGACTGAATCATCGATCGCAGATGCTTCGTCAAAGATAAGTAGTATTCGTTTGCCCTGGTTATGCAACCCGGCAAACGCTTCAGTATTGTTTCTGGACCAGGTGACAAAGTTGGCACGCCACTCTTGGTTATGCTCTTTATCTAAACTAGCAATACTGGTGGACTGAACATCAAACCAGTCGGCAGTAATAGACATCCTCGACCACTTACCAACCTCAGGCGAGGTTTTAGTTCTCAGCTGTGCCTCAGTATTGGCTGTAATAACAACCTTACAGTCCTCGCAGGTGGACAAGGCCCAATTAACCAGTATGCCAATTTCAGCCGTCTTACCGATACCATGACCTGATGCCACAGCTATTTTCAACGGTTGAAATCGGGTTGCGGGATCTTGAAGATGATCCCGAATAATGTGGTTAGTATCAGTCTGCCAAGCGCGAGGATTGGGATGACCGATAAGCTGGCCATAATCCCAATCCCACGCTAATAAACTCCATTTATGAGGGTCCTTGCTGCAGTCCGCAGCAAGCTGTATGAGTTGATCGGTTTCTTTAGTCGCCGACACGAGATCTGGCTCTACCTAAGCGCTCCGCCAATTTATCAACATCACCAATAAAGAGTTTATCGTTCAGCATCCCCAAATGCCGCGCCGCCAGCTCCAACTGCTTACCTTTATCCCAGAACGAAACCTCGTTAGTAGTGCCGACCACGACAATATTTCCGTCTTCGTCTTCGTCTTTTAACTCAGTAATCTTGACGGATTTAATTGCTGCCGCCACTTCATCAGGCCAGTCTTTAACCGGTAACAGATTGCCGTTTTCATCATAAGCTCGTCGAGGATCGTTAAACGCCAACCGGGCTATTTCAAGCAACACTCGATCCTGACTGATCTCAGTACGCTTTGATCTCGCCTCAAGTCGTTCTTGAATAGCTTTTTGAATGTCAGGTTTTGTCAGGTTTTCTTGTCCTATACTCCTAGCCGAACGCTCTGAATACCCAGCCCTGATAGCAGCCTTAGCCGCATTCAAATCAATCAAATATTCGTCAACAAATTTTAACTGACGCTCATTTAATGCCATGAAATAACCCTAACCCAGTATCAAATATCCAACCAAACCGACGAGAACCGTCATGAAGCCAAGAACTAAAAAATTCCAAAAAAAAAAGCCCGCTCCGTCTCCGGGCAGGCTTTCGTTCAGTATGACGTTTTATAGACCTTTTCTGAGTCAGTGTCAACTTCTTTGTTTGCAACCGATAAAATAGTCTGGACTTCGCCATCCAGATCAATGATGTATTTCAGTATCTGCCTGTATCGATCGACCCAATGCCGTTGCCAGTCCTTCAATTCCAAACCGGCGGCTGCTGCGATTTTACGGCCAGATAACGGCTTCAAACCTGACCCGCCACACCCGGGACAGACTTTAGCCCCAATAGAACCACTACCTTGACAAGCCACATGCACCAACGGCCTGATCACATCATACACCGCAATAGCAGATAGATTAGAAATCGTTGGGCGTCCCCGCACAATCTGCCAGCCTTCGCGATTCGCCACACCAACAGACCAAACCTTGACGTGCGCGATCAACATCCGCTCGGCAACTTCATCCAGCGCATACGATGCTAGCGCGAAGTTCATCGCAGCGCTACTTGCCCCCGATAAATATCCAGCCAACTCAGAGCGCGATAACACGACGCCAAAGCTACGCCTGGAGCCGGACTCAAAAAACGAAGACCTGGCGCACAATAAACCAACCACCTCAGGATTTGCCATACTTCACCTCCACCTCGTTATAGGATTTACATTTACGGCCGTAGCGATTACCAATCTCGCAATAGTCAGCACCCCACTGCTGTCCTCGGTGCTTGCAACCAGCGCAGGTTTCATCCTCTATCGAGATCAGAGCCTCAAGCGGGTCTTTGTACATTCGTCTTTCCAGAATCATCTCAACCCCCAGACCCTAGCAACGATCTAATATCACCCACATGCTTTCTGGATGCCTCAACGCTAACTTCGGGTGAAGCGCATACTTGAGTAGGATCAATTCCAGATCGCATAACAAAACCAGATTTGCGCAAATGCTCCCTGCCTTTATCAGTAACTCGATAGGTATGAGCGACCTTGCTGGTTTGCCTACACTCCCGATTGCTTAGCTGTTCCAGATAACCCAGCTTTTGCAAATCGAACGCCCGCTTCGGGGAGTTGGAATATTGCTCGTAGCGCCAATCCAATACTTCGACCGCAACCTCTTTAGCCGTAAATCCATCATTACCAATGAACGCGCGCAATAATGCATCCTGATCGTGATAACGGCGCTTACTTCGTGATATTTCTAAAATTGATGATGCTGTCATGACAATTTACTCCGTTCAGTGTTTAACCGAATATCCACAGCCCTCTGCAAATGCGCCCGTGCCTGCCGATAATCATGGCCCGGTAACGGCTCACCGTATCCGTGCCTGACCATCCAACTAACCAACTGAGAATCATTGCGAGGCACTTGCGCCCAATCTGGATAATGCTCTGTACCGACCGACCTTGACTTGACAGCACCCAACCCAACCAACTCATCAGCACGGGACGGGTTGCGCAAAAAAGAAATCATCTGCTTACCGAATCGCGCAGTCCATTCTCGTTGCGTATAGCTACGCTTACCCTCACCCCACCAATGCCCGATAAATTCAGAAATCCATTCAGGCTTTATCTTTGACTTATCAACTCCGGCTCGATGAAAAATCATATTCAGCTCATCTTGCGACGGCTGCCACTCCAGGAACATCGCAAACTTTTCATTTTCTCTTAGTAGAAGTAGTTCTTTAGATGTTGTCCCATCTGAAACGTTTTTACCCTCCCATCTGGATTGTTCTTCTGTATTTAAGTTGTTGTTATTTAATTTAAAAACACGAATAAGTTTTCCTAACTGCGCTCCCAACTTAGACCCATCTGGATTTTTGGCGGAATTATCCTGATGCAGCGCTTTCGCCCAAAAAAAACGCCTCAAAATCAAACTGTCGCACACTCTTAACCCGCTCATCCGCTCCAATAAGCCCATAGTCACCAAGCGTCCAACCGAGTTTTCTACCTGCTTTGATGTGAGTTTGCGCAGCTTTCCTTTTGCCCTCCTAGATTGATCTCGTTCTGACAAATCCAATGCAATGCCGCCGTAAGAAACCCCGCGAGCCTTGCCAATAACACCAGTCTCAAAATCAACCCGCTCAGCCAGGTAATTGAACACATCCCTATCCAGGGGCTGCATTTCCCTCAAAACAGCCAATTCATCCGGTAAAACGATTAACATCATCCCTCCTCGTCAAAATGACGGAACCGAACCACATGCCCATCAAATAGCAACCTGACGGTTCCTAGCGGCCCGTTACGCTGCTTTCCGATAATGACTTCAGCGATACCCTTATCCATAGAATCCGGGCTATAAACCTCGTCGCGGTACAAAAACAAAATAACGTCGGCATCCTGTTCTATGCCGCCAGAATCGCGCAAATCAGAGGGAATTGGTCGCTTGTTAGGCCTGCTTTCAAGCCCCCTGTTAAGCTGCGACAACACAATAACCGGAATGTCGAAATCCTTGGCCAGCCGCTTGAGTCCGCGCGTAATATCCTCAATCTCATTATTGCGATTACCCAACCGGTCCGTATCCGACCCCATCAACTGCAGATAATCGATAACAATAAGACCGACACCCTCGGGGGATTCATCTTTAATCTCGGCGCTAAGCCTCATACAGCGCGAACGGATATCGCCAATCGACAAACCAGGCGAGTCATCAATATACATAGGCAATTCGCCAATCCTGACAACGCCGGTAGTCAGTAATGGCCAGTGACTATCGCCAATACGCCAGCTCTCGCGGATCATCTTTAGGCCCAGTCCGGATGCGCTGGATAATAATCGCTGCCCTAACTGTTTAGTCTGCATTTCCATACTAAATACCGCAACCGCCTTTCCGTCCAGCGCCGCCGATTCCGCCATATTCATGGCCAGAGCCGTCTTACCCATCGAAGGCCGAGCAGCCAACACAATCAAGTCGCCGCCGTTAAATCCGCTGGTTTTGTCATCCAATGGTTTAAACCCGCTGGAAATACCTAATACGCCGCCCGATGGTCGCTCGACGTTGAGCTCAATCGTATCCAAAACCTCACGCAGCACGTCCCGCAATTTAGTAAATCCCTTCTTGCCGCGCAGACTTTGTTGCGCCATCTCAAAAATGGCCGTCTCCGCCTTGCTGATAACCGCCTTGGCATCCGCATCCGCCGCAAATGCCATCTCACGAATTGAACCAGCCACCGCAATCAGTCGCCGCAACATCGACTTATCGCGCACAATCTTGGCATACGCAGCGATGTTGGCCGCGCTTGGCGTGTCTTTCGCCATATACCCGAGATATGACAATCCGCCAAATGCGTCGTCCGGCCATTTGCTTTTTAAATACTCATAGAGCGTAATAACATCAATCGGCTCGCCTGCTCCGTGCAGCTTGGCAATCGCTTTGAATATCAACTGATGGTCTCTGCGGTAGAAATCACCCGGCGTCAATAGCCCCTGAACCTTTACCCAGGTAGTTGGATCAAGCATAAGGCCGCCAATAACACCTTGCTCGGCGACTATTGAATGCGGCGGAACCGCCACACCATCTAATTGGGCGCTGGCACGATCAACCATTAATCACCAACCGGCTATTAATCGCCTCAGATACACGGCTGCGCAAACCGTCAAGAGTGCCGTTATTACCAATAACAGCATCACAAGGGTAGCGCGTCACGCCTTTCTCGCTGGCATGGACATCAACAAACCCCGTGTCACGTATTAAATGAATAATCAATCCGCCCTGCTCACGAATGAACGCCGCCTCACCATCAAAGCGCACATCATCAAAAACAATAGCCTTTCCGGCCAGCGCCATTACACGCTGCTTGGCGCATAACAACCACAGCTCCGAGCTAATCGTATTGCGGCCCCAATCCGTGCCCAGCGTTTGTAGTAGCGTCCGGTAACTCACGCCAATCTTGGGTATAATCGCTTCCTTGTCCTGCTCAGCCTCACGGATTTCATCAGGATCCATGCCGACATTAGCCAGCAACACCAGCGCCATTTGCTTTAATGGCGTGGCAAACGATAGCCGCTCAAAACCCTGCATAAACAAATGCTCAGCCGCCGTGGATTTTCCAGAATACTTACTGCCGGCAATACCAATAATCACATCCAATCCTCAAAAACAGCATTAAATCTACGATCGATCCAGCTTTGGAAGCCTCGCAGGGATAGATAAGCAAAACAGATCAAGATAGCCATTAACAAAACCAACAATATCAACGTCATCTTTAGCATCGCTCCCAGTACATTCATCAAAACCTCAATGCCGCTGCGGCACAGAAACCAACCCCAAATCAAACGCCGCCAGCATCGCTGCACAACGCGCATTATGGGCACTGCCGCGCACCCCCAGCTTCAGATAAATATGCTCCAAAAACGTAGAAATCGTTTTCGCTGATACCGCCAGGCGCCGCGCAATCACCTTGTCGGGAAGCGCATCACAAACCAGCGTCAACACCTCAAGCTCACGCTGCGTCAGCCCGCAATCAACGGACTGCATATTTTTACCCGGCAACTGCCCGGCTCCGCCCACCGCATAACAGGCGACGGGCTCCATCAGGAGAACTCCCTATACAGAAATACCCGGGGAATCAGCCCAATTGTTCTGTTGTAAAAAAAAGCCGATCCTATGCCCAGGCAAAAAATGGCCGCCGAAGCGGCCCAGGACTGGATCACAACAGGAGGGTTGTTGGTTGCGGAGGATGGAATTGCACCACCGACCTTCAGGATATGAGCCTGACGAGCTACTGCTGCTCTACTCCGCGATAAATGAAGAAGGATGTGGCTGGGATGGGTGATCATGGATTAGTCATTTCCGTGTCGATACCGCGAGCCACCGCCAATTTTTTGATAGCTTCAGCGCGCTCAAAAAAAGTGGTTTTGTGTTTTCCACGCCTCAATCTCGACACAGTAGGTTGAGGCGCACCAATCTCATCACCGATTTCGGCGTCGGTCATGGTGTTATTTAATTTATTTAGGACGAATTGTATGTTCATGGGAAAAAATAATAATACGTTTCCGTATTATCGTCAATGCGCAAACGTGTTTGTCGAAACAAATACTTTTGCGCATACTTACAAAATGAGCACTTTACAAGAAATTTTAGAAGAGGAAATGACTCGTCAAAGGCTTAACGATTACGACTTGGAAGCGAAATCAAAAGTACCTCAACCCACGATACAAAGAATAAGGCGTGGCAAACACAGCGACCCGCGATCATCAACCGTAAAGAAATTAGCGTTTGGGCTAGGCCTAACAGAAGCCCAACTTAGAGGTATAGAGCCAAGAATAGGCCAGGTTAATGACGAAAAACAGAAATACGCACAAAACAATCTATCTTTATCTGGCCGGCCCGATAATTATCAAAAACTGGAGATGATTGTTATTCCGCTGCTTGCTTTTGATCGGGCGGGCGAGTGGCAGTCAGCGCTAAAGACTCATCATCCAGAAGATGGTGAGATAATGACAAAACCAATTACAGGAAAGGATCTATTTGCAGTTGCAGTACCAGACGATGCAATGAGAACGGAGTTTTGGGAAGATGAAAACATAGTTATAGACCCACACATGGAGCCGAAACACAAAAGTTTTGTCCTGGTATCTATGGGCGACGTCGTGATATTCAGGCAGCTATGGAATGATGCCGGAGAGTGGCTGTTGAAGCCGTTGAATGAGCGATACGATAACAGACCACTAGCCGATAATCGCGTTATCGGCGTCGTTAGGCGTAAGGTAAAAGAGACAGACTATCGGTAAAACACAGGATCAACAACTGCAAGTCGGCTTAACTACGGCGTAAGTCGTTGCTTACGCCAACATTACAAACGGGGTTTATCATGAAAAAAACAATAATAATTTTGGCGCTTGCCGCCTCATCTACGGCGGCGGCAGATGTCTATGTAAACGGCTACAACCGACAAGATGGCACATATGTACAGCCCCATCATCGCAGTGATCCCGATGGCAGCACCTATAACAACTACTCCAGCCCAGGCAATAAAAACCCCTACACAGGATCAACAGGCGGTCAGTCATATCAACATCCCCAATCCGGAAACAACCAATCATTTGGCGGGAACAGTCAGCCGCTGGGTGGCTATGATCAGCCTCTCGGCGGCTATTACCGGTAATAAAAAATGAAAATTGAAGAATGGCTGGCACAAATAAACGGGCAAGTAGACGCGCTCGTCATGGCTGTCGCAACCTTAACAGTAACTCATCAAGACCCTGACAAAGTCCTAACTCTGCTCTGCTCCATTTTGAAAAAAGCAACCAAAGAGGAAGCTGATCTTCCGACACAAAAAGCCTACAAAATCGGTACAGCAAAGGCAGTTCAACAGTTATTTGCCGCTGTTGAACTAGCGAAAAAAACCCAGCGTCTTGAGAGCGAAAAAAAGAACTAATCATAACCTCATCCTCTGCAATAAAAACATGAACATAAAAAATAAATCAATAATCTTGCTCGCTATGCTGTTATCCGGCTGCTCAACCCGGATAACTGACTTCACTTTTATATCATCAAAAAACATCGACCTATCGCATGGCGCTGATTTCAAGCGCGCACCCACTCGCGTAAAAGGTGAGGATAGAAAGAGCATTATTATCCTTATTCCCACAGGCGAACCCAACGCCAAAGAAGCCATGGATAATGCCATTGAAAGTGTACCGGGCGCAGTCGGCCTGGTTGATGGCGTCATTACCAAATCTGGCTGGTATATCCCTTATGTTTACGGCCAAATCTGGTATGAAGTAGAAGGAACGCCTTTAATCGATCCGGCGACCTTAAAAAGCGTGGCGAACAAATAAACCCAAAATGAAACAAAAATCACCGCCCGGCGCCGCCTGCACTGTTTGCGGCACTTATAAGCCATTCAACTATGCTAACGCTCGATGCAGTAACAAAGAGCCAGGGAAGCTATGTAAAGGTTTTTATGCCGCCACCATTCAGGAGGGCGACTGGCAGCCCTGCCCGGTCTGCAAAGATTCAGAAAAAAGCCTCTGTTGCCTCGCTTGCCAGGGTACCAGCTTCGTGCTCAGCCGTCAGCGCTAACAATGCCCTGGCTAAATCGTTCGGTCCGCCGGAATGAAACCGGATCAACCCATCACTGATCTCCATATTAACGCCGCGACCGCCGTTTTCCAGTATAAAAAACAACCGCCCATAGTTGTCGTTTTTTTGCACGACCATCTCCACCTTTTTCTCAATACCATTATTCTGATCGGCAGTTAGGGTAACGTGCCTCCAGGCTGCCATATCCTCCTTATTATTAATTAATTTAAAAGCCATCACCCATCCCTTCTGTAAAAAAATCACCATAAACCAGCCCGTCTAAGCGGGTTTTTTATTGCCTGGAAAACTGCATTGTAGCGGTTTTTTTGCATCGCATTAAAAATAATACGATAACGTATTGACAAATAAAAATACGTTGGCGTATTATCTCTCCCGAGATAACAATTTACCAAGCCCCTCCCCTCTGTTTGACCCGTGAAAGGCGGGTCTTTTTTGAGGGATGCTAAACCGATTTAAAGAACACTGAGGCCGGAGTCCTCCCGCTCCGAAAAAAGACGGGAGCAGTTGAATAATTTTGTTAAAGGTTAAAAAGAAGGGCTAATCGGATTTTAGTGTGTTTTACACAGCTTTCATGTTAGACTACCCATTCTTGTTTAATCGGATTATGGTGTGTTTATGAGTAGGATTGTTTGCTGGTTTTCATGTGGGGCTGCTTCTGCGGTAGCAACAAAATTGGCTATTTCAGATAACAATGGAAAACTACCGATAGTAATTGCATATACGGAGATAGCAGAAGAGCATCAAGACAATAAGCGGTTTTTATCTGATTGCGAGAAATGGTTTGGACAAGAAATTATCGTGCTGAGGAATGAAAAATATAAAGGATCGGCAAAAGAGGTGTATAGAAAAGAACGATTTCTTGTTGGCCCTACTGGAGCAGCTTGCACTCGTTTACTAAAACGCCAAACAAGAGTGCTTTTTGAGGAGGAAGATGATTATCAGGTATTTGGGTTTACAGCCGAGGAAAACGATAGGGCGAGTGACTTTAAAGACAGGAATGGATATGTGAAGGGATTGTTCCCCTTAATTGATAGAGGTCTAGTTAAATCCGATTGCCTGGCTATGATAGAGGACGCTGGAATTGAACTACCCTTTATGTACAAATTAGGCTATAGGAATAACAACTGCATAGGCTGCGTAAAAGGCGGTGCGGGTTATTGGAACAAGATAAGAGTAGATTTTCCCATTGTGTTTAAAGAAATGGCCGAAATAGAGCGTGAATTGGGAAGGTCTGTTATCAGGGTTAAGATAGAGGGGACAAAAAAGTCAAAAAGCCTATACCTTGATGAGTTGCCGGTTAATATGGGCAGGCATCAAGACGAGCCTGATATAGAATGCTCGTTTTTTTGCAATATGGCAAAAATGGAGTATGCAGCATAATGGCTAACATCCTAAACCTACCAAACCTAAATATCATAAGCATAAAAACTATCAGGGAAGATGGCGATGATGTTGCTAACGGCATTGAGGCGGAATCAAATCTTAAAGTAACCCAATGCCCAGAGTGTTCAGGTTCTAATTTTATCGGGCATGGTATCCATAGACAGCTGTTTATTGACGTTCCTACATTGGGCCACAGAACTGCCCTGACGGTATTAAGAAAGCGGTTCAGGTGTAAGGATTGCGGTAAGACATTCATGGAAGAGTTGCCAGATATGGACGATAAACGGCTCACTACAAAGCGACTTGTTACCTGGGTAAATAGACGGTGCATTAACCACATGTTTGCCAGCGTAGCGCGAGATACGGGGCTGCATGAAAAGACTGTGCGCAACATGTTTGGTGAGTATATCAAAGAGCGTCAGAAGAGATTTAAAGTCGTAACTCCACGCTGGTTAGGCATTGACGAGGTTCACTTAACCAATGAAATGCGCTGCGTCATAACCAATGTTGAACACAATACCGCTGTTGAAATGTTCGAGTATCGAACTCAGAAAGCGGTTATGACAGCATTGACTACGTTCCCTAACAAGGATCGTGTTGAGTTGGTAACAATGGACATGTGGAGGCCTTATGCCGCTGTAGCAAAGCTTATGTTCCCAAAGGCTAAAGTCGTTATCGATAAATTCCACGTAGTCAGGTTAGCATCAGACGGCATGGAGAGCGCCAGAAAAACTATCAGCAAGGAACTTACCGAAAAGGGCCGTAAAAAGATGCTTGGTGATAGGTTCGTCTTGTTACGACATCGTAAGGACTTAACGCTCCAGCAAGAATTGAAGCTGGAAGGTATTATCATAAACCACCCTTTGCTTAAGCAGACCCACGAAGCCAAGGAGAGCTTTTATAGTATATGGGATGCTCAGGATAAGCAACAAGCGATTGAACTGTATGAGTGCTGGCGGGATGGAATACCGAAGGAAATTAAGCCGCATTTTAAGCTGGTGCTACGGGTTATGGAGAATTGGAATGCCGAGATATTCAACTACTTCGATCACCCCATCACGAACGCTTATACAGAGTGCTTAAATGGACTGATTAAGATTATGAGCAGGAGTGGCAGGGGCTATTCATTCGACACGCTCAGAGCCAAGATTTTGTTTGCTGATGATGCCCATAAGAAGATGCGTAAACCACTCAGAGCGTCAATGGGCGCAAATGCAATTCATAAAAGTTTAGAGTGTGGAATTCTCACTGAAGAAGATATTTTCTTAGACCTGGGAACCCACATACCCACATTACTTAAGATGCTTGAGAAGGAAGAATAAATGCTATCCACACACAGAGAAATCCGAATAGCCAAAAGATCGGACTCTTTCGATTTAAAAACCAATGAAAAGTGCGGGTTCTTTATCGCTGGCGATGCAACTGTCGTCATTATGCCGCTGAGAGAATAAAAATGACATCCGCCCCAAACGCACCCGACCGCATACAACAACTGGTCGCCTTGTGGAACGAAAACTACCCGCCCGGCACGCCGGTAAAAATAACCAACGGTGTTGGCGTGGAAATAGCAACCGTAACCACATCGCCCGCCATGATCTTCGCCAAGAGTATGGCAGTCGTATGGATAAAAGGCGTCGTCGGGCATGTCGATTTGAACAAATTGGTGGTGAGTTTATGAGAGAGGGGAATTTAGAGTGAGGTATTTATCGCTCTTTAGCGGGATTGAGGCCGCAACAATGGCATGGGCTAGCCTTGGATGGGAACCGGTTGCATTCAGCGAGATTGAACCATTCCCATGCGCCTTACTGGCGCACCATTACCCGGATATCCCCAACCTTGGCGACGTGACAAAAATAACCGAAGAGCAAATTAAAGCACTGGGGCCTATCGACCTGGTTGTATTTGGCAGTCCTTGCCAAGATTTATCCGTTGCCGGAGCGCGGAAAGGATTTAAAGATGCAGAAGGCAACGAAACACGCAGCGGATTATTCATTACGGCAATTAGACTTATTCGATGGGCTAGACAGCACAACGGATGTCGTTTCGCATTATGGGAAAACGTGCCTGGAGCGTTCAGCTCAAACAAGGGCGGAGATTTTGCTCGGGTGGTTGGGCTCATGGCAGGATTCGACGACGTTGCGATCCCCAAAAACGGCTGGGGCACAGAAGGCGCAGCGATCGGCGACAATGGAATGCTCGAATGGGCTTGTTTGGACGCGCAATGGTTCGGATTGGCGCAGCGGCGCAAGCGCGTGTTCGCTATCGTCGATTTTGGAGACTGGTCCAGTAGACCGCCGATACTTCTTGAGCGCCACAGCCTGCGCGGGGATACTCCACCGGGCAGAAAAGCGGGGAAAGAAATTACCTACGATGGTTCACCATGCCTTACAAGCAGTGGTAGAGGCGTCGAGCGAGTTGGAGACACAACAGGACAAGACCCTGTGATTGCCTACGGTATCCCGGGTAACTGGATTGGCCGTAAGCCAGAGAATAGAGGGAATGCCGTGGAACCCATGCTAGATGTTGCACCATGCCTGACCAAATCGGACCAACATGGGGTGGCGGCATCTTTTAGCGCCGGTAATAGTTCAGGATCACACGGCATCGGCTTTGCTATCGAATGCACACCGCCACTAAGAGCCGGAGCCAGCGGAACTAATCAGGTGCCAACAGTAGCCTGTTTTGGCGGCAACAACACCAGCGGCTCAATCGATGTTTCTCCGGCTATTAATGCTCATGGCGGATCTGGTCGTCTTGATTTTGAGTCTGAGTGTTTTGCTGTCCAGAAAGACTCTTATCCTGCTATGCCTGTCACACAGTTTGGGGATATAGCTGGAACCCCGACCTCACGCCACGACAGCGGAATGAATGTAGTGGCTGTTAATGTCCCTGGGCCCGCGACACCAGGTTGCTTAAATTCTAGCATGGGTAATGGCAAGAATGGCCAGGATATTGGGCTGCTTGTTACTGGGGCATACCATTCATCTGGAGCCGGGTATTGGCGGGAAGGATTCGGCACATTAAGAGCGAGACCGCAAGACAGCCATGAAAATTTAATAGCCTTTTCGTGCAAAGATCATGGCGCTGATGCAGGGCCGATAAGCCCCACATTACGAAGCATGAATAGCGTCAACAGCAACCAAAATGCAGGCGGACAAGTAGCAGTTTGTTTTAGGGCATGCGGGCATGACGGGTTTACACCCGATATTATTGCCCCGCCAATTTGCTCAAGCGATGGCGGTGGGGCTGGCGTACCAACAACTCACTACGGAATGACGGTGCGCCGACTAACGCCTAAAGAATGTGAGCGATTACAGGGATTCCCTGATGACTTTACTTTAATCCCGGCACGAGGCAAGCCTGCCGCCGATGGGCCCAGGTACAAGGCATTAGGCAATTCAATGGCCGTGCCGGTGATGCATTACATCGGGCAGCGCATTGATTCGGCGCTTGTAGCGCCTTTGGCGGACGGCATTAATTAGCCGCTATATCACCAACAAATACAAAACTATCTCAGGACAATAAAATGACAACTGAACCCAAATGGCTAATCGAAGCCAGAAAACACATCGGCACCCGCGAGATTAAAGGGCCATCCAACAACGCCAAAATCCTCGGCTGGTGGAAAGCCATCAGGCGCGGCGGTATAAAAGACGACGAAACGCCCTGGTGCGCGGCATTTGTCGGCGCATGTCTTGAGGCTTCTGGCATCCGCTCAACCCGTTTCGAGAGCGCAAAAAGCTATCTGGATTGGGGCTTTAGATTAAACATGCCATGCATCGGCTGCATCGTTGTATTCACACGAGACGGCGGCGGCCACGTTGGCTTTGTCGTCGGAAAAGATACGCAAGGCCGCCTGCTCGTGCTGGGCGGCAACCAAGGCGACGAAGTCAACATCAGGGCATTTAGCCTGGACCGCGTGAGCGATTACCGCTGGCCAATAGGAGAACCGCTGCCAGAGAGCGCCCTGTCCTTTGGCCGGGCAGACGCATCACTGCGCGAGTCATAAACGTGAGCAACAAATTCGACCAAATGCTGGATGCCGTCAACGAAGCCGAGCAAACGCTACACGCCGCTGACAGCGTTGCCGACAAAATGGCACGGCTGCTGGTCGGACGTCTGCGTAAAGTCCGCTCTGCATGGGTATTGAAAGCACTCAAGCGCGAACTGGCCGACTTCAACATGCACACCCAGGAGTGGAAATGACCGCCAAACAAACCCAACCCAGCATATACATCACCCGCGCTGAAATCCTTGAACATACCGCCGCGAGCCGAGTAAAACTGCAAAAAGTTGTCGCCATTAAAAGCCTGGTATTTCCCAAGCCAGCCAAAACAATGGCAAACAACGAAATCGCCTACCTAAGAGCGGAAGTCATGCCGTGGCTGGATAAAAACAACCTGAAAACTATGGAACTGCCAGAACAGCCGACGGAGCAAGCAAAGGCCGGAAAACCGCCAAAAATAGACAATGCGGCCGCAAATGCCTTCCTCACCGGCAGAATAAACAAACCAACAACCAAAACCAAACACCGCCCAAAAACCGTTGTCATACATCTAATAGAGCGCCACCCGGAACAGCCTCCGCACCCGCAACTTTCACGATTCAGCAATAGCGGCGACCACCGACTCGCGTTGGCTGTAGATATTTATTAACGGAAGGAGTGATGAAATAGTGATAACACTTCAAGAGTGGAACGCTCAGCAGTTTAACGGGCGGTATACTATCAACACCTTGCGGGCATGGGCACGGAACGGTTATATATCCCCTGCCCCGCATAAGGTCGGGAAGGATTGGCTGGTAACTGAGTCGGCTCAGTATCGAAAACCGGCGGCGCCCATTCAAATACCAAAGAATATTGATATGAGTATAATGCCGACCGATCCGGTTGTTTTGCAGATTCTAAATCAGCATCAGGCGGCGTGAAGTAAATACAAAATAACGAGGCATCGTATGGCTCCACGAGACCGAACCCCCAAAAATCGTGATCTTGAAAAGATACCGAACTTGTACAGAAAGCGAGATAAACGCACCAACAGGGATAACTTCCAGTACAAAGACCCGCGCGACGGTCGATTTCGTGGGCTCGGCGCCGATGAAGAGGTGGCAAAAAAAAGAGCCAAGCAGCTCAATGCCGCAATTTATGCTCAGCTCGCCCAGCTACAGCAGGACAGCATCTTAACTGGGGAACCGGTCATAAAAATAAGCGGCATAAAATTTGAGCTATGGATTGCCGAATACTTGAAAATTCAGGACGAGCGCCTAAAAATAGGCGAGATAAAACAAACCACTCACCGCTTCAGGTGTTACGCCGCTAAACAATGGGCTATATCATTTGCTGGTTTTGGCATCAGAAATATCAGTGTAAAAGATATATCAACGCGCTTGAACGCCATGCGCGATCAGGACAAAAACCGAATGGCGCAAGCAATGCGCTCAATTTTGATCGACATATTTTCCGAAGCCATTCAAGCCGGAGAGGTAGACGCTAACCCAGTCACGCTGACTAAAAATAAAACCGTTCAGATCAAACGTGCGCGCCTGACGTTTGAGGTGTGGCAAGAGATATTTCAGGCCGCCGATGTGCTGCAGCCGTTTGTGCAGCATGGAATGTTGCTGGCCTTAGTATCTGCCCAAAGATTAGAAGACATCAGCCTGGCTCAATTTAAAAAAGGATCAGACTGGGATGCAGCCTATTCAGCCTACAAACTAAATAATAATAAGCACCCAATAAAACCCTATCCGTATGTTGATGGCGACTTCTTTCATGTGCTCCAGCAAAAAACAGGAGCCCTACTAAGAATACCGCTGGCGCTTAAGCTGGATATATTAAACATGTCCCTAGGCGACGTCATCGCCAACTGCAGAAAAAGCGGTGTGCTGTCAAAGCGATTGATTCATCATGATAAAAACAACTTTAAACACTCCCCTGGCGACCCGGTTCATCAAAATACAATAAGCCGAGGCTTCCAGAGAGCCCGCGAGTTAACAACCCTAACATGGGAAGGCAAAAACCCGCCAACATTTCACGAGCAACGCTCATTGTCAGAACGCCTGTACGCAGATCAGGGGGGCATCAATACCACAATTTTGCTAGGCCACAAATCAGCCAAAATGACAGCCGTTTACCACGACGTGCGCAACGCTGATTGGCTTGAAATAGCCCTTAAATAAGGCTGTTTTTATCAATTATTTTGGGGAATTATTGGGGGGATTTTGGGGAACCGTTCAAGTCATTGATTTTTAATGCAAATAAATGATGCTTATATGCTGCCCATGCAGACGAAAAGTACTTTTATTTTTTCTGTATCCATACTCGCTTAAGAAACCTCGCTTAGTAAAAAGTCAGCTATTGTAACGTTGGGACAGTTAAATTGGCAGAGCAAGCCGCTCCTTGCAAATGCGCCGTCAGACTCAATAAACATTATTGTCTGCCTGCTAGCGATCGCAGCGTTATTATTCCCGCCGTTTGGTCAAACCGGAAAATATCGCCACTAACAATAAACTGGCGGCCCAGCCAAACAGGATTTCAAACCACATCAGAAGCCGCGTAATGTGCTGCCTGAATGAAAACAACTCCTCATACCACGAATTTTTAGGCGCGGGCATCATCGGCGTCCAGTTCCGCTCTTGCTGTAAATCAACCAGCGGCAAAATAACATCGAGCGAGTATGCCAACGGACTAAAT
>Ga0172379_10001650_pt1 | contig 43397 bp, 45 predicted proteins | sample GrowelOW334metaG_FD_119756 | JGI IMG/M metagenome (GOLD analysis project Ga0172379, IMG submission 119756) | Groundwater microbial communities from an aquifer near a municipal landfill in Southern Ontario, Canada - Groundwater well OW334 metaG | ecosystem: Environmental > Aquatic > Deep... | reverse complement strand
CCCATCCCCTTTTGAATCAATTGAGATGTCGCCGTGGTTAGCATTGATAATTGCTTTGGCCACCAATAGCCCAACCCCCATACCAAGAGGGTTTAACTTTTTTGCGTCTCTTGACCTGAAAAAACTTTGCTTCAAAATTCTTTCTCTATCATCAGCGTCCAAGCCAATTCCGCTATTTTCTATGAAAACAGACAACATTTTATCATTTTGATTTGCGTAAATGTTTATATTCCCGCCCTCATTATTATATTTAACCGCGTTATCAATCAATATTGAACACGCATCTTTTATTTGGTCGTGATCAGCCAATACAAGCGGCCAATCTCTGCCGTCTTCCGGAAATGAAACAGAGATTTTTTTATTTTTTATATCGGCGGAAAATTCTGAAATCAGAATTTCAATGATATTTCTTATGTTTATCGGGCTTAGGTTCAACACTTTCATCCCGATTTTAAGTTGAGTAATATCAATAAAGCTGTTTAGGGTTTTGGTGAGTTTTTCCGACGCGATGCCTATGCGCGACACAGCTTCGCTGATTTCAAACGAAACGTTTCCATACAAACCTTTCAAAATTGAATCCGCATACCATCTTATTTGCGTCAATGGAGTCCGCAAATGGTGTTGAGTTATGATAATAAAATCATTTTTGTTTTGATCCAGTTTTTGCAGTTCAATGCGCGCCCGTTTTTCAACTTCGTATGATTTTTTAATTTCTTTGGTCTGGTCGTCAACCTTTTTTTGCAGGTTTTCATTTAAATCTTTCAACTCCGCATTCAACGACTCCAATTGTTCTCTTTGTTTGGCATCTTGAAGAACAAGTTTTATCAAGAAAAATCCCACAATGACAAAAACTGTAAAAGTAATAATTCTCCCAAAAACACCGATGGAAAAATCCGTAAAGATGTTTATAAAGAAAATCACGGCCATGCTTATTGCAAGCACTTCAGCGGCCACAACTTTCACATTCATTTGCCGATATTTTATTATTGAATGAGCGATGATAAAAATCCAGATCGCGCTTGTCATTGGGCCGAGCCAGCCAAATTTATAATAATCGCTAAAATTACTGAAAGGTAAGATAATATCTAAAAGAAAAGGCGGGGTTACACCTATCAGTAAAGCTACAAACATATAGAGAAGATTTGCTCTTTCGTTTCTATTATTGGAGTGTATCAACCGTCTGTATATGTTTTTTATTCCCAAACCCCATAGTACAAAAAAGACTATGCTGTATATCCATATTATTTGGCTTTGGTTCCATGCCCAACGTGTAGGCTCACTGATTCGGTAGGCGCCGTATAGTAAAAAATTAGTGTGAAAAAGAAATATATAAAACAATAATGCGGTAAAAATCATACAAAAAAATAATCGGATTTTATTTTTAGGTAGGTGATCATCTGGATAAATTAGTGAGAAATAGTAAAAACCAAAACTAATCAATATTCCTAATTCAAGATCTATTTTAACAAAAAACAATGCTGCGCTAGCAGTTGATACTGCCATATGTAAACTATAAGATGTTGCCCAGAGAGCAGCAATAAAAGTAAATGCAGCAAAAATGCGTGACGATAGATTTTTACTCCCAAGAAAAATCACTAAGTCCAGACTTGTGATAAGAATTGCTGTAATCCAAATCAAAATTGAGTATATTCCAATCTCCATAATGTTTATACCCCAAAAGATACCACAAAATGGCCTTCAAATGAAATGCCGGATACAGTGCCTTTAAAATAATTTCGCAAACCAAAAATGGATTGTAACAAAAGCCGATTTTGTTACTGGTGGATCCAGATAAGGCTTTTAACAATCTCATCTAATATGTGAAAGTTTGAAGAATCGCCGTATATGCTCATACTTACATATTTATTGGAAATAGTTGGAATTAAAATTTTATAAGAAAGGATTTTTCCCCCTCCTGTCATTTCAATTTCAAATCTAGTGGCAGGTTGTCCATTAACCATAATTTCCTTTGTTATCCTATTCATTTCCGGATATTCGGGAGAAGTGTCTACTGTGTTGTTCGAAGTAATAGCAATTTCTACCTTATTCCGACCCTTTTGAAAGACGCTCGTTTCAGTTGCTTCAGATTCTTTATAGTTAAAGATCTGAAATGTTCCATACCCAAGATGATTATCCCCTACACGCCATTCCTCTGGATAAATAAACTGGAAATTATATTTATTGCTAGTATACACATTCTGGCCATCAACGTTTGATGAGATCGTCCCTATGTATTCATCTATATTTACCGGAATTTGTGAAATCGTAGTATCTTCTTTTTTATTAGAAAAAATAAGATACCAAACAAAACCGATGGCCATAAAAAATATGACGCTTAAAACAAGTTCTATTTGATTTTTATTATTTCGTAAATTCATAATTTTACTATAACATTACTTGCCACAAATATAAAATTTTTTAAAAAAATTGCTTTTTTAAATGATTGTTGGTAATATTAAACAACAATAATACAATTCATCTATGAGTAAAACACAAAAAATATTGATCGCAGTGATAATTTTTGGTCTATGCGCCGGCATTGCTATTTCCATATATACAAACAGGACACCTCCAATAGAAAAAAAGTATATTTCACTACCCATTACCCCGCCCATAGAGGTGGATACTTCTAGTTGGAAAGAGTTTAAAGATGACAAATATGGAGTAACAGTAAAGTATCCGGAAGGTTGGACAGTTAAAACAAAAACAATACAATCAAACTTTAAACCTGGGGTTACTTACGATATTTCCTACCTTATACTTAATAAAGCATTTCATACGATAACTGTCACAATTGTAAATAATAAGTTTGACCTTCATGGTGGCCGCGTGATTAGCAATATATCAGACTATATCTCCTTTCCTGCGATTAATACTGTTATAACGCGGTCAATTATTCCAGAGCAAACAGAAATAGGTCTCCAAACATATCTATATGTCTGCCGTGTCCAGACCGATGTTAATGGCAGAGCGCCAGAACAAAGAGCTTTATGCGATGATCCTATGCTAATCAAAAATATCTACATAGGATTCGGCTACTCGTTAGATAAGGGAGATAAATTTGACCCAAACATTCTGAAAGAAATGGATGAGATTTTGCAACATATCTCCGTTAAATAAAAAACTGAAAACAAATGTTTACTGTTTGTGAATCAGAAACACTATGAAATACAAAGAAAACGTTGTTATCAATTCCGTTCTTGTGATAGTTACTATAGCAGTAGTTAGCTATGTTATTTTTCAATATCATTACTATCTATGGAATATTGCCCGGGGTAATAATATTGTGACTCAATTATACTGCGACCCGTCCGCGACCACGACTGATTGTACGAAAATTCCGCCGGCATCAACTACAGCAAACGGCCCGGATTTAACACAAGAAATAATTACTTTTGGCACTACGACTGATGATGGATACAGAGGAGATGATAGAATTTATATTACTGGCACGGGAAAGGAAATTTATAAAGTTAAAGGATATTACAATAAATATGAAATGAGCTTCCCTGTAGACTATGATCCGAAATACGATACATACAGCAATAAAATTTTCACTTGCGAAGGTTTTACTATCACAGAGGGAGACAGCAAATTCATAAACGCTTATAAAACATTGAAAGCATTTATTATCCCATTAAACGGAAAAGTTACGATAAATTTAAACTATGGCTTTTACCAAGACTCAGCCATTCCTACATCGGACTCATTACGAAAATTTATAACAAGCTCAACCGTTTCAGAACCCATTACACTCGCTATCAAACTCAATGAATTTCCTGGCCGTGAAGTTATCCCTTGCGACAATTATGGTATAAAAATATTTTCGGCTTCAGCTGAATAATAGAACTGCAAAAATTAGTAAAAAAGAGATTATGTAGAACACACTTGGTCAGTAAAAAGCCAACTTCGCAAGAAGTTGGCTGTGTTGTGTCTAAAGAACAAAACAGCTGTCTACCTCGGCACGTTTGACGAGGAATAGAAAACCGGTGTTGATACTTTTTTGTTCATAGCTCACGGCTTCAGAAATTTAAATCCCTCCAACACTTTTGTGTAGTCGGTTTGCTGTACAATTATAGAGTATAATAGGTCATTATTTAAAATATTAACTATTTTAATATTAGACTCCTCCACCAATCCGCCCAAAGCGCCATTAACCCCGTCAACTGTAATATTTTTCTCAAACTTACTGGAACCGACAAAAAACGCATCTTTCACATCTTTTAAACTTGTTGGCACAACATCGACAGAAATGATTGGGGTTAAGGAAGAAATAGGACGAAAATAGTATGGTTCACTAAAACTAACCCCGATGTTATTAGGGGAAAATTCTATAAAGGAAATCCCTAAATTATTTGGAATATCAATCTGATATCCCTGTTTTAGATTTACGATTGTTTTGTTGCTCTTATTTTGAATAGTTTTATAATCAAACAACACCTGAGGTTTTGTAAATTCCAGATTTTTCAAAAATTCATTCGGGTCTATGTTATAAAGTTCTATATCAAAAAGAGCATCGTCACTTACTATGTATAATCTTTTATTCTCCGGGTATTCTGACTGAAAAGCAAAAATAGCTGTTTTGCCATTCTCGCTGATTGTTTTAACATTCGGATCATGACCGATTTGTTTTATAATATTTTCAATTCCTCCTTGACTACCGAAACCGAAATAACGGCCGATATTTATACCTATAGGAACGCTTACACCTTCATCAGTGTTGAGTGAGATATCAAAACCTCTTTCAACAGTCTTAAGATTTGGCGGATATTTAAAAGTAATACCAATATTATTATCTTGATATGTTAACCACCTTAATGGTAAAACTTGTTTTATGTAATAATTTATACCAAAAATAGCACCTGCTATAAAGGAGGCGATAATTATAATTGATATTGATAAATATTTTTTGTTCATAAAATTAAAAGTTAAAATATGGGGGCACGCAGTTTCTGCATACCCCCATTTTACGCGACTCATTGCCAAAGGCAAGCCGAGTCACTTTATAATATAGACTGAGTAGTAAGCGCCGACATCTTTGGCGAATGTGCCGAAATCAACAAAATGAGTTCGGACGATACCGTCAGGATTCCCATATTTATCAGCTTGCCAATTACTATCAATCCATACCATCCCCGCAGATGTTACCGCGGCAACGATTGCGGTATGCGGAGTGATGTTTCCATTTCCATTCGGCTTCGGTTGGTTGGTCCATCTCATCTGGATTATACAGCCGGGAACAATGCAGTTATTCGGCAATTGTTGCACAAAATTGTTGGCTGATGGCTGCCAGTACCAAGGATTCAGAATGGTTGCATTTGCTGGAATCCCTACTCCGCACAGCATTGAAACTGTATTTTGAACCCATGGCTTGCACTCGCCTCCATAGGTACCCAACTGCAACTGCGCTATGGTTACAAGATATGAGTTTCTTTGCGCCTGCGTCAGTTGACTGTGCCAATAGTTATAACTAAAGCATTGGGCACTGACTTCAGATTTCCCCGCGAACAAAAATGCCGCGGCCAAACAAACGCTGACAAACATTTTCTTCATACTAAACCTCACTGAATCGGCTTTTTCAGCCATTTTGCGCTATTTATCAAAGAACTCATTGAAACGATATCAATAGCTCCAATGTAAAGTATTGGCTATTTTGTATTTGTTGTCAATCATCAACAACAATATGAATTAGGAACTTGCATTTGTAAATGATTGTTGATAATATTAAACAACAATAACATAATTCATCTATGAATAAAACACAAAAAATATTGGCAACGGTGATAATTTTTGGCTTGTGCGCAAGTATCGCTCTTTCCATCTATTTAATTCGGACAACTCCAAGGTTTGGCAAGCTGTCTACAATCCATGGAGAACCTTACAATCCAAATACTCCCATTAACAACGACTACCCCGTAACACCACCGATAGAAAAAAAATATGTTTCGCTGTCTATAACCCCGCCAATAGAAGTGGATATTTCTAATTGGAAAGAATTTAAAGATGATAAATATGGAGTAACGGTAAAGTATCCGAAAGATTGGACGCTTAAAACTTCTATTTCAACTACAACTTTAGAATCTGGAATTTTAATAAAATCTTCTCACATCTATCTACACAAAAACGATCATATAATATCCATAGATTATGGAAATGATAACTTAAATATTCCCACTGGTGGCCGCGTAATTAGCAATATATCAGACTACATCTCCTTTCCTGCGATTAATACTGTTATAACAAGGTCAATTGTTCCGGATCAATGGGAAGGAAATGGTCAAACATACTTATACGTCTGCCATATTCAAACTGATGCCAACAATAAAGTACTGGAGGGGGGAGCTTCATGTGATGAATCAACAATAATAAACAAAGTGGATATAGGTATTAGTTATGCATTAGATACCGGTAAAACATTTGACCCAAACATTCTAAAAGAAATGGATGCGATTCTGCAACATATTTCTGTTAAATAAAAATAAATAAAGAGCCAACTTCGCAAGAAGTTGGCTTTTATGTGTCTAAAGAACAAAACAGCTGTCTATCTCGGCACGTTTGACGAGGAATAGAAAACCGGTGTTGATACGTTTGGTGTAAAAAGTTTGTAGTCCTTAATTGGAAGTCTCTCCAAACGAATTTGGTCGAGTTGCAGGTCGGCACCTTCGCCAATTGCATAATCATGGTAGTAAAAGGTAACATGCAGATGAATCCCTGTTGAAGTTGGGACTCCATTCTTCATACCTGTCGTGCCCATAATTCCAAGTTTTTGGCCTTGAACAACCTTTTGATACTGTTGAACAATCGGCGGTGATTTAAGATGACAATACACGGTTTGAAAACCGGTTGCTGGATTGCCATCTTCATCGTGATCAATCTTGACATAATACCCATTTGGGGAGTTCGGATCTACATTTGGATTATTTCCAACTGCATACACATATCCTCCCGCCATTGCGAGAACCGATATGTCTGACTCTTGAACTGTTGCTCCTCCGCCAGTTGGTCTCTCAAATCTTCCGAAGTCCAACGAATAGAAAAGTTTGCCGGTATGACCTGTGTCAATAGTACCACCGTAAGTGCCATCGTTTGATTTTCCTCCTGCTTCGGTAGTCAGTTTCCATTCCTTACCATTCTCCAACGGCATTTTGAATTCTGGCAGTGACGGCAAGCTTGGAACGTCATAAACTAGATGAAGCTCTGGACGAAGCGAAGCCGACGTTGAGTCGGACGAATAAAATTCGTCAAACTGATTGTTGTTGGCCGCCGGAACAAAGCACCATCCGTAATTTAACTGCGGGTAAGCCCGCCAATAATTAACAGACAGTGTCACTTCAAGCCCATACCAACCCGAGCCAAGTGCCGGTTTTGGATACGCGCCAAGATAGTAGCCCATAAGATTGGAATGGTCCCACGGCGCCTCGCTCCATTTTGTAGTGAGTAGCCATGTTCTCATATCGGTTGGACTTGTGGTATTTTTGGTGTAAAACCAGAGTTCCGCCCGTTTGAACGCGCCCGGGAGATTTTGGGTTGCGCCGTCAAACTTGATGAGGGTATCATAATAATCGTACCACCCGCCAACTCGCAAGATGTCGTCGTCAACGCCCTGCTTGTTGTAGTAGCTCCCGAACCATTTATCTATGCCTTCGGGACCCGGTTTCAGAATAACTCTGGTTTCCGCCGTGTGACTAACCGCAACTCCACAAAGGAGAGCGCCAATAACCGCAACCAACTTTTTAAACATACTGCGCCTTTCCTATAATATCGGCTTTTTCAGCCATTTTGCACTATTTATCAAAGAACTGATTGAAACGATATCAATAGCTCCAAGGTAAAGTATTGTATATTTAATATTTGTTGTCAATCATCAACAACAATATAAGACATAAAATGTGGCTTGTAAATTGTAATAATGACCTTCTCCCCGGGCTCCGCAAGGCTTCGCCCGGGGTTTCCTCTTCCGGCCATGAGAAATTTCGTTCTCATGGGTAAGAGCTTTTCTAATTCCATCAACACAGTATCGCTGTCGTCGAGGCCATTCATCCCCGCCCTCCAAAGTTAAGATGAATACACTATGCGAGGGGATGGTCCGGGCGGGGTTTCCTGGAAAAGAAAAAACCAACATCAAAATGATGTTGGTTGTGTAACAAAAGAACAATGCGCAAACAATGTGTCATCCTATCTTAACGATGGTAAATTTATTCCCAAAACATTCAATTTTATCGTCAATTTTCTTATTCATAAGACAACGTCCGAGCGGAGAATTGTAAGAAATATTTTCAATTTTATAATTTGCCAAGACTTCGTAACTGCCAACTTGCAAAATACTGCCATCACTCAACTCCACAATTGAACCGATACCGATACTATGGCATATTTGGCATGGTTCAATAACACAAACATTGTCAACTACTTGTTTAAACTTATGAAGACGAGCGATAACAATTCTTCGATCTTGGAAAATACTCTCTTGGCAAGCATCATCATGTCCAAATATTTCAGTGCTTTGGCTAGAAGCAACCGCTTGATCCTTCCCTAATTGTCTTATTTGGTCTTCTAGTTTTTTGATTATTTCCAACATTGCGTTAAAATCATCCTTTAAAAAATAAAATTTCATAAAGCAATGTTTTATTATTTTTTACAGTAAGTGGCAAGATAACTGACGACTCTTTGTGTTGTTTCATCTACAGACAAATTACTTGTATCTAAAACGAAAAAATATTTACAGTATTTTTCAGTTAACTTTTTAAAAAGATTGCTGACCATTCTAAACATGGGTAATAAATTTCTGTCCCCTGTTGTCATTCCTCTTTTTGAAAATCTGCAGGCTTGTTCCGTAGAGTTTACAGTCAAAAGAATTGTCGCATCCACACAGTTATATCCCGCAAGCAGTTTAAGATTTACTGATGCTTTCATAGCTAAGTGTGTCGCGGCTGTTGATATCCAAAAGCGATCCAAAAATATATTCTTGTGGATTTTGGCAAAGGTTTTGATTTCCTTAACAGCCTCATCAATACCTTTACTATAAAAACAAAGGCTTTCGTTTGGCGATGCAAAACTGTCTATAAGATTTCTTGCTTTTCTCATGTGTGCCGGCGGTGTAGCATACACAATGCCACCCAAAATAAAAGATAAATTCTTACATAGGGTTGATTTTCCAGCCGCATCAACTCCTTCAATGGCTATTATCATAGTTTCTCCTTATTTTTATTGTGTTTTCAATGAACAGAAGGATTTAACAAATCCTTATCTGTAGCAAGCAAAAAGTCAAAAAAGAGTGAATGTTTTGTTTGCTACAAATTGGGATTTTAAACGAATTTATTCTCAACAATATAATAACTCATAAAATTAAGGTGTTTCTCAACTTGATTAAACTAAAAATTTTGCGTTAAACAACATATCTGCGATTTTTAGTTTAAAATCGCCGTAAATAATATTTTTTTCTTTTTCAGTCAATTCAGATTCAAAACGGTGGCATTGATCAATAAAGAAATATGATGATAATGGACCCCCATCCACATAATTCCCTGTTCCTGGAATTTTTATCTTTCCGGTAAGATTTAGTTCATCTGTTTGACATTCTCCGTCAGGACAACAAAAGGCGACAACATGCCTTTTAACGCAAAATGGAGTCTTTATATTCACCTCCTGTAAACGGTTTAGAAAATACTTGACCCATTCTTTATCGCTGATATCTTCAGGTAGTTTTCCTCCCCATCTGCGTACAGCAGGCCCCGGCTCGTTGTTTAAAGATGGAATGTAAAAACCTGTATCATCAGCGATGGTAAAATGTCCAGTGTAACGAGCGTACGCAGTTGCTTTAGCAATGGCATTTTTTTCAAGATTATCAAATGATTCCTGTATTAAATTAGCGCGTTTAATTTCATTTGAAATTTTCTCAATCTTAACGCCATATCTTTCAGTAAACGAAAGAATGTCACGATACATTCTGAACTTAGTTTCATTTGTAGTACCGATAAGTATTGTTTTTATTTTTGAATTTCCCATATAAATCCATCGGCAAATAATTTTGGAAAACATTTTGCTAAAATATTTCTTGGGTGAATATAAATTCTAACTCGTGGAAAATTTTTATTCAATAAAGCAGTTAAACTGTCATAAGAAAAATATTGCGTATGTGTTGTATCGCTGAATATTTTTGGGTCATAACCAAAAAATAATCTAATTCGTTTATCCCAACGAAAAGCATTAGGGGTTGAACCCACAAACAAACCGCCATCTTTAATCACGCGACAAATTTCGGAAAGAAATGAATCCGGGCTGAGAATATGCTCAATAAATTCACCTGCCATAACGATATCATAGCTGCATGAATCAATAGGGAGATTATCATTACAATCAGCTAATAACGCAATACCGCTACGAAATTTCATCCGGTATTGCAATAAAGCCATACTGTCAATATCCAATACCGTTGTGCTACAAGGAATTGTTAATTGTTCCAAAAATGTTCCATCTCTTCCGCCAATATCCAATAATCTAACAGGTTGAAAACTATTCCGTGAATTAAACCATTTTGAAATTATTTCCGAATATGTTTTAACTCGGCTTTCCATCCTCCAAGCGCTTCCAAGAAGACACTTTTTTGAGTGAGTTTCTTGATATATAGCTTGTAAGATAAAAGGTATGGACATATTTTTAACAATACAAAATCAAGCATAATCAGTAAAAGATTTGTTGTCAATAACTAACAACAATATAAGACATAAAATGTGGCTTGTAAATATTTGTTGTTAATGTATAATACCAAATATGGTAATAGAAAAACTTCAAAAATTAGGGCTTTCAAACAAAGAAGCCCTGATATATATGGCCATTTTTGAGCTTGGCAGTTCAGTTGTTACCGAAGTGGCCAAACGGGCAAAAATCAATCGCAGCACCGCTTATGTGCTTATTGAATCGCTTTCCCGCCGGGGACTTGTAAGCGTTTCAGAACGTCGGGGAATTAAAATTTTCTCTCCTGTTGCTCCGGACAAGCTGGCAAAAATAGCCGAAGCCAGATTTGCCGAAGCAAGCGAACTTTTAAAAATCGGAAAAGAGCTCTCCCTTGACCTTCAAAAACTATCCCCTATTGAAAAGTCCGGCGTCAAAATCAAAGTTAATGTATTTGAAGGAAAAGAAGGCGTTAAAACAGTTTACAATAATATATTTTCGGCAAAAGGCCACCTAGACGCCATAATTTCAATTGGAAAAGAAAAAACTTCCGCCGGAAACCAGTTTTTTGATTTGAGCGAATGTCTTGAAAAAGGAACTGAGATGAGAATTATGGCGCCGGATACCGTAGCGATTAGAGAAAAATTGTGGCAGACTGAAATTTCCGGAGGGCAGAAAATTTTTCTGACACCTGAAAGCGATGAATCGTATTTGCTTGGAGTATTTGAAAACAAAGTGGCTTTCATTTCCAACGACAATGAAACTGCTTTTGTTGCCGAGAGCCGGCATTTCGCCAAAGCAATTATTCATCTTTATGAATTAGCTATCCATAAAGCAAAACGGTGGAATGTGGAAAAAGATTCCGATAAAACACCTCAAGTGGAACAACCTGAAAAAGACAAGGAACTTATCCACGCGGAAAAAAGATTCTGGAGTGGAAAATAGTTATACCTATACTCCTAGAACTTACGTATTTGGTCTTAATTCTCCCTTTTTTAAAGGGAGCACTCGTTCTTACGAGGAGGGATTTTAAAATCCTCCCTTTGATTACAAAGTGCCTCCTTTAGGAAAGGAGGAATAAAAGCCAAACCACGTAGTTCCTAACTCCACTAAAATGATACCGAAACCAAAAAAACAAACCGTTGTAGCTATCGGAGGTGGCGAATTAAAAGACCTTGATACTCTTCCAATTGATAAAGAGATAGTGAAACTGTCCGGCAAGAAAAAGCCAACGGCTTTATTTGTGCCTACGGCAAGCGGAGATGCTATCGGCTACTCCGAAACATTCAAGTTGATATACGGACAAAATCTCGGTTGCCACATCGATGTCTTATTGCTCATTAGAGAAAAACCGACAAGAAAAGAAATTGAAAGGAAAATTTTGTCCGCGGATATTATTTATGTTGGCGGAGGCAACACTGCCCGTATGTTAAAAATATGGAAAAAGTATGGTGTTGATCGTTTGCTTATTGAAGCTGGCAAAAAAGGAACTATTTTGTCCGGTATAAGTGCGGGAGCAATTTGCTGGTTTAAATATGGTTTAAGCGATTCAAGACGATTTGTAAACAAAAAGAAAGATTTTCATTTTATTCGTGTTTCCGGACTTGGTATAATTCCTTGCGCCGTTAGCCCGCATCACATACGGGAGAAAAAAAGACGCGATCCTGGCCTAGCGGATATGATGCGTAAAACAACAGGAGTTGGTTTAGCCATTGATGACAATGCCGCGCTTATGGTTCGCGGAGAAAAATATAGCGTTTTAACATCAAAACCCGAAGTCGGGATAATTAAGGTATTCTGTAAAAAAGGCGCGATTGAACGCCATAAAATACCTCACGAAGGTATGCTTAAAGATTTATTTTCTCGTTAAATTTTGGAATCTCTCACCAAAAAAATTCAAGAATTGATACTTGCGGATCAAAATAATATCCTGCCTTTTAGACAAGGCAAGATTTCACAGGTAGAAATAACGGAAAAATCTCAAGAAATATCTGGGAAATTTTTAGAAGCTTTAAAAACGTATGGATTCCCATATAAAGATACGGTTCAGGAAGACATTTATAAAGCCGGAATTACATTATCTCTGCATCTGCCTTTGGTTGATATGGAACAAATTTTTAATGATTTTATAAAAAATGTTCCAGTAGATAAAATAAATCCTGAACACAAAGCTATATTTGTGGATAAAATAAGAATATTGTCCGGAAAACCGCAACTATATGGAACACAGTATAAAATCGGCAAAAATCACGATGTTGAATTATTGCCTTTGGAAAATGAAAACGATTTAGAAAACATAAGAAAGTCTGCCGGTTTGTCGCCAATGTTGGAGTATCTAAAACAAATCCAAAAATAAGAATTTATTGTTGTACTTGCCACGAAATTAATGGTCTGATAACATATAAAAATGATACGAATAGTCACAAATATTCATGCCAGCCACCAACTTTTGTTCAAGAGCTGGTGTTTGTGATTGTTTATTTTTTTCTAAATAAAATGCAAAAACGAGCTCTTGATGGGGCTCGTTTTGTTTTGGCTGTTGCCAATACAAAAGCAGTTCATTGAAAAATAAAAAACAAGAGTATGTTATGAATCGTAGTGTGATCGTTCCTAATTTTGATAAAAACGGTTTAATCACCGTCGTTGCTCAAGAACAATGTACAGGGAAGATACTAATGGTTGCTCATACAGATAGAACAGGGTTTTTTGAAACTCTGACGACCAGTAATGCAGTCTACTTCTCGAGAAGCAGAAATAGACGTTGGATAAAAGGAGAATCAAGCGGAAACACTCAATCGGTGCAAGATATAAAAATTGATTGCGATGGCGACACTGTAATATACGCCGTAACCCAAAATGGAAACGGGGCTTGCCATATGGGTAAATACTCCTGTTTTTATCGTTCAATCATCGGTTCAATGTTTGAGCCCGCCGCTGGTAAATTTGACGTTGAATTTATTGAAGTCCATCCGAACTTTTTATAAGACTGGGTGAACATCCGTCGTCAAAATACCATCAAAAACCGCATAGTTTTCTATGCGGTTTTATTACTTGTTATAATTTCCGAATTGTTCCTGAAATGCAGCCAAACAATCCTTTAAATATTCTACGGTTTTATATCGGCTGATATCGGATAGTTTTATCCACGCGTATTCTTGATGTTCTTTATGGTTCAGAATTATTTCCTGATTTGCGTACCGAGCCCAAAATATTAAAGTTACAAATTGTTTATTTTTTTCAACATCAATTTTTGATCTGCAAAAGAAAAGCCTTGGGTTTGATATCTCTATGCCAGTTTCCTCTTTTGTTTCTCTCACCGCCCCCTCCGCTGGATCCTCGCCATCCTCCAATGTTCCTCCTGGAATATCCCAAAAATCCGGAAGGACATCTTCTTGCATTGACCGGTGCAATATGAGCACCTCGCCAGAGCTATTGCTTATAAGAGTATGAACTATAAGTCCTTTATTCATATTGATAATATTGATGTTTATCGCTTCAAGATTTCCGATTTGAAGAATTGCTCTTGAAAATTTGTTGCAACCCGAATCTCGTCATCTGTTGGATTAAAATTTTCTGGCACAATTACAAGTTTATCGTCATTATCGTCCAGACGATGAATAATAGCAACGCATTTACCCGTAAATGTTTCTAATGGTTTATCAACTCCAAGAACATAAGCGTCCAGTTCTTCCCCATCGGGAGAGGTAGTGTCTGGAACAAATCCATAATTAACAGGGTATGAAAAATCAAATTTCGGATGTTTTGAGCCGATTGGCCTGTCAACTTTTACAGAAACTGTTTTTCCGATGTAGTCGTACGCTTTTGTTGTTTTCCTCATAACTTTTTTAAACCATCATTTCATAATTGATACACAATTGTCATAATTCTGAAAAGCCAGAAAAATAATCTTGGAACTTACACATTTGATATCTTATTCCTCCTTTCCTAAAGGAGGGGGACTCATTCTTATGAGCCGGAGGATTTTAAATCCCTCCTTGTCAGAACAAGTGCTTCTTACAGAAGCTGTCCACTCATTGGATTTTTTATTTCATTATCATTCGTAAAAACTCTCAATAAGTCTTGCGAAGTGAAGACATTCACTTCTCACCCTTTAAAAAAGGGAGAATTAAGACCAAATGCATAGTCCTAAATCTACTGAAATAATCATATAATATCTGTTTCTTCCAATTCCTGTTTGAATTCTTTAAGGAAATCTTTTAAGAATTTTGTCCGACGCTTGGCTATTTTTCGGGCAAACGCCGTATGAATTCTTTTTTCAGCCAATAAAAGCCGGCGATAAAATAATCCAATCCCGGACGGGAAATCGGCTTCGTCTTTTTCAAAAAAAGGTTTCTCCGGATTATATAAAGAGCGATTCATCTGTCCGCCGGATGAAAAAGTTCTCATAATGGAAATCGCGCCTGTTGATTCAAGCACATCAGCATCCTGCAGAACTTTTGACTCAAGCAAATCGGGAACAATACCTTTCGTAAATGAACATTGCTTTATGCAAATTTTTACTTTTTCTGTTTTTTCTTTAGGATATTCATCAAAACTTGCCAAAATCTCTCCTGCTTTTTCGGCGCTTTCATCAGTTTCGTTTTTACTTTCGGGACTATCCTTACGGTAAACCACTGTATCGTGGAATAGAGCCGCGGGAATAACAATATCCAAATCGGCTTTCACGCTTTTGCCGATTTTTTCAGCCAAATTTAAAACGCGCCGAATATGTTCAAAATCGTGAGACGGATCGTCTTTCGTCTGCTTTTCTTTGGCGATTGATACTAATTGGTTTTTAATAGTGGGAGTCATAAACAATTTTTACCATTATGATTGTTTTTTTGCAATTTCTTAATGAGAAAAGACATATTATTACCGAAATGATATCATAAATTGTTGGTAGCGTACCAAAAGTATTATGTTAACCGTCAAAAAAATCAGTAAAAATTATGGGTCAATGACAATTCTGTCCGATGTTTCTTTTGCACTCGGAAAAGGCGAAAAAGCGGCACTGGTGGGGCCAAACGGCGTTGGAAAAACAACGCTTCTTCGAATTCTTGCCGGCATTGACGAGCCTGATTCAGGAACCGTGGAAATGCAAAAAACCGCCTGTATTGGATACTTGGAACAAGACACAAGCGTTATGGGAACGATGACAATTCTTGAATATTTGAAAACTGTTTCCGGAATTGAAGAATTGGAAAAAAATCTCAAAAAAATGTCTCCGGAAACGGCCGGTGGAGAGAAAACCGGCGAATATGAAGAAGCTCAAAAACAATATGTTCGGTTAGACGGATATTCGTTTTCCCATCGAGCGGAAATCATATTGTCAGGTTTTGGTTTTAACGAAGATGATTTCAGCAAATCTGTTTCCAATTTAAGCAGCGGACAAAAAGTAAAAGTGGCGCTGACAGGCATTCTTCTCAAAGGCGTTGATTTACTTCTTCTTGATGAACCGACAAACAATCTTGATTTGCCATCGCTGATTTGGCTTGAAGATTTTTTAAAAAATTCCGAAGCGACGGCGATAATTGTTTCGCATGACCGAAGATTTTTGGACAGAATCGCCAAGAAGATTATTGAGATTGATTGGAATACGAAAGCGGTCGCGGTTACCGGAGGAAAGTATAGCGATTATTTGGAAATGTCCATCAAACGCCTTGAGCACTCCAAGAAAACATATCGCCTGCAACAGGAAGAAATTGCGCGGCTGGAGGAAGCGGCACGCAATCAAAAGATAGAATCCGACCAAGGTTCAAAATGGCAAGGCACCGACAACGACAAAGGCCTGCGCGGATTTAAGCGGGAGCAAGCCGAGAGATCATCCAGACAAGCCAAAGCTATTGAAAAAAGAATAGAACAAATGGACAAAATAGATCGGCCTGTTGAAAAAAAGTCTATGGAAATTGCTCTTGAATCGGCATCTAATCCGGGAACGCTGAATATTTCTCTAAAAAATGTCGTGGCCGGATATGATAAAGGCTTTTCTTTGGGTCCGATATCTGTTGATATCGCTTATGGAAGCAGAGTCGGCATTATGGGTTTGAACGGTTCGGGAAAATCAACACTGCTTAAAACGATTATCGGCGCTATGGCGCCTTTGGACGGAGAAGTGAAAACCGGCTCGGGAATTCGCATCGGCAATATGATGCAAGAGCATGAAACCTTGCCGAAGAATGAGACGCCGCTTGAGCTTCTTAAACAAAAAGGAAAACTCAGCACGACAGATTCATACAATCAGCTGGGAAAATTCGGCATCGGCGAAGAACATAGCAAACGGCCGATTGGAACTTTGAGTTTGGGTAGCCGAGCCCGCCTTACACTGGCGCTTTTCTCCGCGCTGTCGGTGAACGCGCTCATATTGGACGAGCCGACAAATCATCTTGATATTGAAGCTATCCAAGCGCTTGAAGAAACCGTGGCATCTTATAAAGGCACAATAATTCTCGTATCGCACGATCGCTATTTTCTTGAGAAAGCCAAGCTTGATACGGTTTATCAAATTTCAGACGGAAAGTTTTCACGAATTGCCGATTATAAAAAATACATTGAGTCTGTTGAGAAGCGGACAAAAACGCTTGCAAAGTCGCTTTAAAAAGTTAGCAGGAGTAAAATAAATATACGCGTTTGGCATTTAATTCCTCCTTTTTAAAAGGAGGTGTCCTGTAGTCAGGCCAGAGGATTTTAAATCCCTCCTTGTCAGGACCATGTGTTTCTTACAGAAACTGTCCACTCATTGGGTCTTTTGTTTCGTCCGAAGCGGACTTACAAAAGCCCTCAATGAGTCTTGCGAAGTGAAGACATTCACTTCTCACCCTTTAGGAAAGGGAGAATTAGGAACTAAATGCGTAAGTCTTAGATTATATGAAAAAAGTTATATTTAAAATAGACAAAGATTTGGATTTTAAAAATCACTTGATAATGGCAAAAACTCTGGAAAAAGTACAGGGTATTTCTTCGGATGTTGCCGAATATTGTAAAAAATTAAGAGAAGCGACTGACGCGGAAAAAATAAAAATATTTGAAAAAGAATCTTCCGTATTTTATAGCGATAAAATGAAAATTTTTCGCGATATTTTGGTAAGGCAAACTCAAGAAATGTGGGATTTGATTAACGATGTATATATAGAAAGAATGGAAAAAATTCACAAAAAAGATTTTCCATTTGAAAATACTTCAGGAATTTTAACGACAGCTCCTTTTGGCTATGGATATGATTTCAGCGAAAGCAATCCTTGGTTTGCGTGTTCAAAAGATGCTCCATTAAAAGCGACTTACACCACAATGCACGAGATAATGCATGCGTTTTTTCACAAATACTTCGCTAGTGAATTAAAGGTAAAATTCAATTTAGACGACAAAAAAATCTGGCCTATTTCGGAAGCTTTAACTGTAATATTAAACTTGGAGTTTGACGATTTAAGAATGTATCCGGACAAAGGACATCCCGGACACGAAGAATTAAGAGGGAAAATAAAAGAAAAGTGGTTAAAATATAAAGATTTGAATAAGGTTTTAGAAGAAGTTTGCGCCGGTCTTTAAAAAATATGATTTATAAAATTACTCAAACAAAAGACGATTTTTTGGAAAAAATATACAAAGAGTCTTTGGATGATTTGAATGCGTTTTATGAAATAAATTGGACACACCATCTTCCAAGAATTTTTGTTGTTAATGACAGAAAAACTATTGACTTGCTTAAAGGTGAAAAAACTGAAGATTGGCTGGTCGGCTGGGTGGAAGGAAAAACTGCGTATATATTGAATAAAAATAATCTGAAAAAGGAGAGCAATCATAAATATAATCCCGATGAATACTTTGCGCTTGTAAAACACGAAATAAGTCATTTATTCTTCCGCACTCTTTCAGGCGGAAACGCAAAACCAATTTGGCTTAACGAAGGCGTGGCAATATATACATCCGGTCAGAATGAATTCAAGAAAAAACCTACTGAGTTCAGCAAGTTTTTGGAATTTTATGACAATGGCGGAAAAGAAATATATAGCGAAGCCGGTTTTTTCGTTCAAGCTCTTATTGAAAAATTCGGAAAACCGAAATTGCTTAACTTGGTAAAAGACTTGAAAAATATAAAAAATAAAGAAGAATTTGAAAAGTTTTTTGCAAAAGAATACGGGTTTGGTCTTAATTATGAAGAAATTAACACTCAAGGAGTTTATAAATCTGCATAGGCCACTAAATAGAAAAACATTTCAATTCTTACCATTCCACAATACAAGCTCCAATGAAATGCTTGTACTAATAACGCTAACGTGGTAAAATACTAACACGATGAAAAAATTCATACCACAACTTAATATCGTCAAATCACCGCGAAATTGCGCGTCCGTTTTTGGCGCATATAAAACCTCGTGGCATGATGTCATAAGTATTTAATTTCTCCATTGATATTGAGTATTTAAAACATCGCGCCACACGCGATGTTTTTAGTTCTTTGAAAATTTCACATAGCTTTCAACAAAAGGAAATGCATGAAAAATCGCAGCCGGATTGGTGATGAAAAGCGCAACCCGCTTTTCTATCTGTTTGGCAAAACATGGCAATATTCTTCGGGAAACCGAAAGAACATAGCCCTATACTGGTCTCTATTCATTGTTGGGAACGCTTTTCTTTTGATATTTCATCCGCTGGTCATGGCAAAGGTCATAGATGTAATACAAAAAGAAGGAGTCAGTCGCAACAATATTGCGCTATTGTTTGAATTGCTGTCGCTTACTCTGGTTCTAGATTTTCTCTTCTGGGTTTTTCACGGTCCAGCGAGAGTTATTGAGCGTTCAAACGGCTTCAAGGCTAAAGCAAATTATCGCAAGCACCTATTGAAAGGCGTGATGACATTGCCTCTCGACTGGCATTCCGACCACCACTCTGGCGACACTATCGACAAGATAGAAAAAGGCACAGTGGCGCTTTACGCCTTCTCGGTTGATTCATTTGAAGTTATCGCTTCGGTAGTTCAGCTCATTGTGAGCTATGCCATGCTTACTTACTTCAGCCGACCGGCAGCGCTCATAGTTCTAGTCATGATCGGAATAACTGTCTGGATTACAACGCGATTCGACAAATTTCTCATCAGCGATTATAAAGAACTGAATCGCGCCGAGAATCATATTTCGGAAAGTGTGTACGATGCCATCAGCAATATCACAACGGTTGTCATTCTTCGCGTCGAACGCCTGGTTTTCGAGGCTATCGGCAAAAAAATTGACAAGCCGTTCGAACTCTTCAAAAAAAACAGCGTAAGAAATGAAACGAAGTGGTTCCTGACAAATATGTGCTGTACTGTCATGACCATTTTAGTTCTGGCTGTTTATTTCATTCAGCATATGAGCTCAGTCCAAGGTATTCTGATAGGCAATGTATATTTGCTTTTCAGATATCTGGATAAAATTAGCGAGTTATTCTTCAGATTCTGCGGAATGTACGGCGATATATTGCAACGCAAAGCCAAAGTCATGAATTCTGAAATATTAACTTCCGATTTTCGGCAAGAAAACTTTACCAATCATGTCCTGCCGGAAAACTGGAAAACCATAGAAGTCAACAATCTGAACTTTTCCTACCAAAATGGCGGAGGTGTTGAACTTCATCTCAAAGATGTTTCACTGACAGTTAACCGCAAAGAGCGTATTGCTCTCGTTGGACCTTCGGGCAGCGGCAAAACTACTCTGCTAAAAATCATACGAAATCTTTATCATCCTCAAGAAATTAATCTTTCGGTTGATGGAAAAATTATTTCGCAAGGTTTTGACGGTATCAGCCGCGCCATTGCTCTGGTTCCTCAAGACCCGGAAATATTTGCCACGACCATCCGCGAAAATATAACTCTTGGCGCCGAGTATAGTCCGGAAATGATACGAGAGTTTACTGATATGGCTTGCTTCACTGATGTCGTCGAATCTTTGCCAAAAGGGCTGGAGTCCTCGATTAATGAAAAAGGAGTGAATCTATCAGGGGGACAGCGCCAACGTTTAGCTTTGTCCCGAGGGCTTCTGGCCTGCGAGGACAAATCAGTGGTGCTCCTGGACGAACCGACCTCAAGCGTCGATATCGCGAATGAAAAGACAATCTACCGAAATCTGTTCAAAAAATTCAGCGGAAAGTCAATCATATCGTCAATCCACCGTTTGCATCTCCTGCCGTTATTTGATCGAATTTATATGTTCGACAAAGGACGGATCATCGGTTGCGGAACACTCTATGAATTACTCTCAACTTGCCCGCAATTTCAGGCACTTTGGAGCGAGTATCAAGAGCGAAAAAACACCGATGATAAAAAAGATATGTGAAAGAAGCGAGTGGAATGTTAAGTATAATGTTAGAACAACCCGGCGGAATAATTTCGCCGGGTATTTTTTTTACCTTTAGTCATATTTTATATACAGTCGTCTCAAGAAAACACCGATTTGTCAGATCGGTGTTGTGGCGGTTTGAACCGCCTTCTATATAGCTGAAAGTTGCTGTTATAAGTTATGCAACTTTTTGTACTCTTCCCAAATGGGCATAAAATCTGTCTTGAAAACCGCGAGCATAATTTCATCGCAATAACAGCCGTCGTGATAGAACTGCTCCTTGCGAACGCCTTCAACTTTATAACCGCACTTTTCGTTGTAGCGCTTGCTGCGGCCGTTGAAACTTTTAACACTTGAACAGATCTTGCGCAGATTCAAAGTGTTAAAAGCGTAATTCAAAAGAAGCATTTTTGCCTCTGTACCGTAACCTTTTCCGCGAAATTCTTCTTCGCCGATAAAAGCGCCGGTTGTGGCAGTGCCGTCTTTCCAGTTGATGCGATGGAGTCCCATACTGCCCGCGACTTTCCATTCATCGCCAACCAAAACGACAAGAGTAAGAACGATGTCGCTGTTTTTATTTTTGTGAAGTTTTTCAAACCACTCTTTTTCACCCACTTCCATAATCGGAAGATATGTTAAAAGATATTTTGTGGTTTCTTGATCGTTCAGCCACCGCACAAAGTACGGCAAATCTGATTCTTGCACGGGACGCAAGATGATTTTTTTGCTTTTGAGAAACGCTATCGGTTTATTTTCTTGCTGTTGCATAGCAACCTTTCTATATTTTATTGTTAATGAGCTAACACTACCTAACTGCTGAATCCCAATGATTTGGATTGGGTGTCCCATTTTGCTCCGCAAAATGGGACAAAAAATCCCGTCTGATTTTGTTCAGCCGGGATTTTTCTAATTTATTTCTTTGGGTTTTCTCTCTTTAATTTTTGGGCGTTAGAGTGAGAGAATTTAAGGAGTTTTTAGAACTATCACGGCTGGACAAAAGCTTGTCGTTTGGAAGAACGACGATAGAGCCACAGTTTCCTGCGGTCATAAAGCCTTTATTCATATCGTGATATTCGTAATGCATATTCTATATATATACCAATACTATATTAATGTCAAACGATAAAAAGTCGGAAAAAAATCACCCCGTTTTTTAACGTTTTTCAAAATCCCGCTCTCCCCAACTAAAAATCATTCCAACATTCTCAAGAATGTTGGAATGATTTTATGAAAGAAACGATTTGCTTGCCATACGGAGAAAGCGAGTGCAAAACTTCCCTTCCCCGATACTTTTTATTTAAGAGCCCGGCATGGGCCAAACGTCTTGTGTGTTCGGATATAGTTTTAAAATTCGCGCCAAGAGCTTCAACAATCCCCTCAAGAGTTACTTCTTTGGAAGAATTCAATAAAAGCAAAATGCTTATGCGATAGTGGTTTGCTATCCCCTTAAAATGTCTTTCCATTTCTTTGCTAGTTTTTACATTTTTCATAATTAAATTATACTCCGGTTTCCGTAACATTCCAACATTCTTGAGAATGTTGGAATGTTACGGAATTGGGGGAAATAAAAAATAAAGAAAGAGAAAATGTGGGGTAATTGAGAAAAGTAAAAAAATTATTAAAAAACTTATTTATCAAACTGCTTTCTTGAGTTGAAATAGGAGCAATGGTCGCAGTCTTTGCCGGATTTTGGCACGACACCGCTGTCCAAACATTTTTTTATTTCCAACAAAGTTTTTTCCACCCAAGAATCGTCGCCTTTGTAGGCAATCAAATTCACGTCAAAATCAATCCGCTTATCAAAAGCCTGCCGATCCATTTTGCCGGTGCAATAAACAAAATAGCCGGTATCGGACACTTTCAAGCCATTCTGTCGAAGAAGCCACTGATAAACTTCCATCTGCCTTTTGTAGCCGTCCTGCCATTCTTTATCCAATTCTTTGACCGCTTCTTCTTTGGCCGTCGCTTTATAATCCACGACAATATATTCGTCTTTTCCGTTTATCCACAAATCATCAATGGCGCCGGTAACCAAAAATCCTGTTTTCTTGTGCAAATATCTGACACCGCCAAAATTTCTCCGCCATTCGTCAAGCTCGTCGTGAGCAACCGGCCTCGCGTCTACGCCATATTCTTTTTGAAGCGGATGCTGTTCGTTCTTTACGCGAAAAGCGTCAAACTCCTGTTTTAAAAGATGATCCACCGCGCTGTTTATGGAAAAAGGAAATCCCGGCACTCTTTTTACGCCCAGCTTGTTGTCCATATAAAAACAGCGCGGGCACTCCAAAAATAGGTCAATTTTGGAACGGCTCAATTTCCAATTCTCTCCCCCATAATTCCACGCCGCCCCCCTGTTTGGTTTGTAGTATTCCGACATATTAGATTTCGTTTTTATTAAAAATAATAAATTTAAACTGTCCCAATTTTCTAAAATTTGACAATTTTACTATTAAATTTTGAACATTTGACTTTTGTTGATATTCAAGTATATAATACAAATGGCTCTTGGAGGGCTTTGGCCCTGTCACGGCTATCCAAGCTGTAGCCAAGCGCCACTAAAACACACCCCAAAAGGGTGTTTTTTAGTTCAATCGTTTTCCGGATTACCACTATGTAAAATTCTTTTGCTGTTAATTTTATCAATATTCCAATAAGGAATCACACTCCAAAAATGTTTCTCTCCGCCTAAAATTTCTTTTATAATCACCTTAACGCGGACATTTTGAATTACTGCAATAAATTCATAAAACGTTACATCTTTAAAAACATGTTCCCATCTGCTATTTGTTTTTTGATCTTCAAATTTTTTCGTAGACCAAACTCCCTGAACCGTATGGGATTTTTTCAAAACTTCTACCGCAACAGGCAATAGTTTCAATCTAGCATATTGATCTTCGCGCATTCTAGCGACTTGATCAGATTTAAACTTAAGATGTTTAAGTCCCTTAGCATTAAAAGCGATTTTTTCTTTAAAATACGGACAATAAACCTCGTTGATTTCGGCATAAAATTTATCGGCAGTTTCTTTTACCGACAAAAAATCTTGTTCATCTTTTAAATTAAATTTACCCATAAAACTATAACCTTTTGAAATCTAATCAACAAAAATTATTCCGCTAGTAAATTTTTAATAATTTTAACCATAATTTCTTTTTCTTTCGGATCGCTCTCGGCAACAAGAAGCGCCAGCGCCGTCAAAGCGCTGTCGCTTATTTTCTTTTCTCCGGTTTGGCGATAAAGATAATCGGACTTGTCCAAGAAATACACGAACAGGAAAGCTGCCGAACGTTTGTTGCCGTCGGAAAACGGATGGTCTTTGATAATCAAATATAGAATATGAGAAGCTTTGTCCTCAATGTTCGGATATAATTCTTTGCCTCCGAAAGTTTGATAAAGTCCCTTGATAACTCCTTCAAAACTTCCATCCCTTTCGTTCCCGAACAAATCGCCGGCTTCTTCTTTCTGCATCAATTCTTTTTTCAATTCCGCCACAATTCTCTGACAATTTTCATAAGTCAAAACAAATTTTGACTTTACTCCTTTTATTTCTTTTAACTTTCCTTTGTCATATTCATCAAGAATGGTCAGCGTTTTGGCATAGCTTGAAAGCAAGCTTAAAATTTCCTTTTCCTGTCCAACCAACAATTCCCTTTTTGATTTTTCCTCCAAAAAGCCTATGGCGCTTTTTAATTCCTTGAATTTCTCGCGAGCTTCCAAAATCCTTTTTTCGTTTATAGCGTAACCTTTTATCAGATATTGCTTCAGAATTTTGGTGACCCATTTGCGAAAATGGATAGCGCGAGACGAATTCACACGATAACCAACCGCCAAAATCATGTCTAAACTATAAAATTCAACAGATTTGTCAGAATTAGGAATGTGCAATTTTTGCACATTGCTTTTTTTATCGATTTCATTATCAGCAAAAATCTTATTTATATGCTTTGTGATAACAGACCTTTCTTTGTCAAAAAGCATAGCTATTTCATTTTGTCTAAGCCATACAGATTCATTCTCAAACCGCACTTTCAAATCCACCTCGTTTTTTGAGGTTTTATAAATGATTATTTCCCCTTTTTGTAAATTGTTTTTATTCATAAAAGTTTGAACAAATTAAAAACTGTTTTTAAATCCTCCAGTTTTAATAAAGTTATAAAATTTTTGCGTATTCCGGATAATTTTCCTTGACTAAAATTTTCCAACTGACAGTTTCATTGTTGCCATTCAAATCATTTTTGTTATACACGAGCAAAACGCAAACTTTGTTTATTTTTTTATGAACAGCGACAATGCATCTGTTGCCGGAACTATGGCGAGATTCCTGTGTGCCGGAAATTTTAAATTCCGTTTTGCAAATTTTTATATTTTCCGAATCAACAATTGTTTCGGCCGTGTTTTTCAAAAACAACAAATTTATCTGTTCAAATTCCCTAAATAAAAACTTGAAAGTGAAATCCCAAGCGCCTTTGTATTTCTTGGCAAAATTCCTTATAAAATGCCTTTCGGTAAAAGGTTCAAAAATAACTTCGTAATTCATAACTTTATGACTTGCGCGTTTGGTCTTTAATTCCCCATCCCTCCTGCCTGATGAGGTGAGGAGTGAAAGTCTTCACTCCGCAAGACCTTGAGCATTTGTATTCAAATGCGAAAGGTATACAGCTTCTGTAAGAAGGGTCGAGTCCGCGAGACAAGGTGGTGGGAGAAAATTTAGTGAAAATGTTTTCAACACCCCTCCGTCTCGCCCCGTACCAAATTTCACTGAAATCAAAATAATTACATTTCTGACAGAATTATTTATAAATGTTTAGCAAGTTATAAAGCAAACATTCTGTGAAATTTGGTACGGGGCGAGCAGACTCGACACCTCACCCTCATCTGAGGGGAGGAGGGAGAATTAAGAATCAAGCACCTAATCCCTAAACTTAAAATATCTCATCCGGATTTTCTTGAGTAAAAAGTCCGTATGACACGACTTCATTATCGCGCGCGTAGAGATACGGAAATTGCTTATGGGTAAAATCCACCACTTCGGCAGTTTTCTTGCCTTTCCATTTTTTTTCAATATCTTTAATAAGTTTTTCTTCTTCCTTATCAATCGCCGATATGTCAATTTTTGCCCCGTTCCGCGTCTCTGAAATCAGCATGGCTCCGTCTTTTGTTTGTTCAATGTCTATTTCTCCTTTATTGAACATCTCATCTATGATTGCAAAATACGACTCGGCAACCGGACCATATTGGATTTTGCGATATTGCATTCCGCTCATACTTTTCAGATGATAATAAAACCAGCCAAAATCGGCAAAATATAACAACTTGGCTAATTTCGTTTTCGGTATTTTCCCGCCCATTCGCAAAAAAGCCAAAATCATCTGCTTGTATTTTTCATAATTCGGAGTTTCTCCTCTCTCAATTTCCTCAAAAGACACACCCAAAACGCCGGAAAGAATTTCAAATTCTCCCATCGTGAGCTCTCTTTTGCCTTGCTCAACGGCAATATATGAAGGACGGGAAATGCCCAGTTTTGCAGCCAAAACCAATTGAGAAATGCCCTTTTTTACTCTGGCGTCCTTAATTATTTTTGCGTATTTTGTAACCATATTCCCATTATACTGAAGTATGTTAAAAAATCAAACATAGATGTTCATAAATTTGACACAATAATACCCCTTTTTTCTTTTTTTCTTCCTTTAAAATCCCGCCGCCCCCAACTAAAATCATTCTCACATTCTGCAGAATGTGAGAATGATTTAAATAATTATTGAAAGTTTTCCGCTTGTTTATTTCTTTCCTTGATTTTTATTTTTTCTCTTTCTATCCTCTTTTTGGCTTGCTTCCATAAAGTCGCCGACAGTATGGTCGCCTTCTTTCAAAAGTTTGCAAAGTTCGCAATCGCAATCCAGTTCCGACTTCCAATCGTCTTCAATTTCAATCGGCAAACTAGAAAACCATTTTCTCATTTCCTCCCAAAGCGAATCGGCTTCAAATTGCCGCCAACCGTAAATCAAACCGTCTATTTTTTCTCTCTTTTCTAAAATAGCCACGCAATTTTTACGCACATTTCCGCCTTTGGCAAATTCTTTGCCAAATAGTTTACCGGTAGCCGAGTTATCCCAATCTTCACACATTTCCACAAAATCTCTGAATATTTTGCGCCATTTCTCGTCTGAAATTTTCGGTATGGCAATATAGCGCGAATCACCCCGCAGTTTGGCCAATTTACTTTTATCTTTTTTCCCGTCAATAATTCCTACCTCGCCGCTTGCCGTATCCAAAAAATAACAGGTATTGGAATTGCCGTCTTTCATCGCTTCCACGATACCATCGTCGTCTATTTTATTTTTATTCGGCAGTAAATACATATGTTTACCAATTTGTTTTTCTATACTGCTTATAAACTTTGAAAAATTATTCTTTCACAATTTCCAGCCCATCATAACCATTTTCCTCAAACTCATCCCAATATTTTTTCTCATAAGCGTACAAATTAACACCAAAATAACCGCCGTTTTCTTTTTTCATTTCTTTCATTTCTTTTTCTGAGTGTTCTTTCCGGAAATCACGCCACGCCAATTCGTGTGACAGAGTATCTTGTGTGGCAAATTCTTCATAGTCGGTTATAATCGGCAAAATTTTATTTTCATAGTATTCATCGTCAAGAGTAATTTTGCCTTCATACTCATTATTTTGAGTTAATTTGACTATTCCAAAATCGTCCGCGAATTGTAAAAAATGATTTTCAATATCGTCCATTTTGTCTGAACGTTTTTTATAATCTGTTTCCGGCATTACATCTCCAAGAACGCTAACTATACCATTCGCTATCGCAAGCATATCAATTAGCTCTTTATATTGTTCTTTTGTAATATTTATTTTCATTTTTTACGCGCGATCAAGCTCGTTATCTGAAAATTGGCTATTAATTACTTCTTTTCGATACTTTAATATTTCCAAATCTTTCTTGAGTTCAAAATTTTTATTTTCTTCCATTGCAATCATATCTTGGAGCGCAATAACAGAATATTTAAAATCCTCTTTTAAATCTTCTTTTATATCTTTCATGCCTAAAGATTTCTTTTCAACTTTAAGCCTTGCGTTTAATATTTCCAACTCTTCGTCAGACTTTTTAACCTCCTTTTCTCTTCCCGCTATTTCTCTGTCTGTCTCTTTGATTAAATACTGCTTTGTGTTTTTCATTTTATAAAATTACAAGATTATAAATAATAATTTAAAGAAACTATCTTCTCTATATCATTCCAACATTCTCAAGAATGTTGGAATGTCAGTTAGGAGAATGTGAGAATGATAATTTTAATGTTTTTTTTTAATAAATTTCCAATTCTCTCCCCCATAATTCCACGCCGTCCCCCTGTTTGGTTTGTAGTATGAGGACATATTTATTTATGATTATAAGGTAGATATTCTCTGTACACTCTCACCGTCTCCTGATATATCGATTCTATCAATCGTTCAGTCTGAACAAGTTCAGTAAATCCTTTTTGAAGCAAGAGCAATCGAACATTCTGGCGAATACGCGCCTTGATAGTCTCGTTATTCGTCCAATCGATTGCTAAATCACGCCTAATACGCTTCGTAAGTTCCTTAACGAATTCTTTAATATCAATTCCTGCATTTTTTAGATCAGGATTTTTCTCAAGCGTATCGTAAAATACAATTTCTTCTTCAGAAAGTCCTGTGTCTTTACTTTCTTGATCAAGCTTTTTAATTTCATCTGCGATTTCAAGAAGTTGTTTTATTATTTCGGCTGAGCTAATGACATTATTTTCATATTTTTCGATAAGTTCTTCCAACATAGTAAGCATTGTTTCATAGCGAGCAGTATTAACACGCATACGTGCGCGAATTTCCTGATCAAGCAGTTTTCGAATAGAATCAACAGTAAAATTGTGATATTGAGATTTCTTTATTTCAGCGACAAATTTCTCATCGAAAATTGAAATGATTTTCTTTTCTTGACCTTCTACATTAAACAAATCGACAATTCCTTCTGCTTGAATTGAATCCTGCATTAAACTGCGAATAGCGCTTTCTGTTTCTTCGGGGAAAATAGCATGTGGTAATACGGTTTGTTTTCGAATTGCTTCACGAATAGATTGAAAAAACTGTAAATCATTCACAATTTTCATAGCTTCCTCGCCCGGCATAACAAGCGCATGCAGTTTTGAAAGTTTTGAAACCATTCCCATATATTTCATTTTTCGCTCGTCAGATAAATATCCGTTATTAGTTATCACCTCGTTTATTCCTGCCTGCATAATTCTGACCAACTCAACTCCTTTCTTTTGTTTCCAAGAAACATATGGAACTTGTCCAAAAAATTCACCGATCTGTTTGTGTATGGTGTGCATTTGCGCTACAACTTCATCGAGGGGGATAAGCGCATCATTTTGAATATCGGAATCATACCAAGCAAGCGCTTTTTTTAAATTTTCAGCAACACCAATATAATCAACGATCAAACCGCCCGGCTTATCTTTGAAAACTCGGTTCACGCGAGCTATTGCTTGCATAAGCCCGTGATTCTTGAGTGGTTTATCAAGATACATAGTATGCAAGCACGGGACATCGAATCCAGTTAGCCACATATCGCACACAATAGCGATTTCTAGAGAGTCATTTACTTTCTTAAATCTTTTTTCAAGTTTCTTTACATCCTTTTCTGGTTGTATAACAGAAGCATACTCATCACTGTTTGAAATAACCACGGCACATTCTGGCGCGCCATTAATTTTCTTGATTGCTTCATACATCAAAACCGCAATCCGACGGCTCATCGTCACAATCATTGCCTTACCTTCGATCGGTCTATTATTGAAGTGATTTACAATATCTTCTGCAATTTTATTAATACGGCTTGGCGCTCCAACTACTTCCTCAAATACAGCCCACTCCTTTCGCATTCGTGCGTTATCGTCAGAAATAACCTCGCCCAATACGGCATCAAACTTAGAATCAATAAATTTATCGGCAAGATGAAGCGGCACAAGCCGTCCTTCATAGTAAATTGGCACGGTTGATTTATCTTTTACTGATTGACTGATTTTATATGAACTAATTACATTACCAAAAACCCTAACCGTATCTCTATCATTTTTTGAGATAGGTGTTCCGGTTACTCCCAAAAAGCTCGCGTTTGGTAATGCAAGACGAACATTACCAGCTAAATTGCTGTATTGCGTGCGATGAGCCTCATCAGCAAGAACAATAATATTATCTCGCTCGGTTAAAGCTTTTTGCGCATCTGGATCTTCTTGAAATTTCTGAATGGTAGTAAAAATAAGCTCACTGCCCAAATGAGATAATCTGGTTCGTAAATCTCTTATACTTGAAGCTTTTTTGGCAAGCGTTCCATATCCAGTACGACTAAAAGTCTTAAATAATTGGTCATCCAAATCCTCGCGATCTGTCAGAAAAACATACGCAGGACTTTTTAATTCTGGAATACTTTTTGTTTTATTCACATAGAAAACCATTGACAGAGATTTTCCAGAACCTTGCGTGTGCCAAAATACTCCAATTTTTCTGTCCTGCTCTCCGAGAACTGCATGGATAGTGCTCTCAATTGTTTTGTTTACTCCATAATATTGGTGATACAAACACATCTTCTTCGTGTGAGTTACTGCGTCACCATCACTATCAGCTTCAAAAACTGTAAAATGTTTTAGTACATCCAAAAAGCGTTCTTTATTAAAAAGACCTTTCGCCAATACCCCCAATTCTTCCTCCTCTTTCGGAAAATCATTCTCAGTTTTTATACCTTTCCATGTTCCATAACGCTCCCACGACGAAGAAATAGTCCCGTGTCGGGCATTAAACAAATCAGATAATCCAACAACTTGGTTGTAAAAAAATAGTTTTGGAATTTCCTTTTTGTAATACTCAATATCTCGATATGCTTCACCAATTGTCGCTTCTGTGCGAACACCGCTTTTTAATTCAAATACTCCGAGTGGTAATCCGTTTATAAAAACAACAGCATCTAGTCGGCATACATTATCTATACCTTGTACTGTGAATTGATTCACTATCAAAAATTCATTTGATAAAGGTTCGGCAAAATCTATGAGTTTAACCAAATTTGTTTTCTCATCACCATTTTCCCTCCACGAAATCTTTTTACCATTTGTAATCCACGAATACACTTCTTTATTCCCAAGAATTAGGTCGCTGTGAGAATAATCAGAAATTTCTTTGACGACAATTTCTGCTTGCTCAACAGGAAGCGTTGGATTTATTCTCCGAATTGCTCCAAGAAGTCTATCTTTCAAAACGACATCTTGAAAGCGCGCTCGCTCCGCTCGCGCGCCTTGTCCCGGATTTATATCCGGTCCATAAATATGTTCATAACCCTCGCCTTTAAGCCAGTCGATGAGTGATTGTTCTGTTAAGTTGTTTTCGTTGATGGGGGTCATAATAAATTATTCACTTTTTATACCAGTTCTTACTGTTTCAATAATTTGAGTAGTTGGCACCGGATTATTACCATTTTTAAGATAACCTGTTTCCTGGATATCAAACATCGTTTTTGAAACCTGAAGCAAAATAGCGTTTTTTATCTCGGCGTCATTTGAGGTTTCCGTTTTTATAACTGAATCGAGAATTCGCTGATGAGAATTAAGGGCAAGTTGTCTATGTTTATTTGTATAGTACATATTCATTTCCGCGGAATAATTTCTGGAGAAGTGTGCTACCAAATAACCACCCGCAGAAATTAAAAATAATTTTAACAGAATATTCTGCTCCAAAAGAGTATTCCATATTTTTTCAAAAAAATTGGCTCCATCTTGTAATTCCAGCTTTTTACCAAAAACAAAATAGCATGCTAACGCTAATGTTAGTATCAGGATAAATATCATCCAAAATTGACTACTAAATGCCCTTTGTCTGTTACCCATCTTCTCATATTTTTTAAAGACATATTTAATTATCCACGCCAACCAAGGATGTTTATAAATCTTTGTATTTCTTATACCTTCTGCCATATCGTCAAATGCATTACCATACTCAGCAACTTCTTGTTTTTGAGCTATTTTACTGCTAACATCCACAGCTTTTTCCAGTTTATTTATCAATGTATCTGCATCTTTTAACCTTTTTACCAGATCCTCCTGCTTTCCTTTATTTGTAGGATCAACAAACTGAAAATAATTAAATACCGGGCTTAACTGAGATATTAAAGTTTCTTCAAGGCTGCGTATAAAAGTAATCTTACTCTGTCTGTCAGCAGTATTGGTATAAGAATTGCCAAGTATTTGACCATTGCACAAATTGATAAAATTTTGAATTGCCTTTTCAAAAGTCCTTTGGTAATTTGGGACTTCATCTAATAAAACTTCATAACTAATAATCTTGTCGAAAATACTCTTTATTCGATCAAAATTTTGTTTTACTTCATTCAGTTCTCCCGTTTTACCTAAATCTTTCCTAAGCAATTGTCCCCAATCAATATTTTTGTATTGTTTAAGTGTTTCTTGATTGATTGACATAATATCTAAATTAATTTTGCTAGTAACTGGTCTTTCGACAGTTTGAGGTTTTTGTTCTGAGTTTGCACAACATTCATCATTTCGAAAAGTGGTTTTATTGTTTTCCTAAATTTGTTTAAAGTTTCGTTTTTAGGAACAATAATTTTTATATTTTTGATCGTTTTTGAATTAACAGCAGTCGCAATTGAGGACGTACTTCCTAAAGAATCGTAATTATAGGTTTTCATTACTAGATATAAATATTCTGTAAATACACAAGTATCGTTCTTAATCTTAAGATGAGCTATTGCTTCATTGGACAGCATATTTTCTGTCGTAATTGCAACTTTACCCATAGTTAATTTAAAACTAACTACCAAAGTCCCTTTAGGAATTACTGGTATATTAAATTTATTAACTGCTTCTTGTGTAAGATACTCATCTGTTTTTGATATAAAAATACCTCCAACTCCTAAATCTTTAATTGAAATCCATTTTACATCTTTAGGATTTTTTGAAAACCATTCCTGCTCTTGCCGTGGCGGAGTTCTTCCAATCGAAATATCGCATAAATTATCCAAACTTTTAACCTCCCACCCCTCCGGAATCTCTCCCATTTCACTCTCAACCATCTTTCCGCCATAAGATTTATACCCACCAACTGGATTCCCGCCTACCCTCCTTCGCTCAAAGCTACGGACGGGCACAGTGCGGGAATGACAGAGAGAAACAGGAAACTCAAATTTTACAAACCATTCATTAAAAATAGTTTGAGCAGTCGTCTCAAGATTTTTGATTATTTTATTATTGTTTTCAATCTTCGTATCATACGCGCTCAAAATTTCCGCAATTTTCTTTTGGGTGGATAGGTCTGGGATTTCAACATTCACATGGTCAAAACTTTCCTTAATAATCGTGTCAAAAACACCTCCGTTTGCAGCCTTCTTAAGTAAGTAGATATTTGCACTTAAAAGATAGTACAAATAATTTCTTTCGACGAGATTTTGATTAGGTTTAATTCCATAACAAGATTGGTTAAATGCCATTGGTAAACCTAGTTCGGCGAGCGCGCCAACTGTGCCACGAGCAGAAATAATAAAATCACCCTTATCCAATATTTTTGTCGAGGAATTTTCTAAACCACTTTTTGTAATTTTCTTTTCGGTGTTAAAAACCCACCTTGAATCATTATTAAAATCCACAACGGAAAGCCATGGAATATCTCCATTCCAATAGTTTTGATTAGTTGTTTTTGGCGTTCCACCTCCAACAAGTTCTATCAATGAAGATAATTTATAGGGTTTTTTATTTATTTGTTCCAGTAATTTACTCATATTATTATTTTTCTTTATTTTTTGGCTCTGGCAATTCAAGAGATTCGATTTTTTGTAACTGAACAATTCCGCTCAAATCACCATAGACTCCAACTGTGTTTTTTATAACCTTTTGAATTTGCTTTTCTTTTTCTGCCCAAGTTTTTTCAAAATAGAGTTTTTCTTTATCAAGAGATGATTTCATTGATGAAAACGTTTCAACAATTGTCTCAATTCTCTGTCTAAATTCAGTACCAGTAAGATATGTGTACAGAATCTCCATTTTTTCATTTTTACCGACTGACATAGCTTTTTCCCGAGAGACAACCTCAAGTGTATGTCTAAGAGCAGTTGCAATAGAAATAGAGAGTTTAATATCACAAACCCATACACCATCTCGCCGGGCAATACCAACGACTCCATCAGGCAAGACAGACGAAACGATAACCGCGATATCTGCTTTTATTGCTCGCTGATCGTCTTTCAATTTCTGAATCCAGCCCTCTGACCATGATTTGGTCTTCTTGGATTCCCAAATAATCTTTCCACACTCAATTCCAGTTTTGGTTTTGACGGTTTGAATTACATCCGCCCCGTTTATTCCTTTTGGCACAGGAGAAATATCATCGTGAATGAATTCAGATTTCAAAAGTTCCTCCAGTATTATTTCTTGCACCTCCCCTTGTGTTTGTTGTGAACCCTGTTCAAGTTTCCGTGCCAATTCATCCTTAGCTTTTGTAGCATCCGAGAGTTTTTTATTAAGTTGATCAATTTCTGACTGTTTTGCGTCTGTTGCTTTTCTTGATGCGTCTTCCTCTATCTTTTTTCTTTCTTCGTCAAGCTGACGTACTTTTTCTAATTCAAAAGCATCCTTTTCGTCTTTTAATTTCTGCTTTTCTTTTCTAAGTTCCAGCTCTTTTTTATTTGCTTCTCTAAGCTTTGCGTCTTTATCTGCCAGTTGTTCCTCAAACATTTTCTTTTCTGCTTCTTTATCTTTGCCAGCCTCAATCTGTGCTTTTTTCCACAAAGAAACTTTCTCAATATTCAATTTTTCATTAACTTTTTTGGTAATTTCTATTTGTGTACTTTTTTTATCGCTTTCTAGTAAAGCTTTTTCAATTTCTAACTTCTTTTTTTCTTCAACAAGCTCCGCTTCTTTAATTTTTTGCTTTCCCTCAATCTCTTTTCGCAGTTTATCTTCAATTTGGCTGGTCAAAACATCATCAATTGAAATTGATTCCCCACATTTAGGACATAGTATGTTTTTTGTATCGTTTTTCATATTATTTATTCTTGCTTCCTTTCAAAAATTTCTGATTTTTAAAATTATCTTTTGAAATTACTTTTTTACCTGTTTGTATTTCAATATCTTTCCTAGTTCTGCCGGCAACACTACCACCAATATTTGCGTCTTTTTTCAGTTTTTCTAATCCGCGAGAATTTTCCTCTGTAGTAATTTTAGTGGTGGTTGCTTCTCCGAGCATTGTTAAAATCAATTCTATGTCTTCCATATGATCGCGGAGATTATCCCCGGCTTTTTTATCTAGATTTTTATAATCCATATACTCCTTAGCGCTTTTATCAAAAGTTGCTTTGTATATTTCATCGGTCAAGATTGCATATTCAAAACCTTTTGACACACCTCGCTCTTTCCACTCATCAGTCAATGTATTTCTAACTGCAATACCTCGCATTCTTTTATCAACCCATTCTTTTGGATATCCTTTTTTGTCATAAATTTCTTTGGCTCTTATCACTGCAAGTTCAGGGTTCTGAATTTCCTCAATACGCTCCTGCCCAACTCGTGCCAACCATTGTTTGAATGGTTCAGCTTTTGGTGATGGAATTGATTGGACAATGCGAAAAATACCTTCTAGATTAGTCGCATCTGTAAGGTAACTTTTACCATCAGATGATGGTAATTTCAGTTGTCCGATTTTCTCGGACAACTGACTTCCTTCTTCTTTCAACTTTCTTTTTAAATCATCCCAATACTTTCTAGGTCTGTTGCTTTGACTTAAAATAGACACCACATCAATGATTGAAAAATACCATTGTTCATCATGCCATGTTCTACGAACCTCTTTTTCTTCAAAAATCGTTGGGCGTATATTACCTTGTATTTTTTTCTCTTTCATATCGTTTATTATTATTCGATCATGTTTCCGACCTCGGCAAAATGATCTCAAAATCCTAGTTCTTTTAAATTTTTCTCAATATCCTTTTCTAATTCACGACTCTTTGTGAATGCTTCCCGAAGTTCTACTGAAAGTTTCTGCATTTTTTCGTCAAACGAAATACCGTCATCTTCTACTTCAGCAAGTCCAACATATCTTCCGGGAGTAAGAGTGTATCCATTCTTTTTTATTTCCTCTAGGTTTGCTGATTTGCAAAAACCAGAAACATCTTCGTATTTAGTAAATCCTTTTTCCCCTCGCCACGAACGAACAGTGCCCGCAATTTTTTCAAGATTTTCTTTATTAAACACAACTTGCTTGCGGGAAATTTGTTCAAAAATATCTCGTGCATCAATAAACAAAGTTTCGCCAGAACGTTTTCGAAAACGGTCGCCACTTTTATTTTTGGCTAAAAACCAAAGAGATACAGGCAAGGAAACATTGTAAAAGAGCTTTGATGGACAAGAAACAACAACATCAACAAGGTCCGCTTCAATCATTTTTTTTCTAAGTTCGCCCTCTTTGCCAGAAACAGCAAGAGCTCCGTTTGGCATAACAAATCCAGCATTACCATTTGGCGCAAGATGATGCGCAAAATGTTGAACCCACATAAAGTTCGCATTACCGCTTGGTGGTATGCCTAGAGTTATACGAGGGTCATTGTCGGAAAGTTTTGCCGGCTCCCATTCTGCATTAAATGGAGGATTACTAATTACAAAATCTGCCTGTAAATGCGGAAATTTGTCTTGATAGTAGGTATTACCAAGCTCAATCTTTCCGGAAAGACCTCTAATAGCAAGGTTCATTTTTGCAAGACGAAGAGTTGTTTGATTGCTCTCTTGTCCACTAACTGAAAGTTTAGAAGCATCCATACCACGATCATGTAAATACTGAGCCATAGACACAAACATACCTCCACTACCACAAGCAGGATCAAAAACGCGTGCATTTTCATAAGGTTCAAGGACTTCTACAAGTAACTTGACGATTGATCTTGGCGAAAAAAATTCACCACCGCGCTTACCCTCAGATGAGGCAAATTGGCCAAGGAAGTATTCATAAATACGACCGAGTATATCCTTCTCACGATCGAAATTGTGGTCAAAAGAAATACGGGAAAAAATATTTACGAGTTCACCGATGACAGAGTGGTCAAGAGTTGTGCGGGTGTAAATTTTTGGAAGAACACCTTCAAGTTCGGCACGATTATCTTCTTCAATAAGGTCCATTGCCTTATCAAGCACTTGTCCGATATCGGACTGCATTGTTTTTGTTTGAAGAAATTCCCAGCGTGATTTCTCTGGTACGTAAAATACCCCAGCACTTTTATAGAAATCCTTTGTTTCCAAAATTTGTGCACGAGCTTTGTCATCTTTTACATAAAAATCTTCGTTCCTCGGATCGCGAGTTAAATTTTCGAGTTCTTCCCGTCGTTTATAAAATGCATCAGAAATATATTTCAGAAAAAGAAGTCCGAGAACGATATTCTTATATTCAGAAACATCGATATTTCCTCGAAGTTTGTCAGCTGCCGCCCAGAGTTCCTTTTCAAAGTTTAGGTCAGTATGAGTTACTTTTCCAACGACACTTTCTGTGGCCTTTTTTTGCTCATTCTGAATGCGTTCCTGATAATCCTTAGACAATGAGGCTTTCGGTATCAAATAGGTTGGTTTCGATGGATCACCTATATTTTCAGCCATAATTTCACCCTTTTTTATCTTCTGATGAATCGCTACACGAGTAATGCCAAGCATTTTGGCAAGTTGAGTTGGGGTTATAAATTTTGTTTTATCTATTGACATGCGTTAAGTCTAGCATAACCCACACAAAAAAGCAACTTAACATATGTAAAGTACAATTTCATATGCCTACCCTAGTTTAGGGTAAAACATGTTCATCTTAGACGAAAATAGCGTGAATTTGGCCAGAAAGTTAGGCAAATTCACGCTATTTTGTTTATATTATGAGTTTTTTTGGATAAAGGGCAGGTTTGGGAAAATTGGAGGTTGAGGAGGTTAAATAGTTGCCGGTTTTTTATTGTTTGTTTATGGGAAGCTAGCAAAAGAGAATCGATATACTACATAGATTAAAGAAACGAAAATAACAAATATAATTATAAGAAAACTTAATACAAAATATTTGATAACTTGGTTTTTATAATTGTATTTTTGACTAAGTACTATTAAGACATAAAGTGCAATGGCTTCTGGTAAAGTAAATAATATCGCGACAATTGGGCTATTTTGATAAATAGCTGAAATTGACGATCCAAAAACTGAACTAAATTTTAAAAATGTTGTTGCGATTCCGCCTATGAATATTTCTGAAATAATAATTATAAACAAACATAGAATTGTCCATATCTTTTGAGTTTTTGTCATAAATTTTTTTTAAAGATTTTATTTTCAAAAACCAATTAATTATTTTCTAAACAAATTAGGGAAAATTAATAAATAAATTTTTATTAAGAAAAAAATCACTAGATCGATTATCCATGTAATAGTTGCTAAGTTAACTACAACTAAACCATACAACATAAGGCGAGACATTAAATTTTCGTTGTCAAAATCAAACTTTATTAATGAAACTAATGGTTGACCTATAAAGCAAAAAATAAAATCTGTAAAATCAAAAAATCCTCCTTCATACGCCATATTAAATGTTGTGCCAAGAATAATTAATCCAAACGATATTCCAAGTAAAGCATAACCAGCCCTAGTAAAAAAGAATTTGCCTCCGAAGCCATTGTTATGAAATAAATTTTTATGATTAAGGGGGATAGAAAACATAATTATTCCCACAGGTATTCCCACAAGCATAATCTCCATATCAAATATGACTAGTAGTACGGAAAAAATCAGTACGACAAAAGGAGCCACCATTGCAGTGATGAAAAAATTGCTATGTAACAAATGTTTTTTTATTACAAACAAAATTTTAGAATATTAAAGTTTAAGGAAGTTAAATAGTTGCCGGTTTTTTGAAGCGAGAAATGAGGTTTTGTATACCGAAACCGATTAGCCAGCCGAGAATAGCGAGTGTAATTGGGAAATATAAATTCATAACTTCTAAAAGTCCGAGGTACACAACAGCAACTACAGCTAAAGCACACATAACACCGGTAATCCAATATTTTTCCTTACCCGCAAAAATTGTTAATAACAACAGAGTAAAGAATAGATAAGCTGGAACTAGACCAGCAAGAGAATACCCGGCATCTTTACCAATTAAAAATATACCTCCATCTCCAATGCTACCTGGGAAAAATTGCTCATACAACATTCCAAAAAATTCAGCAGTAAAATATGTAAGAAGTAAAATAGCAATTACAACTAAAACATCTTTAATTATTTTCATATTATTTTTTAACATTAGTTATTAATTAACCAATTAATATCTTCCGACAAGATTTGATAACCTTGTTCGTTTAATATTTTACCATTTTTATAGAGTTTTAGTTCCGCAAGAATAAGACGGCACAGCACTTTATCAATAACTTTCTCAAATCTTTCAACTTTCTTGTAAACAATTTTTCCTTTGACCTTTTTATAAATTAAAGTAAACAAAAACCCGCGAATATTATTATTCGCGGGTTTTTGTTTTAAAATTTTAGAGATTATTCCCCGGTTTTCTTAAGTTTAATTGATTTAGAGATTATTATAACAAGAGATATTATCAGAAATAATCCGCTCATAGCTAAGCTAGTGTTCGGTTTATTAATGCGCATAAACGGACTGCCGTAATCAGGCATTATAAAAACAAGAATCATGGATAATGGAACCCATACATAAACAAATTTCAGCCATAATTTAAAAACTTGCTCGCGAATAAAAAAACTGATTATAGAAAGTAAAAATAATATAGGGAAAATGGTTAACGTTAGAAAAAATGGTCTGTAATCTATCATTCTAGACAACCAAATAAATAAAAAGACTGCACTACCTAAAACTGCGATTAGAAATATAATTTTCTTTGTCATATTTTCAAATTTTTTGAAGCGCGATATTTGGAAATAATCATGATGAGAGAAACAATAAAAAATAAAGAAAATAGAAAGATTAATGCAACCATACTAAGCCATTGAGAAACAATTCCTCCTAGATCTCCGCCTCCATTTTGATTTAGCAAGTTAAATAATGTAAACAGGACAAAAATTATTACATACCAACGGACAAAATTAAACCAGTGCGTAAAAACAAGTTCATTCATTCTGTAAGTAAGAACTGAAAAAAACAAAATGATTGGAAAAATAAGCAGATTAGGACCAATTAAATCAGCTGCATCCAAAGTCTTTCCACACCAATTATGAGAATTACAAAAATCTGCTCTAACGAGAAATATCAATAAGATAAGAAGAATCGTTCCTAATAAACCGACCCAAAACACAATTTTCTTTGCCATGTTTTTGCAAAACTTAGAAATTATTTCCCTGATTTTTGAATTACAATTGATTTAATAATTATAATAACAAGAGATATTATCAAAAATAACGCGCTCATAATGAGAGAGACTCTTGATTTATCCAAAGGAATCAAAGAGCTATCTGTAACTGGTGCCAAAAAAACCACGAGCATTGATAATGGAACCCATACATAAACAAATTTCAGCCATAATTTGGAAACTGGATCTTTGAGAAAAGATATAAATGGCATAAATATCAAAATAGCAATAAAAATTTGAAGTATCTCTGCAATAGGATCATTTTTATAACTACAAGCCAAATTATTAGTACCACAAGAAAAAATTAGTAAAAAGAATACTATAGTGCCTAAAATTGAGAATAAAAACACAATTTTCTTTGCCATGTTTTTTAAATTAAATTAATAATTGATATTTAGTTTGCCTTTCTCCGTCTTTAAATTTATTATCACCATACCCGGCAATGTTTGTTGGATAATTTTCTTTTTGTCATAGTGTCCGTCAATGTCAAACTTTCCCCTTTCGTCATCATTGTCTTTCCCCGTATAAACCATTTTTAATATCTTTGTGACATTTTTCTTCGGATCGTAATTTCCGGTAATAATAGTTTTATCAGCGATTGATCTTTCCTTAAAGTCTTTGAATTTGCCAGCTTTATCAAGCGACCAATCGTAAGACAAAATACTTATTGGAAAAATTTTGGTTTGAATATTATCATAGATTAACTTCTGTATCATTATACTGGCTTTTTCTTTTTCGTTAAATAGTCCTAGTTTTGAATAAACAATTTTTAACGTATGTCCTGCTTCATCTGCAATAACAGACGACGATGGCGTTTGCCACAATTTTGTAGAAACAACTGTATTAACCGTAGTGCTTGAAAGATTATCAATTCCGGTTATTTCCACTTTCTTGCTTTTTGAATTAAAAGTGATATTTGCTTCTGGCGGCGTTTTATCAATTTTAATTGTTGTTGAAGCGATATTTTCTCTGTTTCCATAATTATCCGTAGAGTAATAAAGAACAGTATTGATTCCTTCTCTGCTGATAGTTATAGGAGTTGTGGTTGAACACAAAAGCCAATCTATTCCATTGTTTATGGAATATGTTGTAGAAGCCACACCGCTTTCAATATCCACCGAGTTAAGATAAATTTGGACATCACTTGTATACCATCCGTTTAAACCGAGTTTGCCAGTAGTTGTGGCTGTAGTTATTGGAGATATGGAATCAAACAGAATAGTATCGTTTAGTTTTGGCTGTAATTCAAAATCTGTTTTTCCATTGCCCTCAGTATCAATACGAAGATTTGAAATATCAGAAAATCCTGCGTTGTCGGGAATATCCATACTTACAATAGTATTTGCGGTAGTAGGAACATCAACAAATGAAGTAAAAGTTTTTTGCCCATTATTAGCTTCTTCAATATCCAAAGAAAAATGGCCGGCTTCAAGACCATTCATAATTAGAGTAGTAGAAGAAGCATTGTCTGTCGTAACATATTTAACTTCGCCAAATTCTTGATAATCAGTTCCGGGAATTTGCGTTTCTATAAAACCGGTGGTGGTTGAAATGCCGGTGTGCCGACCAAAGTTATCGTATAGGTTAAGCGTGAGCGGAGAGTGAAGAAAAAAGCGGAGTTTTTTGCCTTGATCAATAACTTTCGGTGCTGAATTTAATATATATTTGGGTAATATATCTGTCCCTCCCGTAATAATCTCTTTAATAAAATCATTAAGCTCTGATATTTCAAGAATGTCCTTATGATTGCGGGAAACTAGACGATCATTTAAAATTCTTTCAATTTTACTGTTATAGCTTCCTAGATCCACCCAATATCTCCTCACATTTTCGGTACTTGTGCTCATAGCGAGCGCGCTTGGCACAACAACCGTTCCGTCGCCGTCCTCCACAATTTTTGGATTGTAATTAATGCAAGGATTTACTCCCATGCAATGAAACCACGACCCTTGTTTATAAATTATTCCACTAACCGTATCCACTCCCCAACCTGCAATTTGGTCAACTTTTATCTGAGAAGGAACCTTCCAAGAATCTAAACTTTCTTGAATTGCAGCAGCATCGCCAATTAATTTTGGATTTAAAATGCTCGGATATGTAACATTGACTATTTGCGGTTTTAGACGACCTTCATCTCCACGTAAAAACTTTTTAAAATTATCATAATTATTGATTTCGTTTCCATAAGCATCTCTGAAAATCTTAGTCTGTTGTGAACTTGTGTTGAATTCAATAACAGGATTTTGTACATCCTGAAAATATTTCTGAGACGGTAAAAGATTATAAGCTCCCGGCATATTTTCCGCTAATACTCTAGCGGTAAATATATTAAGCATTACCGGTATGCTTTGTTCAAAACCGTGTAGTAGCGCCCCTATAGCTTTAGGCGTACCGATTTGCGGAACAGCCACGAAAATTACTCTGTCTATTTTATTCAACAAAGGATTATTTTCATCTTGAAGTTTTTTCAGAAGCGCTTTAGTCAACAATCCGCCATTTGAATGCGCGACAACTGTCACCTTGCCTGTTTTTGATTGTTCTGCCAATCGGTTCAGTTCTTGAATTATATACGGCGAAGAAGTGGACGTTGAATATGAAATATTATCGCCAGTTTTAGCGCCGCTATTTAATATTTGTTCAAAAGAAAATCGCCAATCGTAGGGGAGTGCCTCAAAATCATTTATCGTTCCGGCATTCTTTAAATCATTCATTTGTTTAAGGAATGACTTGTAAATATTTGGACCGCCCAAAGGAAGGTATGCTTCATCTATAACATCACGAGTGTAAACATTAGGATTCAGACTTGTTCCAGTAGAATCAAAATATAACTTTTCCGCATCAGTGTTATTATTCGGCTCCCATAATTGATTCTCGCAACTAAATACTTCGCAATCTTCCATTGTGTAAAGCCGACTCGCTTCAATTCCAGGGATAAATGCCACACTTGAATAACCTACCGGCTCAGGCGGTTTGGGAAGCGACGGATCGAATGCGAGCCATGGGGTG
>Ga0172379_10001649_pt1 | contig 43400 bp, 49 predicted proteins | sample GrowelOW334metaG_FD_119756 | JGI IMG/M metagenome (GOLD analysis project Ga0172379, IMG submission 119756) | Groundwater microbial communities from an aquifer near a municipal landfill in Southern Ontario, Canada - Groundwater well OW334 metaG | ecosystem: Environmental > Aquatic > Deep... | reverse complement strand
CCTTATTCAATGGGGATAAGTATAGTTTACATAGAAATATTAGTCGAATTTCGAAGTAACTATATACTAATTCATTCCTTACGACGTTATGCAAGGAACAATCAAAAAGCTGACTGACAAGAACTTTGGTTTCATTTCACCAGAAGGTGGAGACCAGGATCTATTCTTTCATGCTAACGAGCTGGACGGAGTTGATTTCAGCGAACTAAGAGAAGGTGACACAGTCACTTTCGAAGTTACTGATACTCCAAAAGGCAAAGCGGCTATCAAAGTCAGCAAAGTATAGTTTCATCGAAACTAGATTAAGCGCCTCCCATCCGGGAGGCGTTTTGCTTTTCTGTTTTTATCTATAGGTTATTTATTATTTCCTCAACTATTTTTCCGATTCTATTTCTGCCATCAATCGGGATACCATAATCAAATCTGTTTACTAAGCTGTAAATTGCTTCTGTGGCCAACGGACCAAGTGATTTTTCTCTTTGTTTGTCTCTTGCTAAACAGATTTCTAGCGGGGCTTTTAGGGTGAAGACCCGATGATTACCGGTTGTGTTTTTTAATAAATGTTCCAGTACTTCTTGAAAATAAAAATTTCCTTCTACAATAATATTATTTTTTTTCAAGATAGTTTTTAATTTTGGGATAATAATTTCGTTTGCTTTGATAAAATCTTCTGCCACATAATCCCTGTCTTTTTCTAGTCCATAATCTTTTAATATTTCATCAATTGAAACACACTCTGCTTTCAAATCTGAGGCGAGTTTTTTGGCAATGGTTGTTTTGCCGATTCCCAGAGGTCCTCGGATGACTATTAACTTTTTCATGTGTGTATTATATCACAAATCAAAAACACCCCCTTCGTAGGGGATGTTTTATTGGATTTTATTTTTGTTCTTCCGGGGGATTGCCGTGATGTTTTTTCAGACCAACAATAGACATGATCGCTAGAGCGACAGCTGCCAGTACTACTACCACCCCGATTGTTTTAAACAGTGTATTTTTCAGTTCATCAAAATTGCCGATTCCTAATATCCAGAGTATCGCTACAAAACCGATAATGATTACGGCAATAATGCCGGTTAAGACCAACACATTTTTTGAAGCTGATTTCATAGCATTTAAATTAATAATTATTTATTCGTTTTAAACGAATTAAAAATTGGTTTATTGGTTAGTAATAAAATCAATGCAGCAAGGCTTAGGAATATTGCAATAAAATCTGCGGTGCCGAATTCATCCGTGACACTCAGCACTATATTAATAACCAGCAGAATAATACCGCCGGTATATGCCCACATTTTTTTCTTGATTGTTCCGATAAATACCAGAACAAACAATCCGGCATCAGCAAACATAAAAAATGACATGAGTTTCATCAAAGTGACCTGATCGGGATTCGTTGTCCCGCCGAAAAAAGCAAACGTGCCGAATACCAGCCAGGCGAGTGCATTCATGATCAATAACATCCGCAATACAGTCATTGTAATAGGATTTTTTTCTTTGATGGTTTTTATAGGCTGTGTATTATTTGCCATAAATATAATCGGTCAGTTGATATTTACCTGTAAAAAGTATAGCATATCCTAATAATTATTAGTATTTGTTTACTTGTGCTATATTTAAAGCAGTGAATTTGATTATGACTTTGTAATAATATGAAAAAGAAATACTATTTAGTCATCCTTACCATTGTCGTTACCGCTATTATAGTATATGCAATTGGCTACGCATATGTAAGTAGGGTAGCTGATTGATTTGTTAATTGCTATAATTCAAAAACACTCCGCGATTTGGAGTGTTTTATTTTCATTCAGTATTATTGGTTTTTAATAATTTTTTACGCAATTAGCTTTCAAAGAAGCACATCAACAGAAATATTCTGAGTACACGTTTGTATTATTTAATTGTTAAGTTAATGCTGGAGGAGCTCTTTCGCCTTCAACGTAGCTATTTACTGTTGACTGCAGATATAGGGCGGATAATTGTGCGCTTTGATCGGAATATAAATTGACATTATAATTTTCCGATTTCGGAATCAGCACCGTGCTAGTAGAGCCATGGATATCAGACAAGCTTGAGCGGACTTTATCTAGACTTGTTGAATAATCCTGTACGAATGCTATTTCTGATTCATCACTATTTATTTCTATTGATCGTTCTTCTTTTGTTTCCGATGAATGTTCGTTTGAGGCAATACTCTCTGATATCGCGAAGATTCCGCTAAGCCCAGCGAATATTGTCAGTACGGCGATTATAGATGTAATAAATTCAATCATTTTGCTTTGTGTTTTAATCTTCTACTATCTTATACGCGCTTAATTGGATTAATATTTCACATAAAAAACATCCCGATCTGACGGGATGTTTATATTTTGTATGTCTATTTATATAGTATCCGGAGTATCCTGATTATTTGCTTTTTCTTTATTCTTCTTTTGTTTCCAGATCGGATAAAAATACATCCAAGCACCGGTCAGGATCATCAGGAATAAGACAATGCCGAAGTATGTACTTAGTTGATTATGCAGGTAGCGGACAAACCCTATATTGATAAACGTGAGATAATCGGACGCAATTTTAGGGAATTTGAGCAATATCCCGGTAGTTGTCATTAACAATCCCAAGGAAATAATAATAATAACTAAGTACCTGTGAATTTTTTTTGAGAATAAAAACAGATTAATCATCTTCCTCATCCTCCTCTTCATCATCATTTTCCTCCTCGTCTTCACTGTTGACTGGTGGCGTCTGATTAACGTTTGTTTGGATTTGTTCAATATTCTTATCAGTAGTGGTACTACCCAATGCTCCAACTAAATATGCGCTCAGCTGACTGCTGGCAAATGATGAATGACTGCCCTGCCCGGCCTTAGTATCAAAAGCTTGTGTGGCGTCCTTTCCGCAGTAGGGGATAATTATACTGCTACCGCCGGGATGCGAACTAAGATAACCGGATACCGCATAAGCATTATTATTTATTATGATCCAACAATCACCGGCTGTATTATGTGTAGCAACTAGGGCAGTTGTGATCGTGACATTGTTCGGTACTGTCACTGTCGGCTGAACTGCGGTGTTAGTATTTATTGTCGTTGTATCAGGGATTTGGTTTTGTGTTTGCTGGATTTGTTCAGTCGTAGTTTCACTTCCGAGTGTTCCAATTTTATAATTACTCAGCTGACTGCTGGCAAATGATGAATGACTGCCCTGTCCGGCTTTAGTATCAAAAGCTTGTGTGGCGTCTTTACCGCAGTATGGTATCACAATACTTTGTCCGCCCGGGTGGGAAGCCAGATAGCTACTGACGTCATATACACTATTATTAATGATCAACCAGCAATCAGCAGCAGTATCATGTTGTGCTACAAGGTTTACATCAAGAGAAACAGTCGCGGTAGTAACCGAAACTACAGCGGATGAATTGGTGTTGGAATTGACATTAGATGCTGTTTCAACAACTACCTTTTGCTGATTCAAATCACCGACATATAATGCACCGAGCTGTTCAATGGCGTTCTGTGAATGACTGCCCTGGCCGGCTTTAGTATCAAAAGCTTGTGTGGCGTCCTTTCCGCAGTAGGGAAGAACAATAGCCTGTCCTCCCGGATGTGATTTTAAATAGTTTGTAACATCGTATACTTTATTGTTGATAATCAGCCAGCAGTCTGTCTTTGCGTTATGAGTCGCGACATTGGCTTCAGTCAGCATATTGTTGTCAACGCTGTTTTGCCCGTTGATATTGCTGCTGATTACCGGGTTTTTATTATCAAAATATGAAACTGAAAAATAAGTGACCAGACCGATGACCAGGATTGTACCGATTATTCCGATGATGTTTTCTTTTTTCACTGGTTAGGGCTCAATTATTAAACATTGTTATTATAATAGTATATCGTACAAATAACAATTTTGTTACAGTATACTAAATTATAATTGTATTAGTGGGAAAACAATCACCCATAGATTAATAATAATAATATTCACTTTTTGTATTAATCCATAGAAACGCAATTCGTTTTTTACATATTTTGGGTGAAGTGTAAAAATCAGTATTCCAAATATTGCTGTCACTAAACTGGTTACTATATAATATATTTTTACCGGTGATTCACTGATTGCGGAGGAAAAGAAATATACTGCGACGGGAAAAAATAGAAATTGTAAGATTGCTCCCAGATTATGGATGGTATTTCTCAGTGATTTTTTACCTAACTTATCCATTTTAATCAATCCGGTAATTGTTACTCCAATGCCGGCTAATAAAAGATTTATTGATGCAGCAAAGTTGTCCTGTGATGTGATTGCAGTAATTATTTCACTGAACCCGATTAAAATAAGTCCCAGTGACAAAAAAATACCTTTCTTCCCCAAAGCGTATTCACTCAGTGCTGCTTGCTTGATTGGCAAGTCCCTACGAATCAGATGAATTAATACTACGGAAAATAGAAAATATGACGCCAGCACGGAGGCAATGATTAATAAAATACCAGAATTATTCATGTTGAATAATATATTTATTTTATAATTTTGAATCTATAACAGAACCCATTCATCATTAATAAATCTTGCGGCTTCCTTGCCTTCAACGGGGAATCCATCAATATAGTGTGTCCAGTGAATTTCGGTCATAGTTGTGCCACCTCCTATTGCTCTACGTCCTTTTCTCATATAGCTATATTCTTCTATATCATTTTCCGTGTCACCAGGTACTGTTACTTCCAGAAGATACACTCCATCTTCATCTTCAAGTCTGCGGACTTCCGTTGTTTCTTTTTCTGTCAGGCTTTTAATAACAGAAAAAATCTCCTCCAAGGTCGGGATACGTTCCGGAGCTTGTTCCACAGTTTCGTTTTTTTCTGTAATCCCGGCTTCCTCAAAAAGTCTGCGCTTTTCACCCTGGAGCTCCTCCATCTTTTTACGGACTCTTTCTTTGAGCGCTTTCTGTTCTGGTGAATCCTCCGGAGGATTCATAAACGGAAGGTCAAATTTTCCCATATTATTATAAATTAGATTATTTAATATATTAATAACAAAGTGACTGCATCGTTACTTTTCCGTTGATGACTTGTTTTATGCAGCCGTCATTTATCCCGTCCGGATAACAAGTGCCGATGATTCCGGACAAAGTTCCCTCAGCAAGGATCGCCATCTGTTCTTCATTCATTGTCGGCGGAAAACAGATACCGGACTGACACTGCCCGCCGTCGGTGCAGGCTTCACCAGCCGCTCTGTATGACAGGAGGCAATTAGCTTTATTTTTTTGCCATTCGCCACCCGCTTTCTCACAATTAGCCTGGTTTTTTTGCGGGTTATTCGCGGGTAGTTGGGAATAAAAATAACCCACCCCCATCCCCATCAAACAAATAGTCACAATTATGGCGATTATTATTGACAGGTCACTATGTAGTCGTTTGGATTGTTTTTTTGGCTGTAAGTTCATGGTTTATTTTGTTAATTCTTTATTTAATAATAACACTTTTTTTGATAAGAAACACTATCCTATTATTAGAATGTTGACAGGATGCGGGCTTGCTGATATGGTCCATATATCAATAATCATTGATATATGATACAAAATTGTTGTAGAAAAAATTCCAAAGAAGGTCAGAGGATTGAAGAATTGACTGAGTTTGTCAAACTGATCAACGAGCCAAATCGTATTAAGATCCTATGTCTTTTAAAACAGAGAGAGCTTTGTGTATGTGAAATATTTGAAGCATTAAATTTGCCGCAAAATTTAGTCTCCCACCATTTGAAGGAATTAAGTAATCTTGGCATTATTAATTTCAGAAAGCTAGGAACAAAAGTAATCTATTTTAGAAACGAGGTGTTAATTGAAAAATATGTGAACTTATTAAATAAGATAATCCAAATATGAATATCAAAGTACTGGGTTCAGGCTGTCCAACTTGCAAGAAACTGTATGAGATAACGAAACAGGCTGTTCAAGAATTAGGGTTAAAAACGGATGTGGAATATATTACTGACATAAAAAAAATAATTGAACTTGGCATAATGCAGAGTCCGGTTCTGGTGATTGATGGTAAGCCGATAATGACCGGATCAACGTCGGACGTTGATAAAATAAAAAATTTGATCAGTCGGCATGGTAATATTAATCAGACAGATTCGGACAAAAAGTCCGGATGTGGTTGTGGCGGCAATTGCTAGCAGGAAAGAGTATGGATATATTTTACCCAATTGAATTATTAGCGAAACTAATCAGTTTTGAATGGATTGGACTGGCAAAAGAGTCTTATCTTGGGAGTGCAGTCAATTTTTTTATCTATGACACGATTAAAATCGGGTTGCTCTTGGTTGTGATTAATTATGTGATGGCTATTACGCGCTATTATTTTCCGATAGAAAAGATAAGAAATATTTTGAGCAGCAGGAAATGGTACGGATTTGATTATGTCCTAGCCGCAATGTTGGGGGTGGTTACTCCATTTTGCTCTTGCTCTTCCATACCTTTATTTATCGGCTTTGTCAGTGCTGGTATTCCTCTTGGCGTGACTTTTGCTTTTTTAATTGCTTCACCCTTAGTTAATGAAGCATCGTTGTTTATTTTCCCCTCTATATTTGGTTTAAAAATGACGATTGTTTACAACATATTAGGTATCAGTATCAGCGTACTTGCCGGAGTGATTATTCAAAAAATGAATATGGACAAGCATGTTAATCCCGCCTTTTTAAAATTCAAAACTCAAAAAGAGGCAATTAAAGAAAACGGCGGGCAAACGATATCTTTGGTAAAAAGGCTGAAAATTTGGTGGCAAGACGGTATTAGTATTTCCAAAAGTATTTTTCCTTACGTTATTTTAGGCGTGGCTTTAGGCGCATTAATTCACGGGTTTGTACCTAGTGGTTTTGTAGAAAAATATTTGAATAATGACAGCTGGTGGGTTGTCCCCTTGGCAACAATTATTGGTGCTCCGTTATATGCTAATTCAGTCAGTGTAATACCTATAGTTGAAGCACTGGCTGATAAAGGGGTGGCTCTTGGTACGGCTTTGGCGTTTATGACTGCGACTGTGACATTGTCTATACCCGGATTGCTGATATTGAAAAAAGCAATGAATTGGAAACTGCTCTCCGCTTTCATTGTTGTCACATCTACTGGTATAATGATTATTGGCTACTTTTTTAACATTTTTACATTTTGATGAAAATCATGAATAAAAGAATTCTATATTTGTTAGCGTTTTTATTGTTTTTATTAATCGGGGCAAATCAAGTAAGAGCGCAGGAAAACATTAATATTTATTTTTTCTGGGGCAACGGCTGTCCGCATTGCGCGGAAGAGGAACCATTTCTGGAACAGCTTAAAGCTAAATATCCCAATATTGAAATCCGTGATTTTGAAGTATGGTATAACAAAGACAACCAGAAACTCCTGCAATCAGCCGGTGAAATTCTGAATAAAACAATTTCAGGCGTGCCTTTCACTGTCGTGGGTGAACAAAACTTCACCGGATATTTAAGTGATGCTACAACCGGCGCCAATATTGAGGTAGCTGTGTCGGCTTGTAATACGGCTGTTTGTGTAGATCCTTTAGCCCAATTATTTGAAGACACACCCGAAAATAATCCGGTTACTACCATAGAGCCGCAAGAACAGGACAGTGATGTGGACTCTGCGATACCAAAAAGTATAGATGTTCCTATTTTTGGGACGATTAAAACAGAAAATCTTTCTCTTCCTCTGCTCACCGTAGTCCTTGGAGCATTGGACGGGTTCAACCCCTGTGCCATGTGGACTCTGATATTTCTGATCGGGTTGTTGCTCGGCATGAAAGATAAAAGAAGAATGTGGATTCTGGGCAGTGCATTTATTTTAGCCTCGGCAGCGGTCTATTTTCTATTCATGGCCGCCTGGCTCAATCTACTTCAGTTTTTGGGTGCCGTGGTCTGGATACGTGCGTTAATCGGTCTGGTGGCACTCGGCGGCGGCGGTTATTATTTGAAAGAATATTTTTCCAATAAAGATGCTTCGTGTAAGGTGACCGGCCAGGAAAAGAGGCAACGGACATTTGAAAGGCTCAAACGCTATACGCAGGAAAAAAGTTTCTGGCTGGCTTTGGGCGGTATTGTTGTTCTGGCGATGGCTGTGAATCTGGTTGAACTGATATGTTCCGCGGGCCTGCCAGCTGTTTATACCCAAGTGCTGTCACTTTCCGATCTGGCCCCCTGGCAATATTATGCTTATCTGCTGTTGTACATATTTATCTTTCTGCTAGACGACCTTTTTGTTTTTTTTGTCGCAATGAAAACGATGCAGGTGACGGGGATTACAACAAAATATGCCCGTGCCTCTCATCTGATCGGCGGGGTTGCTATGCTGATTATAGGATTACTCTTGATTATAAAACCGGAATGGTTGATGTTCGGATAGGATCTATTTTTAATTAAATTATAAAATAACAAAACCGCTCTATATTGATCTGTAGCAGGCGGTTTTTGTATCCATCCCGATTGTTATTATGGGAGTCATAAAATATTAAAAGTACCCAGATAATTATTTATAAATGAAGGTAATATGAATACCATGGCAATTAGCGGTAAAACGAAAAATACTATTGACAGAATAAATGTCCAGAGAAAATATTTCCGCATTTTTTCTACGGATTCATATATTTTATCTATTTTAATCTGCTGGTCGTTTATTTTTTGCAAAATTTCTTGTTCCATAGAATGAATATTGATTTATTATTTATATATACATTCTAGCACTTATCTAAAACTAAAAGAACCTCCTTCGCCAATCAATGAATTGGAGGATTTTAGTGGCTAAATTATGCCTGTTAAAATGAGCATTTGTTTTACCTCGGTTGGTGGCTGGTCATTTGAGTTGTTCACTTAACTCATTTTGCCAGTGCCGAGGGAACATAACTATTAAGTTGTGTAGTTCACACCTCTAACCATAATTAGACGTGTGTTGTCAAAAGTTATTCAATTGTCAGGCCTATTGGCATAATACTATTATGTCCCGTTCTGAAGATTCAGCTACTATCCGCTAGGGTTTTGTCTAAGTCAGGCCCTTGGCCGGCAAACAACCCCAGTTCTAACTTCCTGTTGTCTACTTACTAATACGCATGGATTTCTGCTTTTATTTCCATAAGAAAATAAAGGACATCTCCCACCATTGAGAGATGCCATTACCCTATTAGGTTTTACTTATTTTTTTTCTTTGCCTTCGCTTTCAGCATAACGCTTTTTGCCACCAATCTCTTCTTGGTCTTGCGAGAATGGGATTTTTTCATTTTACCGACCGCTTTTCTTCTTTTTGCCATAATATTTATTTAATAAATTATAAGTTATTCTATCCTTTAATTAGAATAAAATCAACTAGGCTCAATTCTGCTTTTATTTTACTTTACTGGCTTTATGCTAATATATAAGCAAGTAACAATAATGTATATGTAACGTTTCTAGTTGTGTAACGATGTAATATAAAAGTACGCATAAAATGAAGGACAAAAACAGCCCAGAAGATATACAAAAACTTGTGCAGGGGGCACAGGCCGGAGATAGCATGAGTGTAACCCGGTTATATGAGCTTTTTAGTGAACGGATATACCGCTATCTTGTTATTCGGGTTAGTCATCGGGAAACAGCTGAGGATTTGACGCAAATGGTATTTCTTGAAATGATCCGGTCCCTGCACCGATATAAGAAGCAGAAAGACGTAAAATTTACTACATGGCTTTTCCAGATTGCACGTCACCGGCTGATAGACTATTACCGGCGAAATAAAACAATTCTCCAGATTGATGAGCTGGCTGACACTCACGTTGAATTACAGGTTGAACAGGAAGAGGTAAATGTTGATTCATATTATTCACGGATAAAAAAAATACTCCATAAATTGTCAGAACAACAGCAGAACATTATACATTTATTTTATTATGAGGATATGTCGCCGGGAGAGATTGCCGAAATCACCGGGATGTCGGCTATCACAGTCCGGGTTGAAAAGCACAGGGCATTAACAAAGATTCGTAACATCTTATCAAAAGAGCATTTAGAATTATGAAAAAAAGAATTTCTCAAGATGAGGCGGAAAGATTTATTAGGAAAGCGTCATTTCCTGATATGGATTCCGTTGCTAAAGAACACACTAAGCAAGTGATGCTTTCCACTTTTGGTGATGTAACAAATAATAATGAACAGCGATATATTAATAAGAAGGGTATATTTAATTATTTATTTTCGCGTCCTATGGCACCAATTATTATAGCGTTAGTTATGATATTATCCGGAGCAGGCACCGTTTTAGCGGCTGACGGGGCAAGGCCGGGTGATATGTTGTATCCATTAGATAAAGCAATGGAGCAAACACGTCTTAATTTTACTATCAGCGACCAGGCAAAGGCGGAATTTACGCTCAAGGTTGTTGAAGAGCGTCAGCGGGAGCGTACAGAGCTGGAAGTTGAACAAAAAAATAATTTGTTTGAAGAATCCGACAAAGATACCAATCAAGCACTTGAGCATGCGCAGGAAGTATTAAATGAGGTTCGTGTAAGGCAGGAAGAACAGAATAATGAGCGTGCCAGAGAAGCAATTGAGGAGGTTGGTGACAAACTCAACGAGCTCCAAGAGCGTCATCAGGAACGTATCCAGGTAGAGGAACAGAATGAGATACAAAATCAAGAACAAAATCGTGAACAGAATATTGAAGATGATGTAGATGAAAACAATAGTGATGATAATGGTTCGGCTAATGCTAATAGAAATATGAATCAGAATAGAAACATGAACATGAATCAGAACCAAAACCAAAACATCAATTCAAATATGAATCAGAATGGACAAATAAATGAAGAGGATGATTCAGAAGACAGTAATTCCTCTAATATAAATTCTTCGGATGAAGGAAGCGATAATAATGGCGTAGATGATCAAAATGGTAGCGAGGAAAATAGTAATAGTGATAGCCAGGATGATGAGGAAGAGGGCGGGAATCAATAGGGTTATAAATATGAATTAATTCCGAAACCATCCTCTGTTGAGCAATATCAGCAGAGGTTTGGGTATACAAAACACCTTTCTTTACCAACCGGTTAGGCTGGATTGAAAGGCGTTTTGTATTAACTAATTATTACAGCTCAATACAGTCTAAGGTGTTGTAGTACATGTTTGCACTGTTCTCAGTATTCCACTGTAATGCGACCGTATGATTTCCGGCATCAACAGAAAAAATCGCTTGTGTCGCCATATTTGCAGCGCTTGTTAGTCCGGCAGAAGTTCTGGTATAACGTATGGTTTTGTTCTGCAAAACACCATCTAGCAACATATGTACTCTGATGATTTCAGAATCATTAATAGTATCACCGTAACCATTCCAGCTACAAAACAGAGAACTATCGCCGGTAGTTATTGACAGTGATGTCAAAGTATCATAGTCTCCGCCCGATTTTGTAGTATTTTCGGACGAGGTTAGTGTGCCTTCCACTCCCTGTACTGCCGTACCGAATGACAGATCATCAGCTGTGATAGTTCCATCTACGATATTGTCCGATGTAATTACGTTATCACTTGCCAAGGAGTCAATGGTTAATGATCCGGCTACCTGCAGATTGTCGTTGATAATAAATGGCATGGAATCGCTTGTACCAGCTGTTGCGCCACGGTATATCCTCCCGTCAATTCTGACATTGTCACCAAAAGTCACGGGATTATCTATTCCGTTTGTCGTGGTATTATTGACGATTGTGCCGTTGAAGAAAGTTACCCCGCCGACTCCTTGTGCTCCGACTTTCATGGAATCAGCTACCATTGTGCCATCAAGATCAAATGTGTCACCCGATACTCCTCCGAGGGTCGCGGTAATGTTGCGGGTGGTGGCGGCATAAACAATGCCGGCAGAAACAATAATAGAAACAACAATAACCAAAGCTGTCATAAAGCTTTTTTTCATATTTCTCACCTCCTTTCTTAAATTGGGATCGTTTTTCAGTCAATTTCAGTATATCAAAAAAACATCCTTTTACATAATTTAAAGGATATGATGGTTTTATTAATCTAAGAGAATAATTACTGCGTTAGGATTGTGATGTTTTGGCGTCCTAAACCAGATTTATTAATAGTGATAACCCTTTTTTATTTTCTGGTAATTTGGCTTCAACTTTCCAGCCATGCGCTTCCACAATTTCACGGACAATAGCAAGCCCCAGACCTAATCCGCCAGTCTTTCGACTCCTGGATTTTTCTAAGCGGAAGAAACGTTCAAAGATATCCTGCAAATGTTCGGCTGGAATGCCAACACCATCGTCAGTAAAAATGATTTTCTGTTGGTCCGCGGAGATTGTAATATTCTTTGCCTGAGAATAACGGACAGCATTTTCCATCAGGTTATTGAGGATTCTTTCAAACAGTGCGGGGTCGGCACACACTGTGTAATCATCGGAAAAATTCTGATGTGCCACCATTTTTTTATCAGTCAAGACGGTTTCATACTGACTGATAATTTTATCCACTATTGTTTTGAGACGGAAGTTCTTTTTTTGCAGTTTTATTGTTTGACTGTGCAAGCGGGCATAGTCCTGAAGGTCTTCAGTCATTTCTGACAGGCGACTGACCTGCTCCCGTAAAAGCTTTATTCGTTCTTGATCCATATTTAAGACTCCATCAGCCAAGCCTTCTAATTGTAAAGTTAAGCTGGCTAGCGGTGTTCTCAATTCATGCGAAGTGTCGGAAATAAGATTTTTTCTCAATTCTTCAACGCGTTGTAATTCAGAAGCGAGGCTGTTGAATTCCCGGATCAAAGCATTAAATTCCTCTGTACTGTCCTCATCCAATTTTTCCAGATAGTGACTCTGGCGCAATTTTTTCATACCAATGCCAAGTTTTTTCATTGGCTGGGTGAACATGTGTGAAATCAAGAAACCAATGCCGGTAGCACCAAACAGAGTCAATAAACCTACGATTAGCAGGGATGATTGGAATCTGGTTTTAAAATGCTCGCGAGGGGTCATTTTTATATTTGCCTGTCTGGAAACAAAAGGGGAATCAGGGTTTGGTGGCATAAAGAAAGGTTCATTGCTTGGTGGCAGTACAGCGTCTTGCTCAATGATAATGCCGTAGACATCGTCAAATGTTTTCTCTCCGCGATCAACAATCAAAAAATTAAGTACGGTAAACAGCCCTATTACCAAGGCGGTAATTACCAGTGCAATTTTTATGCTTAATTTGTTGATGTGTTTATGAATTTTCATTGTTGAATTTATAGCCGGCGCCGATTATTGTTTTAATATATTTTGGATTCTGCGGATCATCGCCGATCAATTTCCGGATCGTTTTAATATGGGCGTCAATGGTTCTCTCCATTACCGGTTTTGCTTTCTGATCTTCTCCGCAAATTGTTAACAGGTTTTCGCGAGTAAATACTTTGCCCGCCTCCTGCATAAGAGCGGATAAGATCTTAAACTGGGTGGTAGTCAGATCAATAACACGGCCGTGTTTAGTTGCTGTCATCTTTTCCAGATCAATTTCCAAATCCCCATTACAGGATAATGATATTTTTGCTCGGCGCAGTATGGACTGTATTCTGGCTACCAGCACTTTTGGTGAAAATGGTTTTTTTAAATAATCGTCTGCTCCAATTTTTAATCCTTTCAGTTCATCTATTTCTTCAGTGCGGGCAGTTACCATAATAATCGGCACCGGCGATTTTTTTCTAATAGCCTGACAAACCGATAGCCCGTCTTGGTTGGGTAAATTGAGGTCCAATACAACCAGATTAATTGTATTATCAAATTTCAGAAGAGCAACTTCGCCGCTGCCGGCTTCAATAACACAAAAACCGGCGGCTTGGAGGTATTTCTTTATTACCTCGCGAATTGACTCTTCATCTTCTACAATCAGTATCTTCATATTCTTATCCTAATAGGCAACAGGATTATTGGCAAATGCCGGATTATTTTAGCTGGTTATGTTTCCATCTTTAATTTCTATTACCTTACTGGCGAACTTTCTGACATACTCTGAATGGGTGATAATCATTACTGTTTTTCCATGTTGTGTGTTCAGTTCAGACAGAATGCGGATAATATCCTCACCGGTTTTTGAATCCAGATTACCGGTCGGTTCATCTGCCAGAATAATATCCGGCTCATTAATCAGAGCACGGGCGATTGCTACGCGCTGTTGTTCTCCTCCGGAGAGTAAACTGGGCAAATGATGAGCGCGCTGTTCCAGGCCGACTTGCTTAAGTGCTGCTAGCACTTTTCTCTGATCATCTCTGGAGCGTTTTGCAATGACTGCTTCAACATTTTGTGCGGCGGTTAAGGTTGGTATGAGGTTAAAATTTTGAAAGATAAATCCGATTTTTTCCCGTCTCAACTCAGTTAATTTCCGTTCGCTGATTTTAGAAATATCCACACCGTTTATTTCAATCTCCCCGCTGGATGGATGGTCTAGGCCACCGATCAGTTGCATGAGCGTGCTTTTACCGGAACCGGACGGTCCGATTACTACCAGTAAATCGCCCCTCTTCATTTCTAAGTTAACATTGTCTACCGCATTAATAGTCTTATTTCCTTGTCGGTATTTTTTGACTAGCTTGATAGTTTTGATAATTGTTGAATTCTTATCCATATATTTATTTGATTATTGAATTATCTATTCCAAACTCCTGAATGCTTCTAGCGGTTTCATCTTTGAAGCTTTCAAAGCGGCAATAGTGCCGGCAAATAGCGAACCAAAGATTGCAACAAGTGAGCCAAGCAGTATAACCAAATAGGAATGAACAACAGTTAATTGAACGGTTGTAGTGGTGCCTGTATCCGCGTTCGTCTCATCGGCAAACATTCTACGGGCAAAACCAAACGGTGTATCTTCGGAAGCTCCAGCAATTGTAGCAGTTAATGAGATGTCATAATGATTTAATAGCGCAATAGTGCCGACTGCCAGACCAACTCCCAACACTGCACCGATGATTCCTAATATAATATTTTCAGAGATTATTTGCCGGACAATTTTGGTATTACTCCAACCAATAGCTTTAAGGGTTCCAATTTCCCTGATTCTTTTATTGACTGATAAAACAGTCAATAAACTGACAATAATAAAAGCCGCAGCAATTACAATTACACTGGTTACGCCGATAAATTTATTAGTTAGATTAGCTGCATTGATCAGACTGCCGGTAACTTCTTTTGCTGTATCATTTGCATCAGTAGTTTTCGCCCCGGTGAAAGCACTTGCCAATTTTTGACTGGTCGCTTCAACAGACTGCGCATCCGTTGCTTTAACAAGCATAATATTTATACGGTCAGTACGTTCTGACAGCGTTTGAAGATCACTAAGCGGGAGATAAAGGTCAGCAGTATTGGTATATAATTTCGGTTCAACAATTCCAACTAACGTAAGCTCTTTTCCGCCGAGCTTAATTGTACCGCCTAATGTGTAATTATTTTTATCTGAATAAGATTTGTTGGCGATTACCTGGTCAGCACCGGTAAACCATGTGCCACTAGTTATTTGGTCGGGCAGTATTAGTCCGATATCGGTTTTAGTCGTATCCACTCCGGCAACCGTCAAATTACCCGTACTGATATTTGTGGATATCGGCCCGACAGACTGCGTATAGGTTCTCTCCGGTGCGACAAATTTTGTGGTGCTTCTTTGGAATCGTTCCGGCATAGCGGCGTCCATCGCAGTGCGCACAGCCTCCATGCCCTCTTGAGACCGGGGATCAATACCTTTTGCTTTCAAATCAGCTTCCGCTTTGGCGCGGGCTGCATCGGAGGCCGCTCTTTCCGCATCCGTCATCGGTGCAATTTCTGAGTTTACTTCAAAAACTTCGCCACCGGTCTTAAACTCAGCGGTTACTTCTGGAATGGTTCCTTCCTGATGCATAACATTCAGAATCAGTCCTGCCGCTGCCTCTTTTACCAGGCTGGTGTCCAGTTTAGTTATTTCATCCGAATTAAAAGTCAGCATAGTACCGGATAAGAATGAATCGTCGGAAAATGATTCACCGGGATCGCCGAGTTCAGCTAAGTCAATGCCAATGCGATTGTCTTCCAGCATATCTGCCCGTGTTGCATCATCAATCTCCGCCATATTTTCTGTGTCTACCGACCGGGTAACCATGATATCTGTACCCACATTCTGCAACGGATTCAAAACTTTGTCCTGGGAAGCAGATAAGCTCTGGGAAACGGAAATAATCACGATAATCACGGCACTGGCCATACCCAAACCCAATGCAATTGTAATAGTTTTACTCCAACGGCGGGTTATTTCCGCCCAGAGATAGCGCAGATAGAACATAGTATTGTTTATTTAGTATATTAATTTATGCAACAAGCATACAATGACAGTTTGAATTTGGTGTGAATATTCTGAGATTATTATTTCTAATCAACCTAATTAGTAAAATTGAAATATTAATTTATCAAGCCGCGTGATAATAATTAATAAATATGATGATGGACTTATATGATTGTTTATTATCCTTAAAATAACAAAATACATTATTACGCTAAGATAAAAACTTAGTCGGTGCCTTAACAAAAAACCCTTTAGTATAATTTTAAAGGCTCAATGATTTATATAAATTCAAAAAAATAACTAACGCGCTGGGATTGTGATGTTTTTTGGTGTCTTCCAGATTAGGAAAATTGCAACTACTGCCCCGCAGACACCAACAGCTGTAAAGGCATTTGCGAAACCGACCATGTCAGCAAGCATACCGGCGATCATTGGTCCGATTACGTAGCCGGCATTTGTTGCCATGTCTTCCAGGGCAATAATATCCTTTTCAACTCCCGGTCTTTCTGCGACATAGTCCGCAAAAGCACCGCCTAATGCCGGGTAAGATAATGCGATAAATATTCCAACGATGAAATTCAGAGGAATCGTTAGGAAAGGTGTCGGTATAAATGCGAAGAGTGCAATCAAGCTAGATCCGATAAGTAAAGAAAAAAATGCCGTGCGCTTTTTGTGGAAACGTTTTGTGATTGAACCGACAAACCATCCAGTGAAAAGGGGAGGGATGCCAAATGCAGTCAGAAAAAGTCCGGCATATGGTCCACCTAAAAATGCATCTTCGGCAAACAGCGGTCCGACTGTCCAATAAAAACCTTCAATACTATACAGAACAAAAGTAGCAATTAGAACCGGAAGCATTGTCTTACCGATTTTCCATAGTAATCTATAATTAGTACGCGGACGTAGTATTTGTTTTTTTTCTTCAAATTTTATTATCGGATTTTGTTTTCTAGTAATGGTTGCCAGTAGTAGATAGAAAATAACTCCGATTCCAAGAAAAATCCAGCTTAAAACAAAAGATTGCCAAGTGACTACGGAGACAATGGTAATTCCGACGAAGACCGGCGCCAGCGATACGCCAATTGCCCGGAATACTTCAGTAACTCCGAAACTGGAGGAGTGTTCGCTTTCTTTTTGGAAACGCCCAATAAAATTGAACTTCCCAAAGTTAACAAGGTCATAATAAACTCCCCAGAGCGCCATTGCTAAAAGGAACATCCAGATTGATTTTGCCTGCCAGAGAATCAGCGGATAAACAAGGCAGATAGCAAACATAGCCAGAAATAACCTTCTAAAAGTTGCCTGTGGAGCGATCTTGGTTATTATCAGATCAAAAAGAGCACCAAAGACGGAGGAAGAACCGATAATGATCCCCATTATTGTATTAGACAGACCATGTTCAGTCAGTATAAGCGGGGTGACATACGTAACTACGGTGTCAAACATTGTCCAGAATAAAATCATAATTGACAGAGCATAAAGCGAACGATGTTGGTTACCGTATTTCTGTGCGTGCGCAATGAAGTGGTGGAAACCTGATTTCATGATTAAATTTTATTATTCTATACTGATAAGTATATCAAAAAACCACCCTTACGACTATGTCCAAGGGTGGTTTCAGTTAGAGATAAAATATTTTAAGCGGAAGTTGGTGCGGAGAATTGGCTGTTATATAACGATGCGTAAAAACCATTCCCTGCCAACAGTTCTTGATGCTTACCCTGTTCAACTATATTACCGTCGCGCATCACTAAAATCAGGTCAGCATTTTTGATGGTTGACAGACGGTGCGCAATTACGAAACTGGTTTTTCCTTTCATCAAACGGTCCATAGCTTGCTGTATTAAGATTTCAGTCCGGGTGTCAACGGAGCTGGTCGCTTCATCCAATATCAACATTGGTGTTTTGATCAGCATAGCCCGGGCGATAGTAAGCAGCTGTTTCTCGCCCTGGGAAATGTTATTAGCCTCTTCATCAAGAACCATATCATAACCATGGGGCAGTGAGTGAATGAAATGGTCAATATGGGCGGATTTTGCCGCTTCAACAATATCTGTCTCTGATGCCTCCGGTTTGCCGTATGCCAGGTTCTCTCTGATGGTGCCGTTGAACAGCCAGGTATCCTGTAATACCATACCGAAGAGTTTTCGGACATCCTGCCGTTTCATTGAATGTATATCCACGCCGTCAACTTTGATTGTGCCGCTGTTTATTTCATAGAACCGCATCAGCAGATTAACAATGGTTGTTTTACCTGCGCCAGTCGGACCGACAATGGCAATTCTTTGGCCCGGCTCTATTTTGGCGGTAAAATCATGGATGACCGGTGTATTTGCGCTGTAACCAAAGTGAACATGACTAAATTCAACTGAGCCTTTTACATTTACCAATTCTCTTGAAGTGTTTTCATCTGGAATTTCTTCCTCTTCAGCTAAAAATTCAAATACTCTTTCTGCAGAAGCCGCGGTGGACTGTAGAATATTTGCAACATTTGCTGTCTGAATAATCGGTTGGTTGAACTGGCTGACATACTGGATGAATGCCTGGATATCACCGATATTAATCCGTCCATGGATAGCCAGATATCCGCCCAAAACCGTTATTCCTACGTATCCGATATTTCCGACAAAGTTGATAATCGGAAATAGCAGGCCGGACAGAAACTGTGAACGCCAGGCACTGCCGTATAATTCTCTATTATGTTTAGAAAATATTGCAATTGAACGGGCTTGTCCGTTGAATACTTTCATAACACTGTGGCCACCATACATTTCTTCAATATGACCGTTAAGATGACCAAGCGTGTCCTGCTGGAGTTTATAATATTTCTGTGATTTTTTAACCACAAGAGCGATTAACCCGAAACTCAAAGGTAAGGTAATAATTGCAACTAAAGTCATCTGCCAGCTGATTGAAAGCATCATGGCCAGAATGCCGATAATCATTGTAATAGAAGAAATAATTTGAGTCATGGACTGGTTCAGTGTCTGGCTGACAGTGTCAACATCATTCGTAATTCTGCTCAATACCTCACCATGTGTTGTCTTATCAAAATACTTCAAAGGCATTCTGCCAATTTTGGTTGAAATATCCTGCCGGAATCGGTAGGTGATCTTCTGGGTAATACCGGTCATAACCCAGCTTTGGATATAGGTGAAAAGCGCGCTTAATCCGTATAAGAAAAGCAAAGTGATACCCAGATTGATCAGCCTTTGATAATCAAAAGAAGGTCTGCTAGATAAATCAACATTAGCGATTTTTTCTCGTGCTGCAGACGGAATCTGATCAGTAATTGACGAGGGTAATCTGTTGATTAAATCCGCGCCAGTAGTACCGGGTGGAAGAGTTGTGCCGGCGGGAAGCTGTGCAGTAATCTGGTCATAGGTAGTTCTGCTGACAAAATCGTTGGCGACTTGATTGGTCATGCGACCAAGAATTTTCGGACCGACAATGGCAAAAACTGTACTGGCAATTGTGAATACAACAACTACAATTAAGGACAGCCAGAATTGCTTCAAATATCCCCACAATTGTTTCATGGTCTTCTTAAAGTTTTTCGGCTTTTGCCCCGGTATCATCATGCCCATCGGATTGCCACCCATAGCCCTCGGTCGCATTCCGTCCGGGGTATTTGAATTTGGTGCTAATTTTTCCTGTGGATTTTTACTCATACAGCCCCCTCCGTAATCATTGGTTTGGCAATTCTGCCGGGATTGTTTTTTAATTCTTCATCAGATAATTGTGAGGACGCAATCTCTTTATAGACCGAACAGGTATTTAACAGTTCACCATGTGTTCCTTCGCCGACAATCTTCCCCTCATCTAATACAATAATCTTATCAGCGTTCATAATTGTGCTGATACGCTGCGCAACGATCAGGACGGTTTTGTTTTTTGTGACAGCAGCCATTGCCTCACGTAGCTTTGCGTCAGTTGTAAAATCTAAAGCGGAAAAACTGTCATCAAAGATGAATATTTCCGGTTTCCGAACAATCGCACGGGCTATTGAGAGCCTTTGTTTTTGACCGCCGGAAACATTGGTTCCGCCCTGGGAAATTCCCGCCTGGTATTTGCCGTCCAGCTCTTCTATGAAATCTTTTGCTTGAGAAATTTCCGCGGCATTTTTTATTTCTGCTTCAGTTGCATTTGGCGCCCCGTATTTAAGATTGCTTTCAACCGTACCGGAAAACAAAACACCTTTTTGCGGAACGTAGCCGATTTTTGCATAGACGTCTTCCATGCGCATGTTTCTAACATCTACGCCGTCTATTTTGACCGATCCTTCAGTGATGTCATAAAACCGGGGGATTAGATTAATCAGGGTGGATTTGCCGCTGCCGGTACTGCCAATGAAGGCAACTGTCTGGCCGGGTAGGGCGGTAAAGGAAACATCACGTAATACCGGTTCATCTGCTCCGGCATATCCGAATGTAACATGATTGAATTCCACTTTTCCACCATGTAGTGAACTGACGTCAACCGGTTTTTCCGGGTCATTGATCGTTGCTTTGGTTGCAAGCACTTTGCCGATCCGATCGCCTGAGACTGATGCCCGTGGCACCATAATAAATACCATGGTGATCAGCAGGAATGAAAAGATTGCCTGAGTCGCATATTGCATAAAGGCCAGCATTTGTCCTATCTGCAAATCACCAAGATCAACAAGATGCGCACCATACCAAATAATAGCCAGTGTTGCCAGGTTCATGATCAGCATCATTATCGGTTGCATAATCACCATTAAACGATTTACAAACAAATTAATCTTTGTTAATTCCAGATTGGCGACATCAAACTTTTTTTCTTCCGCCGGTTCACGGTTAAACGCCCGAATAACGCGCAGGCCGGTTAATATTTCACGACTGACTAAATTCAAGCGGTCAACCAGTTTTTGCAGAATCTTAAATCGTGGGATTGCTATAATAAACAGTATTACTATTATTGCCACAAGTACTCCGACAGCCAACCCCATAATCCAGGTCATAGACGGCGCGTTCTGGTATGCTCTGATGATCGCCAACACTCCCATAAACGGAGCCATCAGCGCCATGCGGAGCAACATGTTCAGAACCATCTGAATCTGCTGGACGTCATTTGTTGAGCGGGTGATCAGCGATGCGGTAGAAAATGTATTAAACTCATGGAGTGAAAAACTTTCAACCTTAGTGAAGGTCGCGGATCTGATATCGCGGGAAAAACCGGCGGCAATCCTGGAAGCCAACCAGCCGACCATTATACTTGCCGCAGCTGCTCCCAGCGAATAATACAGCATTATCCAACCGTTATGCCAAATAACAGACATATCCGAGGCGATGATTCCTTTATTGATGATAATAGCCATGTAATCAGGTAATGCTAAAGTGGCCTCCACCATCAGGTAAACCATAATCAGGAGCAGAAAAAGCTGCCAAAGATAGGGTTTAAAATATTTAAGTATGTGTTTCATAATTATTTTGCTGATCTTACAGCTTTACGAATTGCATCTAATCTTTGTGCCATGTGCTGTTCAAATTTGGCCAGATTCTCAAGCTTACTTAGCGCGATCATTCCATTGCCCATAGAAAACACAAGGAGTTTTTCTCCTTTTTTTAAATTCATTTTTTCTCTTGCTTCGGCAGGTATTACAACTTGTCCTTTTTCCCCGATAGTAGTTGTTCCGTAGAAGACATGTTCTTCATGTGGTGTCATATTTGTATATCTTACTTGTTAGAAATGTATGATTGAGTATTCAGTATATATTATCTAAAAAACCGTGTCAATTCCGTAAGTAAAATAGCCGGATTTAATGTTCTTATTTTGCTTCTGCAGGATGGTTTTCAGATATAGGCCGTTTTGAAGCCAAGCAATAGTATTGTATACTTACATCATGGAAATCAAACCATCACAAAGGCAAATATTCTTCTACGTTTTGGCAGCAGCTGTGCTCATCCTCTCTTATCTGGTATTAAAGCCTTTTATCGCAGTAGTTGTGTTAGCGTTTCTAACCGCTTTATTCACCAAACGGCCGTATGATTTTTTTAGTAAAATCTTCAAGGGAAGAAAAAAGTTGGCATCATTAATAATGGTAATAATTGTATTTTTTGTAATACTCATACCATTGGTGTTTATCGCCGGGCTGACTGTCAAACAGGTTATCCAGTTTAACAATGATATTGGTGTCGGGGATAAGGTGAATATTGTTTCAATCGTAAACAGCGGTAACGACATATTGAGTTCTATACCCGGTATTGACTATCGGCTTACCGAAGTTGGCGTAGGGGATTGGATCCAGCAAGGGGCAAAAGCAATTGGCACATTCTTTCTGGAAAGATTGCCGGATATTAGCTCGGGCGCCTTTCAGTTGTTAACCTTCGTGATCGTATTTCTCATTGTGTTGTATTCTCTTTTCCCGATTCAGGATAAGTTTACTAAATTTTTAAAACAAATCAGTCCGCTTGATGACCGGATTGACAGTATCTACATCACTCGGATAATCGCTATGTCCAAATCCATGGTGCGCGGGACATTCCTGATTGCTATCGTACAGGCAGTTGTATCGGCGATCTTCCTTGCCTTGGTCGGGGTGGACTATATTCTGTTTTTAACCATCCTAATGATCTTCCTGGGAGTGATACCAATGGTGGGTACGGGATTTGTAATGATGCCGATCGGAATTATTATGTTATTTACCGGCAATGTCTGGCAGGGGATACTTCTGATTCTGGTTAACATTTTGGTTATCGGCAACATTGATAATTTCATGCGCCCCAAACTGGTTGCCAAAGAAGCGGAATTGCATCCTGCTCTCACTATCTTGGGAGTAATTGGAGGGCTACAATATTTCGGCATACTGGGATTTATCTACGGTCCGGTGATTATGATCCTCCTGGTTACAACTATAGAAATTTACATCAAACATATCCGTGATCACCGGTCTGCGGTGTAAATAATTGTGATAATATGTCTATCAAAAAACCATCCTCGCAAGGATGGTTTTTATTCATAGGATTATATTATTTATTTTTCTTAGCCGTATTCAATTTTGCTTTTGCTTTGAGAATCTGCTTTATCGCTGTAGCCGGCACTTTTTGATCGTATCGGATTTGTACTGTTTTTATCCCGGTCGTGTAACCCTTTTTTTCAAGCTGTTCGCGGACTTTGTTTTCAAGCACAAAAGCCAGACCGAAGCTTACATGATTTTTGAATGTGGCAAACCCGCCAAGCAGGCCATGATATTTGTAGAATGGTATACCCCAGCTTATTCCTTCTTCCGCGCCCGGGACAGTTGATAATATTATTTTCCGCAGTTCCTCAAGATGCGGACGGGCTTCCTTACTCATGGAAGCAATATAAGCATCAACATCTTTTGCTTTGTAGTTTTTCATAATTATTAGATTTAATTATTATGTTTCAGTATATCAAAAAACCCCGCCGGGGGCGAGGTAAACATTCCATTGGGGAATGATTAAATTAAAAACACCTCCCTCATTGGGAGATGTTCTTTTGGGGTCCTAATAGAACGCTTATTCTACCCCGTTAGAAGTCGCTATTTCTAACGAGGTTCACTAATTTGATGATGGTTCTGTAAATCGAAATGACTGTAATAAATTATCAAAATCTTCCATTTTTTGTTTTTCTTCATCAGTTTGCTGTTTTTCATCTATTAATCTTTTTAGTTCGGAGTCAGTTACTATTGCAAACTCTTCTGCAGAGCTGCCACAATCCCATTTACCGTCAGTCCAAAAAGATTGGTAAATTCTTATACCAGGGTAGACACTGTTATTAGAATTAAGCTTAACTTCGCGGACGAAATGAGGGGAGCATTCAGGTGCTTGAAAATAAATTCTGTCATATGTATTTTGATTTGCGACATATTTATTGATGCAATATGATTCATTTTTTATAACACTTGGGTTATCACACACTGATGTCAGATCAGCGTTGCCTTTATAACCCTCTATATACATTTGATTGAAGTCAGAAGTAACTCCCTCAATATAGATAGTTGAGTTTTCAGAATAGATTGTTGATTTTTCGGAAAATGGTACTGAAAGAACTATTGCTTTACCGGTAAAGTTAGTTTGATTAGTGTCTTGGGTGTAATCATAAACAGTTTCAGTGACATCTCCAAAAGTTTTGGGATACTCAAATCGGATACCCAGGTCTTCATTTGAATAAGTAAACCAATCATCTGTTGCGCCAACTACTACATTTGTATTTATAACAGAATTTACATTAGTTAATGTGCTTAAATTTGTATCAGAATTATCATCCTCTGAAATAAAATACCAAGATACTCCACCAATAACTAATACAATCAGAATGATGGCAACTGTTAAAATAATTTTTTGATTCTTCATATAATTTGAAATTAGTATTATAGGCTCAGTATATCAAAAAACCATCCCTTTAGGAATGATTTTCTGTTGGGGTGGCCAGAGGCCCGCCTCGACTCGCCTTGAGCTCGTCGAAAGGCGAGGCGGGGAGTTTCTCGCATCCCCACTGCTGTGGGTCTGCTCGTCCTGGGCAGCGACAAATGCTCCTATGGTCGCATTCGTCGACGCTCGACTGCTTCTTCGACTTCGTCTCAGAATTGTCTCGCTTCTGCCCGTTCAACTCCTTTCAGTTTCAATGTGTCTGGAATAAAAACACCTCCCTCCGCCGGTTGGCGGATTAGGAGATGTTTTAAACTCTACATAGTTCGGTAACAAACTATGCAGCGTTGATCATGTCTTCTAATTCATTGAATAATGCTTTTGCTTCTTCAACTACCCGAAGAATCTCTTCTTCGTGAGCGTCAGGATGTAAAGCTAAATATCCACTTGCCCATGTCTCATTAAGACCTTCCAGATAACCTTCTATCTGACGGTTCTCGCTATTCTCAACATAACTAGGAACATTTGACCCAGTATCTGGTGCCATTGCATGCAGGGCAAGAAGTCTTTCCTTGAATGCATCTGGTAATTCAAGAGCCTTCAATTTTCCCGATCTCACATCGGGCGTAGTAGGATTTGGTGTTATTTCCATAGGGTTTGAGTTGGTTACTTAAATGTTTTCTGGGGTCCTAATAGAACGCTTATTTTAACTAATTTGATGCTATGTCTTTAGAAAGGAAGTATCAAGAAGACCTTTCTACTTATTGCTTACGTGTATTAATGGTCAGTCCTCTTTGTCCTTATCCCTACTTGTAATAATCGCTCTATATAATATCGCAGGTAGTACGATAATCCCAAAAATAACGAATGCTAGTGTTACTGATCCAGCTAATGATAGTGGATCTACCTCATCTCCACTTCCTAGTGCCATTAGAATTAAGAAGATACCAATTACAATAATTGCTGCATTAATCCTGTGTGGTTTGGTAGTAGTACTTTTACTTGGAATTGTCGGAGATTTTGTTGGTTTTGGATGATAGATATCATTAATTTCTTCCTGTGACAATGAACGACCTAAGACATTTTTTTTCTTAATCAGTTTAGATCCACAATTTTGACAAAACTTTGAATTATCGATAATTTCTTTCCCGCAATGTGAACAAAACATAGTATTTGTAATAATTCTAATCTTGATTTAACTCTATCCCAAAACCACTTGTTTATCAAGTAATTTGCGCTAAGGAAGGTGACTTTTGGTGATTCTTGGTATGTGGTAAAATTAGCAAATAAGGTATTTCTTATGCAAACCGATACAAAAGTGAAAACAGGTCAAAATAGCTTAGCTTTCATTAAAGATGTGGCTAAGTATTTTATGGACTTTTTAGAAACGGATTTTCATAAGAGAAGAAATCCTAAAAGAAGTGTGCAATTGCGCAATAATGATAATTTGCTAGTAGGGATAGATTTAAATAAATATAGCAGTTTTAATAATCTAGTCTGGAAGACAATTATCAAAGCATTTGATGGGGATGTCCTAAATAATATTAATAAGGGAATATACAAGACAAGTATACCTAATAATCTTTTAGATCTAGTTGATTTACAAGTAAGTAAAATTTCTTCAGATAAAATTACTGATATAATAAAAAAGATTGGAGATGAAATTGAAAAAGCTGGAACACTATATAAAAAGGAATATGACAAAGCACTTGTAACTTCACTGGAAAACATATCTGTAATCATTAAAGAAGATTTAGTATTGCCATTTATTTCTCATATTGAGAAGCCAATAGAAAATTTAGACTTAGCAGATGAGAATACGGTTTATCTAATGGAAGAAGAATTGACTTCAGTGCTCCTTAGGTTAATTGAGAATAAAGTATCAGCTCTACTAAACACAATTGTTACTGATAAAGTATTTGACTCTACTAAAGAATTAAAGTCTGTTTTTAAACTTGCCGATATAAAATCTCAGGTTACATCTTTTTTTAGTAGTTTTCAGGTTGGAGATTTATTTTCAGAAGTATTTGAAATGGAAAGAAACAGAAAGATTTTAGATAAACAAGAGTTCTATTTATATTTTTGTGATATTACTTTTGCGAAAATAAAATACCCAATATTTTACATACCTTTTAGTTTAGAAATCAAAGGGGATAAAATAGAAATACAATTTGATAGTCAAGTATATTTGAATAAGAAGGTATTAGAGTATATTTCACAGCAATACAATAAAGAAAAAGGAACAAAGGGAAGTCTACAAACAGTGTCGGAAAGAATTATTTATTTGGCTCAGAACAAAGACAATTTTAGAGAGATAATAAGCAGTGTTCTGGATGAGTTAGTAAACTTTTTTGATTTAGATTCTCCCATTGATACATTGGATCCTACTTTTCAGTCAGCAAAAAGTTTGTTTGTTAGAATTTCTAATAGAAGATATATAAGTTTGTTTGATAAATCCGATGAGGCCTTAGTAAATGATTACGAGGAGATACTAGAACTTCTATCAAAAGAAGATAGTGTATTAGCAGAAGCTTTTAATAGGATAATTGAGGATTTCATTACCAAGAATCCCATAAATTTTAATTCAAACATTGAAAATGATTGGGATGAGTTAGAAACTACTGACAAGTTAGTTTTTAAGAGTCCTATACCACTTAATGGGGAGCAGTTGCAGATATTATCCGCTTTGAAAAAGGAAGAATGTAATTATATTACTGTAGAAGGACCTCCAGGTACAGGTAAGAGTCACACTATTACTGCAATAGTATTTGATGCTATTCTAAATAATCAATCAGTCCTTGTTTTGTCAGATAAAAAAGAAGCACTAGATGTAGTTGAAGATAAAATAACTAACACATTAAAATCTGTACGTATTGATGATAGATTTCAAAATCCAATATTAAGGCTTGGTAAGATTGGTAGTAATTATGCAAAGATTTTATCTAAGACATCAATAGGAGATATTAAAAATCATCATAGAGCATTAAAAAAGAATTATAGTAAAATTCAAAGTAATATAGACAAATTTGAAAATACTTTAAAAGAGGATATCGAAGCAGAAATACAGTCATATGGTGAAATTGATATAGGCGAGATATATGAACTTCATAATTTGGAAGAATACTATAATGAAAATGGGAGTCTTGTCGACTTGGAAGAAATTGACAATAACTCAAATCCAGATGGAGATCTGTTTGATATCAGAGAAGTATTGGTAAAGTTCAAGAGCATAATGAATAGTAAAGAAGATGGAAGCTTCTCAAAGTTATTAAGTATTATTAATATTTCCCCAACAGAGATTTCTTCTGAGAAGACTCTATCTGAATTAAATAGAACACTCTCATCATTAAATGTTGTAAAAAGCACTATTGTTTCTGTTAAGAAAACATCCCCAAGCTGGGCAAGTATAAAGACCTTACTGTCAGATTTTTGCTATGAGGATATCGATAGACTTAGAAACCTGATAAAAAGATATGAAGATGAGAAAGGGAAGCTATTTAAATTTGCTTTTAAAAAGAAAATTTGGAAAAAATTAAATAATGATTTTGTTGAAAGTTTTCCAACCTGTTCTATTGATGATCCATTTACAAGGATTGAAGAACTGCAGAAAGTATTAGTTATCTATAATGATTTAGTAGCAGAACAATATAATAGAGATAAAGTAGAATATCCTTTTGATTATATAAAGGCCATTCACTCCTTATTAGTTAATGAAGAATTAAACGCTAGCCTAGACAAACTTGTTGAATTAGGGAAAGATATTAATTATTTAGTTGAAAATGTAGAGAATTATAAAAATACACTAGAAGTTTTTGGTATTAATAAGGGATCTGCCAAGAATTTTTTGGATAATAAGTTGATAGATATTAGTGAAGATGAATTTAATAAGCTTATCAGATTTATACACTTGAGGGTAAAGATTAATAAAAGCTTTGGGGCTGTCCCGGATTATGGTTACTATGAAGCACTGGGAAATATTGAGGATCTAGTTACAGCAAAGATGACGTATCTACTTGATGGAAGAGTTATCAAATTTTATGAGGAGAATCAAGCTACTGCCAGGGTACTTAAAGAGATTATTAAAAATAAACAGAGATTCCCTAAAAAAGAGTTTTCAAAATTAAAAGAGGCTTTCCCTTGTATATTAGCTGGTATTAGAGATTATGCTGAATATATTCCACTCAATCCAGGGATATTTGATTTGGTAATTATTGATGAAGCTTCTCAGGTCAGTATTGCTCAAGCTTTTCCAGCGCTTCTGCGAGCAAAAAGAGTTTTGGTACTAGGAGATAATAAGCAGTTCAGTAATGTTAAAGCATCTCACGCTCGTTCTGATACAAACAAGGAATACCTAAATCATTTAGAGAAGTCTTTTAAGAAAAATGTTTCTGAAGATGATTCAAAATTGGTTAAACTAGGAAAGTTCAATATTAAGACATCAATATTAGAATTTTTTGAGTTCATTAGTAATTATCAAACACAATTAAGAAAACATTTTAGGGGTTACAAGGAGATAATATCATATTCCAACAAATATTTTTATCAGGATAGTCTTGAAGTTATGAAGATAAGGGGGAAATCTATAGATGATGTCTTAAAATTTTCATTTGTTAAAGATGATGGGAAGAAGGAGCTTATACCAAATACAAATAACCAAGAAATTGATTTTATAATAAAAGAACTACAGAAAATTAAAGAACAGGGTCTACGTTCTAGTATAGGAATAATAACGCCACATACGAATCAGCAAAAATTACTAATGGAAAGAATTAGCAAGTTACCTGAAAAAGATTATTTCTTTGAGAAACTGAATCTTAAGATAATGACTTTTGATACTTGTCAGGGAGAAGAGAGGGACATTATATTTTATTCAATGGTTGCTACAAGTAAAGATGATAAATTATGGGGGGTCTTTATTAAAGATCTAAGTGGAGTTGACTTAGAAGAAGATGGACAAATTAAAGCTCAAAGATTAAATGTTGGTTTTAGTAGAGCTAAAGAACAGATACACTTGGTCTTAAGCAAGGGTCTAGACGAATATAAAGGTTCTATAGGAGAAGCATTAAGATATTATAGTTTTGTTTTAGAAGAATCTAAAAAGGAAAGTAGTATTTCTGAGACCGACAGTAAGTCAAAGATGGAACCCGAAGTTATGAACTGGTTTTATCAAACAAAATTTTGGAAAGAAAATAAAGATCATATTACATTTATCCCTCAATTTAACGTCGGAAAATATTTGAGGCAGATTGATAGTTATTATGATCACCCAGAATATGAGGTTGATTTTCTACTTGTCTATAAGGATAAACAACAGAAAGAGCATAAGGTTATAATTGAATATGATGGCTTTAGAGAACATTTTATGGATATTGATGGTATAACTGAGTTTAATTTTGATAGTTACTATAAAGAAGAAGATGTGTATAGACAAAAAGTACTTGAAGGTTATGGATACAAATTTTTGAGGATTAATAAATTTAATGTAGGTAATAAACCCATTGAAGTTCTTAATGAAAGAATATTGAAATTGGTTAATAATGAGGTCAGAAAGAACAATATCCTTGTTGATGTCCGGAATACGGTTAATGGTTTAGAGGTTGGATCAATGAAGGAATGCCCTAAGTGTAAAAAAGTAAGAGAATTTAAAGATTTTGAAGATTATAATTTATTAAGTGGTTATGGAAGGTTTTGTAATGTTTGTAAGAACAAGAAAGTAAGTAAAAGAAAATCAAGATCAAACCTTGGTTCCTATAGTATTGAAGAAGAAACAAAATGTCCTAGATGTGGATCTAGGATGGTTGCAAGAACAGGAAGATATGGTAGATTTTATGGTTGTTCTAAATACCCTTATTGTAAAGGCACTAGGCAGTTTACATAAATAATTATATCCATAGAAATATTAAAACAGTTAGCGGTTGGTTTCGAGCAATTGGAAGCCCACTATAACCAATACACTTGAAGTTCTTCAGGATGCTCAGTATTTTGGGCAATTAGTGAATCAATTGCAGGTTATTCAAGGGAGTCAAATATTAACTTGATTTATGTCACTGCTTTTGCTAAGGTATTCTACAAATCCTCATTTTTTAAAGATGTGTTATAATTAGATTATAAGCATAAAGAGTAGACTTAAATAGAATTATGAATAGGCTTGAAGAAACAATTTTATATGTTCTATCAAGAGCAAAACAGAGAGGTAAAGATAACCTCTCAAAGTTTGAGCTTTTTAAATTCATATATTTATTGGAAGTTGAGTCGCGTAAATTTACTGGGAGAAGTTTTTTTAGCAACGATGTAGTTTTCGTAAGACAGAAAAATGGTCCGATTTCAGTTGATATTTATGATGCACTGAATAACTTAGATAATAAGTATATTCGGATCTCGCAAAGAAAAAAGGAAGATTATCCTTACGCGCGTCATTGTTTATCTTTAATCAAAGAAAAGAAAACTTATAATCTTGAGGAGTCAGAGATGATGTTCATAAATAGTATTTTGGAATCGTATCTTCCGTTGTCAATTAAAAAATTGAAAAATATTGTATATAAAACAGAACCGATGTTAGATATTCAAGATAAAGAAAAAGAGACAAATCAAGATATGAATGGTCGGCCATTGGATTTTAACACAATATCTCTTGATAAAGACGTCGTTGATCTAATTGCGAATTAAATGAGCATTGAGTTTAGAACATCTGATATTTTACATTTTGAAAAATACTGTTTTACTGATAGTGATAATCCGACGTATGCTAGGCATTATGCATTAGTATTACTTCCACCCGCAGTTATGAATTATTCTAATAATTTGCTCTGTGCGGTTATAACATCTAAAAAAACCAAATATTTTGCTCTAAAATTACTTAAAAGTAAGTATAGTTTTTTTAATGTCGATAGCTATGTTTGTTTTAGGCGCAGAGATATTAACCCATTGACAGGATTAAGTAATAAAAAGCAACCAGTAGGTAAACTTGATCAAATTGATATAGAAAGAGCTTTTAAAATAATAAAGAGAATTTATAATTATACTTCAGATGTATATTTAATGGCTACAGTAGTAAGAGAGTGGAAGAAGATATTATAAATGGTTATGGTTATTGAAGATTTCATAAAACCACTTGTTTGTTAAGTGGTTTTTATATTTCATATCCTGCTCAAATACATTCAGTATGGCCACTTCTCAAGCCAACGCGGTTTTTCACTTTTTTGATAATAATATTCAATAATATCTTTAGAAATTACTGCTATATTTTTCTGATCAGGGACTATTAATTCTTTCCAGATTGTTTCATCTTCTACTCTTGAAGATTTTCTGTCGATTGATTTTAAATGAATAATACGATCACGAAGAACTTTTATTGTCTTATAGTCTTGCCAAACTTTTGTGCCTTTTGGTGAATCTATTTTTAAAACATTAGGTAAAATAATATCCAGTTTTTCTCCCAAATTTACATTTCTTTCGGCAATATTTTTATCAAGAAAGTCTGATTTAAGGGAATTAGGAATACTTTTTAGGTTAGTCCCTGGTATTTTATAATTCTCTGGTATTATCTCATTAGCAAATGATTCAAGTGCAGTGTAGGAAAATACAATTGACCCCATTCGTTTTTCCAAAAAATTGAATAAATTATTTTTATCTTCCACAGAAAGTCTATCTTCTTTTTCTACAGTAAATCTTTCAGATTCAATAATATTCTGACTATCCTCCCATAGGTTGTAGGAGAAATCCAAAAACAAACTTACCATATTAGGGACTGGTATCGATAGGATCTTGTTACTATAGTGTAGATCTGATACTAATTCAACTGCTGTACCAATTGGAAAAATTTTTCCTGTCCAGGGACTTTTAAACTCTTTTGCAAGTGTGCTGATTGCTTGTAGGCGCCAATCTTCGTTGGCGATATTAGGATGTTCAGTCATCATTATAAATTATTGTATTAATATAGAAAATATTAAAAATTATCTTAATTTATTTAAAAGTCTTACGTATCTGATTTATTTCTCCACAGATTCCTTGCGCAACTCCTGTAAGATTTTCGATATATTTTGTATTGAAATGTAAATGGCCATTAATGATTCTTATTTCGGACATTTCATCTTTTATATATTTAACTATCATTTCTTTATCTTTTGAGTCCTCTAATTCTCCATTAGTATGGACTATGGTATTTCTGATTTTTAAGGAGATTTTAAATTTATTTCTTAAATGCTCAATTTCAGGGAAAGGATGCTCTAAGAGTTTTTCAATATAAACTACATTTCTTTGTATACCATTACCTTTGAGATCTTTATATGTGAATATATTATTTTGCTTTTCTTTGATAAAGTTACATAAATAAGCGAATTGTCGTTCTAGGAAAATAAAAATGCTCACAATGTAAGATTCATATAATAGTTGTTCCGTTTCATTAATTTCTTCATTTATGTCTATTATGTGCAGATCGTATTCTTCCTCAGTGATATCAATGTCCTTTCCCTTACTCTTTTTAAAGTCTTCCCACAGAAGTATTTTTTTCTCTTTATCGTTTTTTGTACTTGTCAGAATATAATTTCGAAAATTGTGAAAATTATCAAACTCTCTGTTTATTATGTATGGCCAAAGATCCATATTCGTAATATTAATAAATTATCTCCCTACCCAATTACCCTGTTCATCATAATTTGGAGAACTTTCAATACCAAATGCATTCCATATTAAATCAAATTGAGGTTTCAGTACCGTAGCTGCGTTTACTGAGAAATCATTGATAGTAATTTCAGGTAGGCTCAGGATATTTTTGTTTAGTGGTTGGTTGATACGATCTGACATAAAGAAATCATTGTAATTAGATTGACTCATCCTATATCCTTTAATATTAACTAATGTAAGACTAAAAAATATAGGGAGGGGAACACCAAGTTTCGCATCCAACATACTTAGTATTCGCTCAAACCCTTCAATTATTTTTTCTTCAAAAGCGGTATGAGGGATAAATTTATTGCCAGTTCTTTTTTCCGGCATTGAAAGCATTAGGCCTTCAGCAGCCTCAATAATACCATTACGATAAATTTGCAGGTAAGTATATGTTTTCTTATCTTCAATCCCAGACCAGCCAATAAGACCTTCAAAGTTTAATGAACCACTCCAACCCGCACCCGAATAAAGTGGTCGATAGGTTGAAGGGTCTTTTTTTAGTTCATTCAGATCATATGAGGTATTAGGAGTAAAAGCACTCAAGGGGATAAATAGCATTATAATCTTTGCACCTGGTTCTGTTGGCATCGGGGATTCATTGGAGGTTATCTTAATGATCCTGTCTGCTTTAAAGTCATTAAATTTTTCTAATAATACTTCTGAAAGATTAAATGCGTCTCTTAATTCATTGGTGTCAAATTCATATTTTCCATTTGCGTTTCTACCATAGAATTTATTATGCCCTCTATGAGTTACCCTATGAGGGCTGTTCCAACTTTTTGCTAATCTTATTATTAGTATTTTATTATCCCCTATATCAATAAAGTTGTAATCGACTTTAATTCTTGGTTCAATACTGTCCCTGATAAGGTTCTCCAGTCGTCCCTTAAGTTCATTTTCATCTACTACGGTAATGCCTTCAATATTCTCGGGAATTCCTCCTTTTTCTTCTATTCCAAAAATCAAGTCACCTCCCGCCGTATTGGCAAAGGATGTTAGATCTTTTAAAAATTCTTTCTTTTCCGAATCAGATGATATATTTAAATCTTTTTTATATTCAATGGTTTTTCCTTCGCTAATTGAATTCTTTTTCAGGTCTTCAATGTCTGCCAGCGTAATTTCTAGTATATTTTTATTAATCATTTATGTTTAAGTTAGTTATAAAAAATCCACCGAAGGCAACCTCCTCGCCTATGAACTGTTACTTCTAAAAGCAGATGTAGCAATCCGTCGGCGAAGTTAGGCCTCCCGACAAACAAAAGTTCGGCGAGGAGACTCCCTTCGATGGAATACGCAAGGAGTATATCGTATTTATGTTGCCACCCTCGGGCCTAATCAAGGGTATTATTTCTTGTGAGATTATTATACAGCTTTCTGGGAGGATTTCAACTTCTTCCGCATTAATGGGAGTGCATATTTCTTGTATCTTTCTACCACTTCATCTGTTTCCTCTAACATATTATCCAATTCCTCCTCAGACATTTCATCGATAGCATCAATTTTTACCTTCTGAGCCGAGTATTTGCCCTTCAGTTTATATGCTTTATCAAGCCCGGCATCGTTTGCACGCCAATCTTTGTGATTAAGTAGATTGTTGTGGACAGCTAGCAGTTTGCTGTCTGGTAAGGCAGTATCCATTAAATCAGGCCAAGCCTTACTGTCCGTAAGGTTCTTAGGGTTTTTGGCAGAAGCTTCAGAATAGCCTGATTCACGCATAGCCTTTCCTATGGAAATTCCACGATTTTCCACGATTTTTTTGACCGCTGTTTTTTGCTTTAATGTTGCCATATAACTAAATTATCTCGTATATGGTAAAACTGTCAATCAATTTCGATCACAATTCTATTATCTTTTGAATAATGCGGAAATAATTATATGCTTCTAAACAAGCGTTGTATGTTGAATATCCGACTTTCACATTTACCAAGTCAGAATTATTGGAATGGAAATAATATTCCTTTCCTTTTAATAGTATTTCGCCAAAACCCAAAAATACGGCTGTATTATCTACCAAGTATTCGTGTCTGTTTAAGTCAGAGCCATCTATCCACCGGATTTGTTTTAAGTCAATATAATAATGGGCAAATTCGTGTACTAAAACTCCAGCAATAATTGTTGAGTAACTTCCTTCTATTTTGTTCAGATGAATTTGTCGATTATCATAATATCCCATACGGTTAGTGTAGCGTAGAGTACCTCCTCCTAAAGAGAATCCTGGTAGCGGTACGCCACAGTGTTTTGCAAGATGTGATAAAAAACGAGTTAAGCTCGGTTGTGAATAATTATTGAATTCTGAGGAATCAATTAGATTTGGGTTAAAGTCTTTAACTCTATTTTTTCCATTAATTAATTTGTTAAATAATAAATATGATTTAAGCTGTTCATCATCTTTTGCTCCTGCTTCATTTAGAATTGTCACAATATCTTGTTGATTGTTGATTATTGCCAAAATAATAGGAGTAATACCATTAATATTCTTTACATTAACATTGCCACCACGAGAAATAATTTCTTTTATTAATACTAAATTATTATTTTTAACCGCAAACAGCAAGGCTGTATTATTCCTTTGATCACTATAATTAATATTCTTTAGATTGGTATGCAGAATAGTGATTGCTTTGATTGTGTTATTTTCGCTGACTGCCTTGAGTAATTTTTTTTCTTTGGAATTTAACATTACATTATTTAATGTATGAGTTAAGCCACACAAGTATAGAAACAAAAAAGGTCTCCCGACACGGCGACAACCCCTTTCGGGGTTGTTCTACGCCTTTTCAGGCATAGACCTACGCGAGTAGTGCCGGTCAGAAGACCGTCTTTATCGCGTAGGGTTTTGAGCCATACCTTACCGTTTTAGGGTAAGGGTTAGGCTATATTGTCGTGTTTGAAATATACTAAATAATAGGCTAACAATCAAGCGGTCTGATATAATGAGGTTAGACAATAAATATAAAGATATGGAAAAAAATAAACCAATTGATATATACAAACTTTTTGTTGATGCTAATAAAAATAATGTGGCTTTGTATAAAAAGGTTATGGATAATCCAAGGTGTGAATTTCTATTTGATTTGGCAATAGATATTGCTGCTTCTAAAGCGGATCTTCTTCATTCGCTTACGCCGGGCATAAAAGCGAAGGAAAAATTTAAAGAATACTCGAAGGGGAATTATTGGAAAAATGAGTTAGAATCTGCAAATAGAATTATAAAAAAATATTTCTTGGAAAATGATAAAGCATTGTTAATGGCAAGTGAAAATGCTTTTCATCAAATAATATTATTAGTTAATAGAAAGAATGTAGATAGTAAACAACAAATTGCTGAAGCTGTGATGCTGTTAGAGAACCTTATTGATACATATTTACCTATATTGAACGAGTGGTTGTCATATTATCGAGAATTACCAGATACTAACAAATTAAGGAAAGAAGATAATAACAGATCATATCAGAATAATACTGTATGTCGATTGTGTTGGAACCCTTTGAAAAGATTCAATAATCATAATTATTGTTCGAGACGAGAGAACCGCTCTTGTGCAGAAAAACACCTACAGAAAAAGGAGAGAAAGTATGAACGGTTTAAAGAACCAGAATTTATAGAACAGTGTGATGTTTGCACTGTAAAGTTTCCTGGTGCTTTAGTTACAAGGCATTTTCATAATCGTGAATGGATGAGATTTTGTTCAGAGGCGTGCTATGAAACTATCCGTAAAAGAGAACAGCGAAAAAGAAAAAGTGGATAAATAAAAAGGTAATCACAAAAAAGGCTTATAATCGATAGTCATTTTATGTCCCAAAGACTTTTTGGCATTTTTTATTTACCAATTTTTCTATTTGCTATCATTAATTATATGAATTCAGATGTGAAAAAAAATGATGAATTATTAGATAAAGCAACAGATCTATTTGCTGAAATACTTTTTGAACAAATAATTAATAAGAATACAAATAAAACCAAAAATGAAGAATCAGTATTACAAGACGAGTAATTTTTACCTTTCTGCCTACTTAATCTGTCTAGGGATGGAATTAATAGATATAGACCGTAAAGATCGAAAACGGGCGGTCTTTATATTTGCGGATGTTCATAAAAGGAGTGTTATGGTTAACCAATTTATTTTTGGGAAAGAGGCATTGGTTGATGCCAGACAGTTTGCCAATGCTCTTAAGGAGCTTAAAAACAAATTATATAGCTAAAACAATAAATATTAATAAATATTATGAAATCAATTACCACAAGATTCAAAGAGACAAAACATAAAATACCTTATCTAGCCGATACACCAATTTTCTTGCTTTGTTTGATCAACACAGATAAACCAAGATTGATTCGTAAGCATTTTAATAAATGTGTTTCAGAAAATGATTATGAACGATCTGAAAAAGAACAAATAATCAAGGATCTTCTCTTTCGTCTATCCTATTTTTAAGAACCAAATATGTGTCTGTGGGTTCTATAATATTCACTCTAACAAATAAAAATTATAAAAATGAATAAAGATACCAATCAACCCGCGATAGTATTTAAAAATAAAAAAACACCCGGAGGAGTATTAGCAAATATTGAGTTAGTTTTTGGAGGAATCCATAAGATAAAAGGATTCAAAATTATTGCAAGCAAATATAATAGTTCTGGCTATGCTGTTATTCCTCCAAAAACAGAGAATATCGGGGGTAGGGGTAGTCAGTGGTTCTACTTTTGTGAAGATAAGGATGTATGGGATGAGTTACAAGATACAATCATAAGCAGATATCTCGGGTCTGTATTTACAGAACCTGACAAAACTTAACAAAGCATAGTACTTCAAGAACTATAAGTACTTAGTACTATAAGTACAGTTCTTATAAGTAAGTACTACAAGTTCTGTACTATTGTAATAAATAAAGGAATATTGAACAATATTTGGCAAATGACAAAAGAGGACAAAACTGGACATAGAGAATAATAGGTATATAATGGGAATAGAGGTTTTAGAAATAATTTTGGACTCGGTATTATATGGAGAAACTATTGAGAGTAGATAAAGTGGCGGAAATACTAGATGTTAGCAAAAAAACTGTATTTAGGTATATTAAATCAGGTAAATTAAAGGCCACAAAAATTGGGCAGTGGCGTATTGACGGAAAAGATCTTAATGATTTTATTAATAAGAATAAGAATTAAATATTAGATTATGAATAAGACAATTCTTTTTATTGGAGGGATAGCGATATTATTTATTGGAGTTGCTATTGGGTTAATAGCTTCAAAAAACAATGAAAATTTAAACGACAATAATGCCGTAGTTTTGAATACTAATTATTCATCAACAGAAAATACTAATAAAACGAATGTTAATAAAAATATTAATATAAATACAGAATCGGCTGCCCCATCTGGCACATTTGAAATAGTTTCTGAAATTCCGAGTTCAATAAGTAGAAACAAAATTATTCTTGATATACAAGTTACTTCATCAGAAAATGCAAGAACAATTGATGCATATAAAAATGGTAGTGATATTCTTTCATCTATGTTGTTAGAAGAAGATGGTGTTACATCGGTACCCCTTACTTTAACACCAGGTCTAAATACCTTTTATTTTAAATTAGGAAATCTTACTGGGATAGTTCCAGAATTCTATAGAACTGCAGAAATAAATTATGATAATGTTCCTCCGAGAATAGAAACAATTGCTTGTTCGAAAACTGGTTTAACAAGTACACAATTCAAAAATTTAAAGCTAAATGAAGAATATCTTTGTATATCAACTGGTCAATATTCTGGTCCTACGGTAGGAGTAGCACAAGCCCCATTATATGGGAGTATTACTGGAAATTTTGAAAAAATAACATATGATGGAAAGAATGTGAATCCTGAACCGGATGGTTTCATCAACCAGAGAGTGCCAATTTATATGAATAGCGGAACAAATATTTTTGAAATAATAGCAATTGATAAAGCTGGCAATCAAGCAAAAACACGAGAAACTGTAGAATGGGAAAAGGAAGGAGACCCAATAGATCTCAATATTGAATAAAAACCAAAAGACTCCCCACCGCAAAGTAAGAAGTCTATGGTGCAAAGATGAATCTCTGCTTTTTATATTTTAACAAAAAATAACAATTAAACCAATACATATGAAAAAAGCACTAATATATTGTCGAGTATCAACTGAAGAACAAGCCCAAGATGGGCATCATTCTTTGAATGCTCAAAAAAGCATTTGTATTAAGTCTGCAGAAGATTTGGGGTATAAAATAGTTGAGACATATGTTGACCCCGGAAAGAGTGCAACAAATATGAAACGCCCGGGTTTGCAGGATATGCTGATTCGTTGTCAGGAAGATAAATCAATTAAGGCAGTGTTTATACAGGATACAGATCGGCTCGCAAGGAACACAAAAGATCACCTTACAATTAAGGCTATTCTTCAGAAGGAAGATATAAAAGTAATATCCGCTTCTCAACCAACAATCGACGAAACGGCAGAGGGGAATATGATTGACACAATCATTGCTTCTGTTAATCAATTTGGTTCGGAAATAATAGGGAGAAAGACACTTAAAGGTTTAGAGGAGAAGGTAAGAAATGGTGGGTGGCCACGGCCTGCACCATTGGGATATATCAATGTTACTGACAAAGAAGGAAATAAAATTATTGCAATTGATGAATTTACAGCTCCGTTAATTAAGGAAGCATTTCAACTTTATTCAAAGGGAAATTATTCTGCTCAAAGTGTTGCAGAGATTTTAGAAGAGAAAGGATTCAGAACAAAATCAGGGAAGAAGATACAAAACAGCAAAATGATATATTTATTAAAAAATAGGTTCTATATTGGAGAAATAAAGTGGAATAAAATTGAATCCAAGGGTAATCACAAACCACTGATTGATAGTAAAACATTTAATATAGTTCAAGAGGTATTGGCAAGCCACAATCATCACTCAAACAGGAGTAGGAAATATACCTATTTGTTAAGTGGTTTCCTACATTGTGGAGTTTGTGGATCTCGTTTTACCGGTGAAACTCACCCGGATAAAAACGTATCATATTACCGTTGTACAAAAAGAATTAATCACAAAGAAAAGTTTAGTAAAACAGATGATTTAGAGAGACAAGTAGAAGAAAGATTTGAAGATTTACAATTCTCTGATGAGTTTATAAATTTGGTCGTTGATAAAGTAAAGGGGTTGTTTATGCAAAAAGAAAAAGAAGTAGATGACCAGAAAAAAATACTAATTAATCAAAAACAGGGAATTGAGAAAAAGAGAAATGTTGCAGAGGAGAAGCTTTTTAGTGGGTTAATTACTGATGAAGATTTTCAAAGAATTAAAGTTGGTTTCACAGGACAGTTGGATACTATTCAAAATCAAATCGATGAATTAAACAGAATTAGGGGGATAAAGGTTGATGAGATACAGGAAGTATTAAAACTCACTAGGAACATTGCTAAGGCATATAGGGAGGCTCCATATAGGCTTAAAAAGCACTATCTAAGCGTATTCTGGGATAAGTTTGAGATAATGGATACTAAGATTATTAATGCTATTCCTACCAAGCTTTTTTCTGCTCTGCAGAAGGATCTCGTCGTTTCATATAATGCAAATATAATTCCTCATAAAACCAAAAGCCTCCTATCTACCAAAGAGTTGGTTAAAATAAGAGGCTTTTGGGGTGGCCAGAGGGAGTTGAACCCTCGCTAGCGGGACCACAACCCGCTGTTCTACCGTTAAACTATGGCCACCGCGGGTGATCGCGAACTGCGACCTACATTTGTCCGGAACTTACGTTCCGAACAAACTCCGATCTCCGTTCGCGTCCCCCTTTCCTCATGCAGCCGTGCTCCGCGACGTTAACGGCTTTCACTCGCTACACTCGTTCAAGCCTACGTCTTGTGCGCTCCTGCTGCATTCGGTTTATTTTATATTGGGGCCCCCGATCCGCCAACAGGCGGAGTGGGGAGAGGGGCACAAATGTGGAAGGCGGAGTAAACGTAATACTTTTACGGATACGTAGCCTGAAACATTTGATGACCCGTGGTGCCCCGGCTAGGAATCCCCGCCAGAGGCGGGTGCGCCTTGGGCGCAGAACCTATATATAAAACTTACATTCTCTGCAGCCATACCTGGCTTGTCTGGTGCCCCGGCTAGGAATCGAACCTAGACCTAAAGCTTAGAAGGCTTCTATTCTATCCATTGAACTACCGGGGCATATTAAAATGTAAACTTGCAATTATCTATTATTTACTATCAAAGTGATATCCATTGCCACCGCCTACGGCGGGGTCCGCCTCGGGCGGAAACTACCGGGGCATGATATCAATATTTGCAATTCAATCTAACAATATTCGGATAATAAGTCAATCACTATTTGCTAATTGACAGGTTTTGATATTTAATTTATGGTAACTGACCGCTTCAGTGTTTTCTTTCACAAGAGAGGGGGTGAAAATCATGAGCGGTTTCGGCAATGTTCTTCCGGGCATTCCTCTGAAGGATCAGCCCATGGGGGTCTACCTGTATGGGCAGACTCACCGCGAATTGCGGGATGGGGGATTGACCCCGGCTGCCATCGCTTCGGCACTGGAGACTGGAAGGCTTCTGCGCGTTCCTCTCCGATGCAAGCATGGCGAGCCCGAAATTGATATGTACGTTTTCAGTGACGCAAAGTCCTGATCTCGCGGGGTCTGTATTCCATTACAGCCCTTTTTTATCTACTTTTTTCTTTTGGTATCGTGGAACGCTTTATGCACGTCCCGCAACTGCTGATTGGTAATGTGCGTATAAATCTGGGTGGTGGTAATGGATGCGTGACCGAGCATCGCCTGAACGCTCCGAATATCCGCGCCGTTCATCAGAAGATCAGTGGCAAAACTGTGGCGCAAGGTATGCGGTGTGACATTTTTAGTGATGCCGGCGGCTTTGGCATATTTTTTAATCAGTCTCTGCAGAGAGCGCGGAGTAATAGCGTCCGTACTTTCCGTTTTACTGGAAGCGCGGTCGTGCCGGACAAACAGATTCATGGAGACATCTTTGCGCGCGCTGAGATATTGGTTAATCCAGTATTTAGACGCGTTGGAAAGGAATACGATTCTTAACTTTTCCCCCTTGCCTCTGATGGTGAACTCGTCCTTTTTCAGGTTTATCTGGTCTTTGCGTAAATTTGCCAATTCAGAAACACGCAATCCGGTAGAAAAGAATAATTCCAGAATTGCTTTATCCCTTTTTTTAATAATTGCCGGTTCCTCTACCTGCATGGGGGATTCCAGAATTCTTTTCAAATCATCACCTTCTAGAAATTCCACTTCACGTTCGCTGATTTTAGCCAGCTCAATCTTTTCCGCCGCCAGTGTTTTTACGTCCTGTTTGGCCAGGTATTTCAAAAAAGAACGCAAAGCAATGATGTGATAATTTTGTGTACTTTTTTTTAACGGTTGTTGCTTATTATTTACAACCCGGTTAAGGTAAAGTCTGAAATCTTTTACTTTTTCCTGGGTAATTTCAGCGGCACTATTGATTTTACCCCATGTAATGAATCTTTGGAGATAGAAATCATAATTCCTGATCGTTGCCTGGCTCCTGTTTTTCTCAATCTCCAGATATTCCAGAAAGTTTTGTTTCAGTTTTTGGAGGGTGTTAGTCATAAATATATTGTACGACACATATGTTTTTTATTCAAATATCAAATTCTAACCACAAAATTGTAAATAAATTACAAATTAGAGATTTCAATGTTTCAAATGAATTTATCTAGATTATTAAAATATATGATAATATTTGAGATTTGAATGTTTGGAATATTGTGATTTATTTGGAGATTTAGAATTTTAGATATAGAATTTCCTGACACATTGACAAAAAAGGCACTATCTGTTATTTTTTCAATGTCTAACCAGTTAAACTGCGGTTCTCCGGTAGAGGCGAAAGAGGGAGCGCTACTCGGGAATCAGCGTATTTATAGGAGAGTATATGGGTCTTTCGAAAGAAAAGAAGCAAGATCTAATCAATAAGTATAAAACTCACGAGGGCGATACCGGATCATCCGAGGTACAAGTTGCCATTCTCACGGAAGAGATTGAGGAACTGACGGAGCATCTGAAAAAGCACAAAAAGGAT
>Ga0172379_10001648_pt1 | contig 43419 bp, 41 predicted proteins | sample GrowelOW334metaG_FD_119756 | JGI IMG/M metagenome (GOLD analysis project Ga0172379, IMG submission 119756) | Groundwater microbial communities from an aquifer near a municipal landfill in Southern Ontario, Canada - Groundwater well OW334 metaG | ecosystem: Environmental > Aquatic > Deep... | reverse complement strand
TGAATTACTTTAAAACCCCCAACAACATCTCTTTTTTCATCTGCCACTTCTTCACTTTGAATTTCATTTGTATATTTAGAATCATACACATACGCCCCGTCATGAACTAAACAACTAACTGTTAATCCTAAAAAATCATATATCTGTCCCATCCAGACAGCGTCTCTTTTGGCAAGATAATCATTGACAGTAATAACATGAACTCCTTTTCCACTGATTCCATAAAGATAAGCCGGCAGTGTGGCTGATAAAGTTTTTCCTTCTCCCGTTGCCATTTCAACTATTTTTCCATCTGACATTGCCAAACCTCCAATAAGCTGGACATCAAAATGTCTTTGCTTTAAATTTCTTTTGGAGGATTCTCTAACTAAAGCAAAAGCCAATTCAAGGTTGTTTTCCAGATATTCTTGATCACCGGAAAAACCCTCTTTTAATTTAAGAGATTTATTCTTAATTTCCTCATCAGAGAGCAAAGACAATTCTTTTTCAAAATCATTTATCTTAACCACTCTCTTACGGTAAGAACCAAGAGGAGAAAAAATTTTATCTAAAATGCTTGTCATCAATCTTTTTTATTTCAAGAGCCATTTTTCTTTTGGCTTTATCAATTCCCGATCTTATATCTTCATCGTATTGTTCTATTCTTAAATCATTTTTTGGAAGCGCTAATGACAACTCCACGTAATAGACATCCCCTTTATGGCGATGCTTAGTGGATCTAGCCACTTCAACTTTTAAAATAGCTTCTGATTTCTTCTCAAATTTTACAATAAATTTAGACAGAGAAGATAGCTTAATACTTATAAATTCGTTTAGCGCCTCAGAAAGCTCTAAACCTGTTGATTTTACTATTATCTTCATCCCAGTATATTACCATAAACCCCCACACTAATTCCATTAGTGTGGGGGTAAAAAAACAAAAACCCCAAAAGGGGTTTTTGTAAATCTTAAAAATTAGTTCAAAAATTTATCTTTTTGATTTCTTTGATTTTTTTGATTTTTTGGCCTTTTTGGCAACTTTCTTGCCTTTCTTGGCCGCTTTTTTCTTAGCCATTTTATGATTTCTCCCAAGATTAATGGAAGAAAAATAAATTTTACCAACACCAGAGCCGCCGACTATTCAACTATGATGTTGAAAAAGTTTTTAACCTTTTACTAATCTAATTTTAGAACATTTTACAACAAAATGGAAACCAAAACTGTGGATAACTTTCACGACAGTTAAAAATTTTTTCTTTTTTAAACTTTTTTCTTAAAAAGGATCACTTTTAAATCCAATAAACTGAACTTCTGGCTTAAACTCAATTCCAAATTTATTCTTCACTCGTTTTTTGATTAAAGAAGCTAACTTAATAACATCTTTAGCGGTAGCTCCGCCTTTATTTATAATCATATTTGCGTGCCTCCCGGAAATTTCTGCTCCACCCACCCTCGTTCCTTTCATACCCAAGCGATCAATATAATGAGCCGCTGATATTGAAGGAGCCCCATAAAAATTTTTAGAATCAATGTTTTGGAAAACACTGCCAGCCGACGGTTCTTGCGGGTATTTGTAAAAGCGAGTCCGGATAATTTCTTCGGCCTTACCAATTGCTTTCCATTTTTGTTCCTGGTTAACTTTCTTTAGTTTAAAACAAGCCCTGACAACAATAAGTCCGCTTTTTTGAATTTGAGAGAATTCATATTTCCAATTTTCGTTCTTGGCTTTAATTAAGTACGAATTCAATTTATTATCGACACATTCAATCCATTCTACAAAATTATTTAAAAGCGCCTGATAATAATGAATATTTATGTAAAGAGCCCCACCAATAGTTCCAGGAATTCCAGAGAATTCTTCAAGTCCAAGCAATCCGTTTTTCAAAGAAAATTTAATTGCCCTGCCTAAATCAACACCAGCTCCGGCGATCATACCATTCTTTTTAACAGCCAGATAATTTATTTTCGGCTTTATTATCAAACCTCTAAAACCACTATCCGAAATTAAAATATTAAATCCTCCGCCTAACATATAAACCGGAATATTTTTTTTAAGTGAAAAATTAAGAGCCGTTAAAAGCTCTTTTTTTGATTTGGGTTCACAAAAAAAATCGGCTGGTCCTCCGATCTTATAACCGCTGTAATTTTTCAACAAAACATTTTTCCTAATAAACATAACTAAATGAGAACCTTATATTTCATGGTGGCGGGGGTGACCTCCGTTTTTTTATTATGAGTGAGTGCTCTCCCACCACCACTAATATAATAACAAAAAACATATATGAAAACAAAACCCTCCGCCCGAGGGCGGAGGGAAACGAAAGGGCAATCCTCTATCGATATCATCGCAGAGGGCTGCTCGGCACTTCACTCAAGAGGCATTATACTCTCTTTTTTATTTACTGTCAAACACAAAGAACTTATAACCCACAAAATTCCAGACAAGAGCCACTAAAGTAGCCACCAAAGCTCCTAAGTTAGCCCACTGAGTCAAAGAAAAGCCACCGAAGGGAGATATATAATTTACTATGAAAGAAGCCACTCCTACATTTATTAGAAATCCTATCAAACTAATAATAATAAACTTACCAAATTCTTTTCCTGAATTTTCTTTATTAGTTGCTCCAAAAGTCCAAAATTTATTCCAAACATAACTGTTAGACGCAGAAAACAGGAAAGAAATTCCTTTAAAAATACTAAAACCTACTCCGGTAACAGTTCCAGTTAGTAATATTAAAAAGTTCAATATTCCCCAATCAACGAATGTATTTATTGCTCCAACAGCCGCAAATTTGGCAAATTGAAAAATGACAGGAATTTTCTTGCCGACAAAAGACGCTATAAAAAGAGCAACGGGAGCTCCCAAAGTAAACAATACAACAATAACAATGACAGCGACCCAGCTAAAAGGTAAAAATGAGAGATTTAGATTTTTTATAATAGGAGCCGAGAACAACCCAAAGAGCAGTCCAATAAGAGACACCAACAAGTAATCCTTTTTTATGGCCATCTTATTTTTTAATTTAATTGGTAATAAAACTAATTATTTTTTCATATAAATCCGACTGGACGGCGAACATATCAGTCCCATGACCGGCCTTTTCAAAAATAACTTTATCTTTTTTTGCAGATTGCGGAACCAAGGAAAATAACTCTTCAACCTCGCCAGAATTAGATTCGTCGTCTTGGCTGGATACAAAAAGAATGTCTTTTGTTTCGCTAAGATTAACAACTAAATCTTTTGTGGTAATTCCACGATAATTAAACCCAGGAGAAAGCAGGACTGCTTTTGTAGTTTCTTTATTTAAAGATAAATATTTTAGAGCAACATTAGCTCCAATAGAAGCGCCCACAAAATATATCTTTTCTTTTTTGGCTCCTTGGCTTACAAGAAAATCAACGGTTCCCAAAACATCATTATAATAATTTTGATGCTCACTATCAGAAAAATTCAAATAACCGTCAGGCCCTCCTTCCGATTGCCCATGCCCCCTAAAATCTATACTTATCCCTTCATATCCAAGAGTTTGTAGTTTTACGGCTAAATCAAAAAATGACTCCTTAGTAGAAGGCATCATATGTAGATAAACAACCCATCCTTTTGGGTCTGGAGATTTAAAGTATTGATAGGAAATCTTTTTGCCATCGCTGGCGTTTAAGAAACCGGATTCTTCCATTGTTTTGGCTTGATTATCTGTTTGGTTATTTTGATTGGGAATAATAAAAATGATATCAGAAAGTCCGATTATAGTCATTAACCCAACCAAAATAACAACAACAGAAGCTCCAAATTTTTTCCTATTTGATTTCATAAACGACACTAACATTAACAGTCAACTCCTTGCTTCCCGGCTGAATATCAGGAGCGCTGATGGGTGACGCAGAAGACGACATCATATCCCCTCCCATTCCATATTTTTCATAGGTAGGATAATAGTTATTGGAATAATCCGAAATGCTTACGACTCTTCCCAAGCTAACTCCGTTTTGTCTGGCCATTTTATCCGCTTTCTCAAAGGCCTTTTTAAAAGCTCCTTCTCTAGCACTGGAAAGAAATATATCTGGATCATCAATGCTAAAATAGATATTTTCAATCTTGTTTATACCAAGCGCCGGAAGTTTTTGTAAAACAACAGAGATTTTTGTAAAATCCCTGATTTTTAAAGAAACCGACTGGGTCAGAGTATACTTGGCAATTTTTGGGACAAACTCGCCAGAAGAGCTCCTGGTAGGATAGGTATAAACGGGAGAAAGATTGTATTCTGATGTTCTTATATCCTCCTCGCTTACTCCTTCTTGTTTAATAATATCTATGGCTAAATTTATTTTTTTATTGTTTTCATCAACAACTTTGGCTGTATCCATCCCCTCGGTAATCACCGAAAAAGATAAATTGGCTATATCCGGTTTTACGGTTACTTTATCCGAGGCCGAAACCGCCATTGTTCTTGGGGAGATTAAAGATTGAGAATATCTGTGAAGAGGTCCCCAAAAAATTGAATAAACAAAAATAACAGTGAGAACCAAGACAAATAAAGTTAGCGCTCCGAAAAGAGAATTTTTTGATTGTTCGTTCATTTTATTAATTTATTAATTTTAATAATTTTTTAACTTCTTCTTTTTTTAAACTGGCGGACCCGACCAAAAATCCGTCAATTTCACCAACAGACAAAAGCGATTTAATATTTTTACTATTAACACTTCCGCCGTATAAGATGGTGGCTCGCATCTTGTAGTTAGTATATAGAAACTCTCTTATTCTGTCGATTAGATGAGCCGAATGTGACGCATCAATATTTTTATTTCCCCCAATAGACCAGACCGGCTCGTAAGCCACAACTAAACTAGTGGTAAGGGGTAAGGGGTAAGGGGTAAGAGATAAGTCTTTTTGAAGTTGAGAGCGGATAAAATTCCAGGATTTTTCTCTAGTCATTTTCTTTGTTTCTCCCACACAAAGAATAGGAGTAATTCTGCCTTCAAGAACAACTTTTGCTTTCTTAGCTATAATTTCATCGGTTTCTCCAAAAACATATCTTCTTTCAGAATGTCCTATAATTGCATATGAAGCGCCGACATCTTTTAACATCTCAACCGACACCTCTCCAGTCAAAGCTCCATTTTCTTTATAAGAAACGTTTTGGGCCCCAATATATATCCCCTTTCCTTTTAATAAATTCCTTAGCTTATTTATATGAGTGAAAGAAGGACAAACTACAATTCTATTATTCCCTTTAAATTTCAAAGCTTCACTCCAAGACGGCAGATCGGGCAAATTCATCTTCCAATTTAAAACCACCAATTTAGACATGTATTAATTTTACCAGAAAGAATCGTTTTAAAAAAGGTGTTTAGACACGAGCATTAGTGTCGTTTATTGTGATTATAAAGCCACCAAAAAAATAGAATAAGTACAATCACTAATATCAATAAATCAAGTTGTCTGAAATATTTACCCAAAGTGTGCCAATTAACCCCTAAAAATAAGCCAATGTAAGTTAAAATCCAAGACCAGATAAACGACCCGAAAAGAGTTAGTATGGAAAATTTCCATATGTTCATTTTTGCCAATCCGGCTGGGAGAGAAATAAAAGTCCTTGCTACCGGTAAGAGACGGGAAAAAAATACTGACCAATAGCCATACTTCTCAAACCAAACATGAGATTTGTACAAAAACTTTTCTGAAAAAATATGGGATATTAATTTAAATTTGGAACGACTAGCCACTATCCACTCGGCAAACCGGAAAGAAACCAGAGAACCAAAAAGATTTCCAAATGTTCCTGCTAAAACCACTAACCAAAAACTAAAATTTCCCCCAAAAACCAAAAATCCTGAAAAGGGCATAATAATTTCCGAAGGCACTGGAATATTAGCGCTTTCTAAAGCCATTAACAAAAAAATCCCCAAATAACCAGTAGAGTTAATAATTACTATGACAATATTGGCAATCCAAGATAATACTAATTCAATCATCTTATTATTCCCTCTTAATATCCGCCCCCAACTCTCTTAGCTTTCCATCTATATCCTCGTACCCTCTGTCTATAAATTCAATGTTATTTATGGTTGTTTTTCCTTCCGCTATAAGAGAAGCCAGAACCACTGCTACTCCAGCTCTAATATCCAAACACGACACCTCGGCTCCCTTTAGATGAGCGGGACCATTTATAATGGCTTTATTGGGATTTAAAATTTCGGCTTCAACCTTCATTAATTTTAATTCCTCAATATACCTAAATCTTCCTTCAAACATAGTATCAAAAATTTCCGTTTTGCCTTGGGCCTGAGTCATTAAGACCGCGTATTGGGGCTGAAGATCGGTGGCAAATCCCGGATATGGTCTTGGGTCTATGTTTTGAGGAATTAAATCCCCTCTTTTTAAAGTTCTTACATATTTTTTGCCGTCTTTCTCTATTATTTCAAATTTTGCCCCAACATCCTTTAATTTTTTAAAAAACAGGTCAGAATGGCAAGAAATAATCGGACCAACTGTAATTTCCGAGTTAGTCAAAATACCGGCTATTAAATATGTTCCCATCTCAATTCTGTCCGGCAAAACTTCATACTCCGCTCCTTTTAATTCATCCACTCCTTCTATTTCTATCTCATTGGTTCCGGCTCCCTTTATTTTAGCTCCCATTTTATTGAGAAAATCAGCCAGATCTTTTATTTCCGGTTCAGCCGCCGCTATATGAATTTTAGTAATACCCTTGGAAAAAACTGACGCCATAATGGCATTTTCAGTTGCCGTAACACTCATCTTTTTTAGAACTATGTGACCGCTTTTTGGTTTCCCGTGAAAATAAAATTTATTATCCTTATATTCAATACCAACTCCCATTTGCTCAAAAAGATCTAAATGGTCATCAATCGGTCTTGAACCAATTAAACATCCCCCCGGTTCACTAAGAACTGCCTCGCCAAATCTCGCCAAAAGAGGACCGATTAGAACTATAGATCCTCTGAATTTATTAACCAATTTTTCATCCGGATGGAAAGAATTAATGTCTTTATTACCTATCTTGAGTACTCCGTCTTTAAATTCAACTTTTGACCCTATTCCTTTTAATATTTCCAGAAGTTTTTCTATATCGGTTATTTGTGGAATATTTTTTATAACACAAAGAGAAGAAGCCAGAATAGACGCGGGAATTATTTTTAAGGCGGCATTTTTAGCTCCCTTAATATCAACGTTCCCGTTGAGTTTTTTATTACCGTTTACTATAAATTTCATAAAAATGTCAAATAAATCGTCATTGAAAACAGCCCAACTTAAAGGTATGCTTAAAACTGTATTAGTTAATAATATTCATAAATAGCCAACTTTACAACATGACTCTGCCATTCAGAAGAAAACTTTTTTACTCTTTTTTGGTCATTTTCCTATTGATAGGAACCGGGGTTATTTATTATTCCCAAGGATATAGATTTGATTTCTCCACTCTAAGCGCCACTAAAACTGGGGCTGTTTATGTTGAGGCGCAACCAAGATCTTTGGATATATTCCTTAATGATAAAAAATACGACAGTTCTTTAGGGTTAATCCAAAAAGGGACTTTAATCTCCAATGTCTTGCCTAAAAAATACCGCCTTGAATTAAAAAAGGAGGGATATCTTGATTATGAAAAAAATATAGAAGTTTTCCCTTCTCAGGTTGCCAGAATCTCCAATGTCATACTTGCTCCTCAAAAAATAGATGAACAACAATTAATCGACAACGTTAAGGGAAATATTATTTTAGATAAAAAAGATAAGAGAATCATTGTTCTGGACGACCAAAAGAATATTTATTACTTATACAATCTAAATAGTCCGAATATAATAAATCTTAATTCAAAAATATCCTCTTTTTTTAGACAAAAAATAGAAGACATTCGTATTTATCCTCAAGAAGAAAACAAAATTATAGTCAGGACTTCTACGGGGATTTATTGGATAGACATAAATAAACAGAGTTTTAAAACAATAAAAGAGGGAATTTTAGAAAAAATGACAGTGGCAAGAAATAATCTTTATTTGGTGGAATTACCAACAAAACAAAAAAATTCCACATCAACCGACTCTTTTATCACCACCACTGATTTGAATTTAATTGAAGAAACCAGAAGAATAAAACTCCCGTTCAACGGAAATCAAATAGAAAACATTGATGTCAGTCAAAATTATCAACTGTTTATATTAAAAGACGGAAGCATATGGTTTTATAATAATAAAGATGAGAATTTTTTCCAATTGGCTCACTCAGGTAAAACAGCTAAAATATCTCCTGACGAAAAGAAAGTGTTTTATCAGGATAAAGACGGAAAGTCGTTTATTTATTTTATTGAAGACGAAATTGTAACACTGGAAAAGAAAAAAGGAGAAATTATGAAAATTGAGATAATAGACGCCCTAAAAACCAAGCAGATTGAGTGGCTTGATGATTCGTTTCATTTCATTATAGATTATTCCTCAAAAACTCTGGATATTTCAGACCTAAGTATATATAAGCCGGCCAACAAGTTTACTATAAAAAATAACCCGGGATCCTGGGTTTACGACAAAGAAGAAGAAGTTGTTTATCTTCTTAAGGAAGGAAAGATTTCTTCAGTTAATTTATCCTTCTAATTGAGAGACGACCTGCCTCTTCTTGGGGAAAAGATAAAAAAGGATAAAATAAGCCATAGCCAGAGAACCTAATATATCCATTAAAAGATCTCCCATGGTATCAGTCAAGCTCCCTTGAAATTCAATGGGGGTATATTGAGTGAGTAGATATTCAAAGAATTCCCAAAAAACTCCTATTAATACACTAAAGGCCACAGCCAAAATTAAAACTCTAGCCGCCTCATATTTGTGTTCATAGAGTTTCTCAAAAAACAGGTCTCCAAAAAGACGAAAGAAAAGCAAAGCTACCCAAGCTCCACCCATTAGGTGCAAAGGGATATCAATCCAAGGTAAATCTACATACCACTGAAAAATCATTGTGGGTATATAGATGATAAATACAACAACAAAAAAGATAACTATTGGTTTTAGGGAAACAGTCATGTTATTAGTAGCTAGTATTTAGTAGCTCGTATCTGGTTATCATCCAAAATACACATCACAAGCTACAAGATACCAATTATCTCTTTGACCACTGAGGGGCTCGTCTGGCTTTTTTCAATCCATATTTCTTCCTTTCAACCATACGAGGATCCCTTTTAAGGTATCCAAGAGATTTTAGCTTTTTTCTAAAATCGGGGTTGAATATTATTAAAGCTCTGGCAATACCATGCCTTATAGCTTGGGCTTGTGAAGAAACTCCTCCACCTGAAACTTTAACGGTTAAGGAAAAATCGCCTAAATTATCCAACCTTTTAAATGGGCTCAAAACAGTATCTTGATGATTTTTTATGGGAAAATAAGAAGATATATTCTTGTCGTTTATCAAAAACCCGTCGTCTCCTTTTTTAGAAAGATATATTCTGATTCTGGCTGTAGAAGTTTTTCTTCTCCCGACCGCCTCAAAATATTTCTCCGCCTTTTTGGTTGTTTTTTTCTTTTCCATATTTTTTATTCAAATGACATCTTTTTAATTCTCTCAACTCTCAATTTATTTTTAGGAAGCATATTAACAATCGATTTTTTCAAAATAAATTTCATTCCGTGTTTTTGGATAACGTCTTTTATTTTTCTTTCTTTAAGATGTCCCAGCTGAGTTGTATGAGAATAATAAATTTTTTGCTGACCCTTATTGCCGGTAAGTTTAATTTGGTCAACATTTTTGATAACAACCGTATCGTCCCCGACTAATCTCGGTTCATAAGAAGGATCCCTTTTACCTTGCAAAATAGAGGCAACTTCCGAAGCCACTCTTCCTAAACTCCTCCCCTTGCAATCAATTGTATATTCCATAAATTTATTTTTTTCCCTCTATAATTAATAGTTCAACGCTTTTAGGAACCTCTTCATAATGGTCAAATTCCATGGTAAAAGACCCTCTTCCTTGAGTAATTGATCTTAACTTTGTAGCATATCCAAACATTTCCGACAAGGGCACCTTGGCATCAATAACTTTAGCAAAAGCCCTGTCAGACAACGATTCTATTCTACCTCTTTTTGAGTTCAAGTCCCCTGTAACGTCTCCCAAGAAATCAGCGGGCATAGTAACCTGAATTTTCATAACTGGCTCCAATATAACCGGCTGAGCTTGTTTAGCCGCTTCTTGCAAAGCCATAGACCCGGCAATTTTGAAAGCTGCCTCCGAAGAGTCAACCTCATGATAAGAACCATCAAAAAGAGTTATTTCAAAGTCAGTTAAAGTATATCCTGCCACAACTCCTTTTTCCATAGATTCCTTTATACCTTTTTCAACGGCTGAAATAAATTCTTGAGGAATAACACCTCCTCTGATCTGATTAGCAAAAACAAAACCCTTACCTCTTTCAAGAGGTTTAATTTTTACCTTAACGTGTCCATATTGACCACGTCCTCCCGATTGCCTGATATATTTACCTTCCGCTTCGGCAGACCCCTTGATAGTTTCTTTATAAGAAACCCGAGGCCTTCCTACGTCGGCTTCAACTCCAAATTCTCTTTTCATTCTTTCCACCAAAATTTCCAAATGTAATTCTCCCATTCCCCAAATAATAGTTTCTCCAGTATCCGAATCTCCCGTAACTCTAAAGGTTGGGTCTTCTTCGGACAAACGCCTAAGAGCCATGCCCATTTTTTCTTGGTCAATTTTGGTTTTAGGTTCAATTTTAAGATTAATAACCGGTTCTGGGAAAATGATCTTTTCAAGAATTATTGGATTTTCAGGGTCACAAAGAGTGTCCCCCGTGGATGTATTTTTTAATCCTACAATAGCGCCGATATCTCCAGCGTACATTTCCTCCACATCTTCTCTGTGATTGGCATGCATACGGACTATTCTACCGATTCTTTCCTGATTTTCTTTTGAAGAGTTAAGAATATAAGTCCCTTTTTTTATTATTCCGCTGTAGACTCTAAAATAAGTAAGATTTCCGACAAATGGATCAGTGGCTATTTTAAAAGCCAAAGCCGTTAACGGTTCTTCATCGCTTGGTTTTCTTATTATTTCTTCTCCCGTACTCGGATTTGTTCCTTTTATCGGTTTTAAATGACCTATGTCCAGAGGAGAAGGCAAATAATCAATTACTCCGTCCAGAACCAATTGAGTTCCTTTATTTTTTAGAGCTGAACCGCAGTAAACCGGAAAAATTTCATTTTCAATGGTGGCCTTGCGCATAATTTTTCTTAAAGTATCCAAATCAACCTCTTGGCCGTTTAAATATTTTTCCATTGAGACCTCATCTTTTTCAACTATTTTTTCAATCAAATGAGCCCTTTTTTCCTCAACTTCTTTTTCCATTTCGGAAGGAATTGGAATCTCGGTTATTATTTCTCCATGTTCACCGCTAAAACCAAATGCCTTTTTTTCCATTAGATCAACAACTCCGGAGAAATTTTCTTCTGCTCCTATAGGCAATTGAACAGCCACAGCATAAGGAGTTAATCTTTCTAAAATTGAGTCAAAAGAATTTTGAAAATTGGCTCCCATTCTGTCCATTTTGTTGATAAAACAAATTCTGGGAACTTTATATTTGTCGGCCTGACGCCAAACGGTCTCTGATTGTGGCTCCACACCGGCAACTCCGTCAAAAACAGTGACACCACCATCTAAAACTCTCAAAGAACGCTCAACTTCAGCGGTAAAATCAACGTGTCCTGGAGTATCAATTATATTTATACGATGCTCGTGCTCAACTCTAACTTTCTTTTTTTCTTCGTCGTCCAAACCACTAGTAATTCTATTTTGAGTCCAAAAACAAGTTGTAGCCGCCGAAGTAATTGTAATTCCTCTTTCTCTTTCTTGTTCCATCCAGTCCATAATTGCAGCTCCTTCATGAACTTCTCCAATTTTATGAGAAATTCCGGTATAAAAAAGTATACGCTCCGAAACGGTCGTTTTTCCGGCATCAATATGAGCAATAATTCCTATGTTCCTATATTTTTCTAATGGATAACGCATATATTATCGGGCGAAATGAGCAAAAGCCCTGTTGGCTTCAGCCATTCTGTGGACATTCTGTTTCTTCTTAACAGCCGATCCTTCATTATTAAAAGCAGCCAATATTTCATCAGCCAATTTAACTGCCATGGGCTTTCCTTTGATGGAGCGAGCGCCGTCAATAATCCAGTTACAGGCCAAGAAAAATTTTCTTTCAGCTCGGACTTCTCTTGGGACCTGGTGTTAGCTCCTCCAACTCTTTTTGAAACAACCTCAAAAAGAGGCGAAACGTTTTCAATAGCTTTTTCAAAAGCAACCAATGCATCCTGTTTGCTCTTTTTGGACACCTCTTCCAAAGCGCTGTACATAACTTTCTGAGCTACGGTTTTTTTTCCATCTTTCATTAAGTGGTTGATAAATCGAGCAATTTTTACATTTTCAAATTTAATATCCGGCTCTATTTCTCTTTTATAATTCCTTTTTTTACGCATAAAAATTATTTACTTCTTTTAACTCCATACTTACTTCTTTCCTGTTTTCTGTTTTCAACTCCGCTTATGTCAAATCTTCCTCTGACAATGTGGTATCTGACACCCGGAAGGTCTTTTACTCTTCCTCCTCTTATCATTACCACCGAGTGTTCCTGAAGATTATGACCCTCACCCGGAATATAAGCAGTTACCTCGTTTCCGTTAGTAAGACGAACACGGGCCACTTTTCTTAAGGCCGAGTTAGGTTTTTTGGGAGTAGTTGTAAAAACTTTTGTACAAACGCCTCTTTTGAAGGGCGATACTGAATCAACCGGCCTGTTTTTTATAGTATTAAAATAATAACCCAAAGCTGGGGATTTAGATTTTTTTGTTCCTTTTTTTCTTCCTTTTTTAATTAACTGGTTTATTGTAGGCATGCTCTATACAAATAAAAACCCCAAATGGGATATGTAAAATGTACCAAAAAATGAGGCAAAGTGTCAACCCCGTTAGAAATAGTCCGCCCCAAAAACCTTTCAGACGTAAAAGCACGAGTGTGATTTCTAACGGGGTCAACCCCACACCTTAAGTCATTAAGTTAAACAAAAAATAAATAACAGGCACTATCAACTGGAACCCAAAGAACAAGAATATTAGAAATAACCACATTCCGTTCCTTTCCAAATTATTGGCAATATGTGAAAGTTTTTGAGGTAACAAGGAAAAGAGAATTTTTGAGCCATCCAGAGGAGGGATGGGAACCAGATTAAAAATCATCAGGGACAAATTGATAAGGATGGCTATTTGAATAAAAATAGAATTAATCCCAAAAGAGAAGTTTTCATTTAAAACCAACAACAATGAAAAAAACAAAGCCATTAAAAAGTTGCTCAAAGGCCCGGCCAAGGCTATAAGTCCGCTTCCTTTTTTTGGATTTTTTAAATTGAAAGGATTGTAGGGAACCGGTTTAGCCCAACCAAAAACAAAAGATCCTCCGGAAACAAAATAAAGGACCAGAGGGAGCATAAAAGAACCGAATGGGTCAAGATGTTTAAGGGGGTTAAGAGTCAACCGTCCGGCTTTCCTGGCGGTATCGTCCCCTAAATAATCTGCCGTTACTCCATGAGAAACTTCGTGTATCACGGCAGAAAATATTAAAACAACTATTTGAAAAACGATCAGTAGGCCTTCATTCATAATTATTTTGCAATAAATTTTTCAACGGTTATCCATGAGAACGGCTCTTTTATATCAAAACTCTTATTAAATTCAGATAAAGAAACGTCTATACTCTCATCAACTCCACTTAAAACTACCTTGTAAGCTAAAAGGTCTGTCCTATTTATATAAACATCCCATGTTCCGGAAGACAAGTTCTCAATATTAACCCACCCCTTAGTGTTAAAAATTATATCAAATACGGAAAATAGATAAGCTCCCAAATCCTTATTGGGAACGAAACGAATATGGTAGAAATCGGTCCCCCCGTCGTTAATTTTTTCAAACGATTTAAAAAATGTTGGGCTTATTTTAAAGGGAGCGAAAGATAAAGACAATTTATTATAATTGGTTAAATAATCCATAAATTCTTTAGGAATAAAAGATATTTTTGAGGTATCGCTTTGGGGAGAAATTTTTATCCACTGTGACGTTAGTTTTTCCGATTTTATAAATATGTTTTCTCCTCTATGAATAACCGAAATTGATAGCACTGTTTCTTCTGAATAAAGGTCTTTTTTGATTAAAGAAAAAGATTTTTTGATTTCAGAAGAATCTTGAACATTAATTACACCGTTAGAATTAAAAGAGGCGTCGGATGTGGTTGCATCAACCATATACTTAAATGAATCCACAAAAGCAGAAGCGTTTATTGATTTCTCCAAAATCTTATAGGGCGAGCTGAAGTTAAGAAAGTACCACCCTAAAAATCCTCCGATCAAAGCTATGAATATAAAAAGGAATAAAGAATATAAAAATTTATGTTTTGAAATTGAGTAAGAAAACGATTTTACACCGGTTAACGGTTCCGGCTCAGCGTTAACGGCTCCCGATACACTTTCATAATCAGATTTTAAAATAGAAGCCCTGGTTTTAATTTCATTATTGTGAGACCAAAAATTCAAAGGTATTTCTCCTTTTTCTTCCATCTCGCCAAAAGCTCCTTCTATTTCTTGATACTTATAACCGGCAAATATAAGATTGCTTATAATATCCTCTTTTCGTGATCCGCTTTCTATTTGTTTTCTTATGAGACCAAAAAGCTGGTCATTTTCAGACATATGATAATTTTAACATAAAAATTTACTTTTGTCGGCACGTTAACACTGCTGTGTTCAGTACCTCCTCACCTTCGTTCGTCGGGCTGCCGGGAATCGGACCCGGTCTATATGCACCCCATGCACACGTACTACCGGTATACTACAGCCCGATAAATCATTGCCCAGTATAAACAAAAAATTGCCTTCTGGCAATTTTGTTATTATCCTTCGTTTTCTCATTACTCTTTCCCCTTATCACTTTACGCTTTTCCCTATTTTCTTAATGCAACTAGCGCAAGCCAAAATACGAACGCCTTTGGCATCTCTACTTTTCTGAAGATTTGGATATCTTCTGGAATATTCGGAAGGATTGAATTTTCCTCTCAGTTTATTCCTTTTTCTGGCTTTCATTGAGCCTTTTTCACAAATTTCACACTGTTTCATGTCAATTTTAAGAGCCCCGCCTAAAGATCTTCCCAGCTAAACGCTAGGTGGGTGGGCTCAATCCTAACCCTAAGGCCAAGATACTATTACCCTCCCTTAAAAAAACGATTAATCCGAGAATCTTTTCGGTAGGGCTCGTAAAGATATTACCAAGATACAATTTAAAAGTCAAAACTAGTTCTCTGCTTTTTCAGATATCAATCCATGTATCAGCTCTCTTTCTTCTCCGGTTAATTCCTCTCCGGAATGAAGTTTTGATATAGCTGCAAGTATCTTTTTATAGTCATCGTTTCCACCGGCTATTTTGTCCATAGCCAAATCAGCTATTCTTTTTCCCAACTCAGGAGTTAATTTCTCCTTTCTCTTTAAAGCATCCCTATAAATAGTTGGGGATTCAAGCTCTTCGGGATTTTTGTCTGAGTAGTTACCCTCTGGTCTAACGCCAAATATCATATTTTTATTCGTTTATATTGTCTAAATTAACATCATAGAGAACTTTGTCTCTAACATTATTATAACTGAATATTTCTTTTTCATCAAACCAAACTTTTATTTCATAATCAGAGTCAAATTTATTGGCAGACGCATGAACTAAGTTTCTGACTGCTCTGTCGTCGTTATCAGCCATAGCATAGGAATCCAATGTAAAATCTCCTCTTATTGTACCCACGTCCGATTGCAACGGTTCTGTGGAACCAATTAACTTTCTTGTAATAGCAATGGATTGGTTTCCTTCTAAAACCATAGCTACTACTGGACCAGAAGAAAGAAATCTTACTAATCTATTAACTATCTTTGCTCCTAATTCTTTTGGATAATCATTAACCTCAACTCCATTTTTTCTTTTTCCTTCAATTGACCTGTTTCCCAAGGCCTCTATCTCTTCTTCATTCTTAACATAATGTTTATAAGCAATTTCCTTGCTTGGAACAACAAATTTCATAGCCACAATTTTAAAACCCACCCTTTCAAATCGACTAGTCATTTCACCTATTAAGTTTCTTTGTACAGTGTCGGGCTTTAAAAGCACCAATGTTTTTTCTTTACTCATATTACTTATCTTTTTTAATAATTTGTATTCCAAGCTCTTTTAATTGACCATCGCTTACCGAACTTGGTGAATGCATCATTAAATCTCTACCATCTCCCGTTTTTGGAAAAGCCATAACTTCTCTGATGTTTGGCTCATTTTCTAAAATCATAACGATTCTGTCAATTCCGGGAGCTATTCCACCATGAGGCGGAATACCAGAGTCCAAGGCCTCTATCATATGTCCAAAGTTTTTTATAATTCTTTCCTCTTCAAATCCCATTATTTCAAAAACCTTTTTTAGCGCCTCACTTTTATGATTTCTAATGCTTCCTCCACCAATTTCATAACCGTTAAGAACAATATCATATTGACTGGTTAATATCCCTTCAATATTCTGCTTATTCATTAAATCATCCATAAATTCCGGTTTTGGAGCCGAAAAAGGATTGTGGGTAAAAGTCCAATTTATTTTCTCTCCGCCAGAGGCGGATCCGCTTTCGGCGGAAAAAAATGGAAAATCTATAACCCAGCAAAAAGCCAGAAGATTTGGATCGTTTTTGTCCTCTCTAATATCGGGCCTATCTATGCCGTATTTTTCCATTGATTCTTTGTAAGAAATCCTAGGAAAGGGTTTTTGCTGAATTTTTTTGTGAGGATAAAGTTTTTCAACAAGTTCTATGAAAAGTTTTTCTGTTAGAGCCATTATATCTTCTCTTTCCACAAAACTCATCTCTAAATCAAGTTGGGTAAATTCCGGCTGTCTATCTCCTCTGGTATCTTCGTCTCTAAAACATCTGGCAATTTGAAAATACTTTTCTATCCCGGAAGCCATTAGAAGCTGTTTATATTGCTGAGGCGATTGAGGTAAAGCATAAAAATTTCCAGGATAAACTCTGGAAGGTACCAAATAATCCCTGGCTCCCTCTGGAGTGGACTTGGTAAGTATGGGAGTTTCAATTTCAAAAAATTCTTCTTTATCAAGATAGTCCCTGATAAATTTTATAACCTTATGGCGCATCTCAAGATTTTTCCTTAATCTTGGCCTTCTGATATCAACATAACGATATTGCATTCTTACCTCCTCTCCAACATCATAGCCGTCTGTCGTTACATCAAAGGGGGGCGTTTTAGCTTCGTTTAGTATTGTAAGTCCTTTGGCTTCTATCTCTATTTTACCGGTTGGGATTTTTTCGTTTATCATTCCCTGCGGTCTTTCTTTTATAAGTCCTGAAATTTTAACTACCCATTCGCTTCTTAATTTTTGAGCGTCTTGATAAACCTGTTCCCCGGAAGCCGGTGAAAAAACCACCTGACAAATAGCACTTCTGTCGCGAAGGTCTATAAAAACCAATTTTCCATGATCTCTTCGGCTATCTATCCAACCAAAAAGTTCAACCTCTTGGCCGATTTTATCAACCGCATCTTTTATCCACGTTTTTACCATGTCTTAAAGAATATCAAAAAAAACCAAAAAAACAAAACGTTATGTAGATAATTTGGAAACTTTTATAAATCCATTTTTATAGAAAACTTTTACAATTCCGTCTAAGTCAGTTCTAAAAATCTGTGAGCCGACATTTTTTAATCTCTCCAATACTTCGTTGGTCGGATGTCCATATGAGTTTTTCCCCACTTCAATAATAGAAACTAGAGGAGAAACCGAGTCAAGAAAACTAGCTGAGGAAGAATATTTTGAGCCATGGTGGGGAACTTTTAGAACGTCAACGTTAGAAAAATCAGATATTATCTTCTCGGTTTTAGATGTAATATCTCCGGTAAATAAAGACGTAAAATCGCCACTGTCTATCTTAATAACTAAAGATATGTCATTTTCCTGAGTTTTTGATATCTTGTCATAAATTTCCGGCCACAAAGCAGTTATTTTGTTTTTCCCATAAATCACCTCATCGCCTTTTGAGAAAACCATATATTCTATCCCCCGTTCATTCAAGACCTTTTTTAAATCATCCCAATTTTCATTTTCTTGTCCGTTGAAAATAACCACTCCTATGTCATATTTTTTAACCAGATGAAAAATTCCTCCCATATGATCAACCTGAGGATGCGAGATAAATACCAAATCAATCTTATTTTTATAAAAAGGGATAATTCTTTCAAGATTTTCTACAACAGAAAAATCCTTCCCGGTATCAATGAGAAAATTAGCCCTGCCAAAAGCAGCTAATTGGGCATCTCCTTGCCCGACATCCAAAAAATAAAGGGCTGATTGGTTAGTAAAATTATAAAAAACAAAAAAATAAACAAAAATATTAACTATTATTAAACCAGATACAATTTGGAAAACTTTTGTCATAACCCATGATAATAGAAATAATCATCCTGCGACTTTTTATAATGACGTCTGGCAAAATAAATAATAACAACGTAATAAAGAAAATAGAAAAATGGATTCAAAGAACCAGAGAAAAATCCAAATGAGCTAAAAGCATATATAATTTTCTCACAAAACCACAAAATTGGGAAAATGAGTATAGAAATAACTCCAGCTAATTTTATGGATAAAACCCCCAGAACCGCCAAAATAAAAGACAACATCATTATCCACGGGACAAAAAGAAGAATAATAAGATTAGCAACAATTCCCAATGGAGAAAATCCTCCAAAATAATATAAAAGAATAGGAATAACAGCCAATTGCGCCGACAATGTTTCAGAAAATATATTTTTAAGACGATTTAAAAAATCTCTAGAAAAATTAAACAATGAATTAATCATTGGGGAAATATAAACAATTCCCATTAGAGCCAGAAAAGACAGAACAAAGCCAATATCAAAGAGAATAATTTTAGGATTGAGTAGAATCATAAAAAAGGCCGTGACAGCAATAGCGTTTTTAAAACTGAAGATTCGCGAGGAATTTTGGGCTAAAACAACCATAAATCCCATAATAGCCGCCCTAACAACAGAGCTCTCCGCTCCAGTCATAAGAACAAAAGACAAAATTATCAAAAGAGTTGGGATAAAAGCTTTCTTTCTTTTTATAATATATCCAGAAATCAGATAAATAGCGTTGACTAAAATTACTATGTTATATCCAGAAAGGGCCACGATGTGAGATGTTCCGCTTTTCCTCATGGCATCCTTTAGTTTTTGTGGAAAATAAACGCTCTCTTGGCCAAGAATCATTCCCGATGACAGTGCCGATTTTGAAGAATCAAACACTTTTTCCAAAACTGACGAAAATTTATCCCTGATTCCAAAAAGTCGCAATCTTATACTTTTACTTGAAGGATTTTCAATCTTTATTATTTTAGGAAAAAAAACAGTGCCTACCACCAAATCTTTTTTAAAATATTGGTTTTTGTCATTAAGTGGTTCTATTTTTCCGCTCATCTCCACATAATCGTCATAAGAAATCTTTTCGGAAACAGATGTAATGGCAGAAAGAATTAAATCGTCGCTTTTTAAAATAAAACTTTGGGAATTTGATTTTACCTGCGGATAAGAAGAAACTTTCCCCGTTAGCATTATTTCTGTACCAGAAACAAATTCTTTTGAGTCAAAATTTTTGTGCTCAAACCATTGTCCGTATAGAAAACCGATAAAAATTATGGGAAAAATAACAGCTATTATCAAAAGATATTTATCGCTTTTATATAAATATAAAAAAATAAGGGCCAGTATTGTCGCTAGCCCAACAATCAAAACATATGAAAATTCCAATTTTATTTCAAAAAGAAAAACTCCCAGTATAAAGAAGACGCAAAACCAAAACGCTTTATTGCCTATAGTCATGCCGTTTTTATCTAAGAGCGTAGCGATTAGTTATAAAACCGAGCACCCCCTCACTTATTGTAGCAATGTCTGTGTGTTTACCTAAGATAGAGACGAATGTCGCCTAACGGCTCTTATCTTGGTGTCACCCCTTAGTAATTGTTAACAATAAGTGAGGGGGTAAACTTTTTGTGGCTCCGACCAGAGCGTCGGAGACAAAAACTTTAGAATTCAAAACCGACTTGGGCCTTTGTGCCTTTGTTGTAAGGATGTTTTATTTCTTTCATTTCGGTGACTAAATCAGCTCTTTTTATAAAGCTTTGAGGAGCGTAACGTCCTGAAAGAATAATAATCATTTTTTGCGGTTCGTTTTTAATAACCTTTAAAACATCACTGACTTTTATAAGTTTTAAAGAAACAGCCACATTAACTTCATCCAAGACAATCACATCCCACTTTTTTGATTTTATGGCTTTGGCTATTTTTTTTAATGTATTTTCCGCCTCTTTTTTATGAACAGAAAAAGGAAGCTTGTCTCCTAAAATTCCCACAAATCCTTTTCCGCCACGATAAATTTCTAAGCCGTTAAATTTGTGCTCTCCCGAAATCCAGGGACCTTTTATAAATTGAAACATAACCGCTTTCTTACCTTGACCAACGGCTCTTATCATTTGTCCTAGGCATGCGGTTGTTTTTCCTTTTCCATTTCCAGTGAAAACCACAATCATAAATCAGTAGCTAGTATTTAGTAGCTTGTATCTAGTATATAAAACAAAAGAAAAATATAAAAGAACAAGGCCCGCGACAATGAAGTGCGGGCCCGGTGAGGTTGGTGGGAACCAACAGGATTGCCCCCGATTTTCCGCGGATTTTCATCCACGAGATATTCGGCTCCACTTCCTATTGATCCCCAAGAGAGCTTAAAGTTTGGTGCGCCGTGGACGATTTGAACGTCCGACAATCTGATTTAGAGTCAGCTGCTCTACCTGACTGAGCTAACGGCGCACGAACTTTGTTTTGTGTACAGGTGGTGGGCCTAGACAGGATCGAACTGTCGACCTCCAACTCCCTCAGTTGGTGCTCTCCCTACTGAGCTATAGGCCCACCTGGAGCGGGAAGAGGGATTGAACCCTCGACATCCGTTAGACGTCACGGCGCTCTATCCGCTGAGCTATTCCCGCTCACTTAGTGACTAGGAAGATAACACAAAACCACCATCAATGTCAAGAACATATTGGTATTTAGTATCTGGTAGTTAGTAGTTGGTTCTATGAATTACTATATACAAGCTACTATATACTAACTACTAAATTATTATTCCTCCGCCCAACATCTGCCCGTTTTTCTTATAAAACACAGCCGACTGTCCACTTGCTGGAAATATTTTTATTTGGGAATTAACGCTGATCAATGCTGATTTGACTGATTTATGCTGATGAAGATTAACTTCAAACAGTGGCTGACGATAGCGAGTTCTAACTAAAATTTTTATCTCTTTTTTATTTTCAAAATCTATTTTAGTTTTATCATCAAGAAAATTTAAACTGACTGCTTCAAATTCATTGCAATATAATTTTTCGTCTCCCTCATAAGCCACCAATAACTGATTTTTATTAAAATCTTTTCCGATTACATAAAATTCCTTTCCGGCAGTATTTATAAACCCATGTTTTTGACCAATCGTATAAAACCAAACGCCATCATGTGTCCCAACTTTTTCTCCTTGAGTATCTATGATATCTCCTGTTTTTGGTTTTATATATTCCTTTAGAAATTCATCAAATTTAAACTTGCCCAAAAAACAAACTCCTTGTGAGTCCTTTTTATCAGCAGTCAAAAGATCCGCTTTTTTAGCTATTTTTCTTACTTTTTCCTTTCTTAATTTACCCAAAGGAAACAACAACTTATCAAATCTATCTTTTTCCACCTGCCACAAAAAATATGACTGATCCTTGTTAGAATCTTTGGCGGCAAAGACGCCAGTAGAAAGTTTTCGCTTTCGGCGAACATAATGACCGCTGGCGACGTAATTGGCGCCTAATTCCATGGCTTTATCATAAAACAATCCAAATTTTATCTGACTGTTACAAACCACATCGGGATTAGGAGTAATTCCTTTTTTATATCCCTCCAAAAGATAATTAACTACTCTCTTTTTATACTCTTCCTCCATATCAAAAACATAAAAAGGAATGTCTAATTTTTCAGCTACCAAGCGAGCGTCTTCAGCGTCTCTGTCCTGACATCCGTCCAGGTTATATCCCAATATAAATCCGCCATAAACCTGGTATCCTTTTTTCTTCAACAACAAAGCCGCCACAGAGGAATCCACTCCTCCCGACATCGCTACAAAAACTTTCTTTTTACTTTTATTATTTTTGAAAAACATTTTTTCTAAGATTATAAGTATTTTATATTTTTAGCAAATTTACAAAAAGAAAGCGGCCCACAGAGCGGGCCGCCAAAAGGACGTGTTCAAGAACTACTTGCCAGAGACAGCCAGACGCCCGCTCTGACCGAGGTTGTCGCTCGTCCAGCTCCAGTCTAGATCCCAACGTCTGTCGGCCTGAATCAGGCACGGGTAGCCCCGGTCTTTGCCCCTGCTCACCACGACGAGTCCTGGACCGTCGATGTAGATCTGATCCAGGAGCGCCATCAGGGCGGGAAACTCATCCTGGTGATCCACCAGCCACCGCAAGTGCTGGTATCCTAGGAACCGGCCAGTGAACGAGATCCAGCGACGCTCATACTCGACGCCGTTGATGATACCCTCCCCCGGGCGGAGAACCGTCCCAAGAGAGAGCGTGACAGCGTCAGTGGGCGAGGCGTTGCTTTCCACGCCCTTGATCCAGGAAAACTTCTTCTGGAGTTGAGCGTAAGTGGGTCGCGGAAGAGCAGGGATGTTGATCGTCAGCTCCCCCGTCTTCCGGAAGAAATCGCCGACATTCACCCGGAAACCGTTCCGAATGAAAGCGGCAAACTCTTTCCCAACCGTCTTGGAGTCGCCAGCGATGGCGACTTGGAGTTGCTCCGCAAGAGTTTCCTCCCACGGAGTGTTGACAGCCAAGACCGTCAACACGGTTAGGATTTGGTCATTTCCAGGTCTGCCAAACATTTTATTCTCCCCCGCGACGGATTTTAACGCGTTTGCCTTATTGCAAAGCGTCTCCTCTTCGCCGCAGTGTTTAAAATACAAATATTTATATCCTAAACCCTGCGGCGAATAACAAGTAGTATTTTAATGTGCTAATTACTCTATAAGTATAGCATACTACAACATATTTGTCAATCACACATACATCTGATTTTAAGCGGTTTTATCTGTCATCTGAAATAATAACCCGTATATCCGAACACCATTAAATCTAAAGAAATATGAGCTTTTATTGTCTTGATTGTGTGAACATGGCAGTTGTGAGTTCAAGACAAAGCGAGATATTTATTTAGATTTAATTGAGAGAATATACAGGGTTGCTGGTTTTGGCGCTACCTTTTGACTAAACAAAAGGTAGCAAAAATTAAGAGTTATGAGAGAAATCTCTCTCCTATCTTAAATACATCCCCCGCTCCCATGGTCAGTAAAATATTTCCTTTTTTTAAGTGAGTTTTCAAAAACTTATCAACTTCACCAAAAGAATTAAAATAAAATTTATTTTTATGTTTTAGAGAATTAAAAAGTTTTTGGGAAGAAATTGATTTATCTTGTTTTTCTCGGGCTGCATAAATTGGAAGAAAAATAATTTCATCGGCGTCAGAAAAGCTTTTTAGAAAATCTTTAAATAAAATTTTGGTTCTGGAATATAAATGGGGCTGAAATATAACTATTAACCTATTACTTTTAAACTTTAACTTAACTGCCTTAAGGGTGGCTTTTATTTCCGTTGGATGATGAGCATAGTCATCATAAACCAAAACTCCATCTTTCTTTCCCTTATATTCAAACCTCTTAGCAGTTCCAGAAAAGGAAGCTAGCGATTCTTTTATCTCATTACTCGTTACTCCTAACAACTTCAGAACACTTCCCGCCGCTTGAGCATTTTTCATATTGTGTTCCCCTATTAATTTCAGTGGAAAATCTATTCTGTATTTAGAAAAATCTATAACCCGACAATTTGCATTTTTTGACAACTTCACAAGTTTTGAATCAGAAAGGTCAGTTACCAAGAATCCGTCTTTTGGAATTTTTTTAACAAACTCAACAAAAGCGTTAAACAAATTCTTTTCTGTTTTGTAGTAATCCAAATGGTCGTTATCAATATTAGTGACCACAACAATTTTAGGATTTAAATCCAAAAATGACCTCTGGTATTCACAGGCCTCGGCTATAAAATACTTTCCTTTTCCGGCTATAAAGTTGCTCTTTAAGTCATTTAAAAAACTGCCCACTACAACCGTCGGCTCTTTTTTGGCTTTAATTAGTCCCCAGGCAATCATCCCTGTGGTAGTTGTTTTTCCATGAGTTCCGGAGACAGCAATTGTGTATTTACTCAAAGAAACGACCCCAAGAGCTTGCGAGTAAGATAAAGTAGGAATTCCAAGTTTTTTGGCTTTCTGAAATTCGGGATTATTATTTTTGATGGCTTTGGTATAAATGACAACATCAACATCTTTTGTTATGTTACTCGATTTATGTCCGATAAAAATTTTAGCGCCTCTTTTTTTAAGTTCGTCAGTTACAAAAGAAGCGGAGATATCGGACCCGCTGACAAGTTTACCCTCCAATAAAAACATTCTAGCCAGAGCCGAGACCCCTATCCCCCCAATACCAATACAATGAATCTTTTTAGATTTAGAAAGAATATTCAAATCCATATTTTATGCTTTGTTTGCCCTTTCCACATAATCTCCCGTCTGAGTATTTACCCTGACAATATCTCCTTGATTAATAAAGAAAGGAACTGATATCTTAGCTCCGCTTTCCAAAACAACTTGTTTGGAACCTCCAGAAGCAGTATCCCCTTTTATGGCAGGAGGAGCTTCCGTTACCTCGTAATCAACTTTAACCGGAAGTTCAATACTAATTATTTTATCTTTAAACATTAAGGCAATTACTTCTAAATTTGTTTTTAAAAACTGAGAGCTTGTCCCAAGCATATCTACGTCAAAAAAGAACCTGTTTTTAGGATTGCCAATTTCATCAAACCAGTATTGTCCTTTATTCTCATATATAAATCGCGATTTCATTCTTTCAAGATTGGCCTCATCAAATTGGTCACTCGGCTGAAAAGACGTCTCTTTAACTTTTCCGCTTATGATATCCTTCATTTTTACCTTCATCACCGGCTTTCTTTGTTGCATACGCAAAAAATTGGCCTCCTGTATCTGGAAGACCGAATTTTCATATTCTATGAGCATTCCCGGCCTAAGTTCATTGTAAGCAATCATAATAAAGGGAAGTATAATCCTCAAAAACTCAAAAATCAAGAAACGTGATTATTTAAACAATCTATGAATAAATATCTTGAATTTAAACAAAGACGATTGCCATAAAATACGCAACATATACCAATATTTTTTAAATTTCCAAAACATCATATAAATTCAGATTTATAGCACTGGTCGCAATATAATATTTCCAAACTCTCCGGAGGGAAAGTGGTCTCAAAACTGTTAGTGCAATTACCATTATGAGAATGATTAGAACTCTTACACATACAATTTTTAGTCCACAAATTATATCCGTTACGCCATTTTAGTAATTCAGAGTTTCTACAATTTGTACAAAGACGAGGTAGGGCAATATTCATATTTCTATGAAACTCCAATTCTTCTTTTGTGATACGAAAAGCTGTAATACACTGTTGATCACATAAACCATTATGCTCGCAAGAAATCGTTTCATCAATAATGGAATCGTCCGTATCTTTAATATGGTCAGGTAAATCCTCATATTTTACTGTAATTTTATAAGAACGTTCCGATTGATCTTGCCATCTCCATCCCTCGTTTAACACTTCTTCTTTGGTTTTTGGATACCAGTCAAAACCAAAAGCTTCGTTATAGGCATAAGCAGAAAGCTCTGTTGGGAAAAATTCTCCAAATTTATATATCCTCCCCTTTTTATCAACGTACGGCATTTGATTCATCTGTTCTTTTATTTTAGGCAATAGATTTTCATATTCTTCTTTAGTGTATTGTTTATTTAAAATACAATATTTTTTATTCTTTAAAGAGATTGATCCAAAAATGTTTGACGAATTGGAAACCCAGTCACAATACAAAGTATCTCTTGAATTACCACCCCCAATAGACATAAGGCATCTCTGGGCATTATTAGTAATGCCAAAAACTTCATAAAGTAATTCCGATGTAACCCCTCCAGCGCTTACGTCATAACTGTCCTTTAGATTGAGACCACCGAAATATAAATATTTGCAATTTTGAACCCCATCAAGAGCCGAAAAGCACATTTTGCAATCTTTTGCGTCTCGGATAATATCCCCGGTTACATTCTGACTGTTTCTTATATGAGCGAAACGATGAGGCGTAGAAACGTATAATTCCTTAAATTTTTTTCTTGCTTCTTGTAATTTTTTATAACTTCCTATATCCCACTCTTTGATGTTGTTAAAATATTCTTCTTTGGAGTATTTTTTATTAAATATGCAATATTTTTGTTTTCTTATATTTATACATCCAAAACAATCGGAACATCCAACGCAATCGTAAAGGAAAGATGAGTCCAGACATTCATCAGAAAAATATCCAAAGTTTACTCTGTAAAGTCGGTTCGAGTGCAATGATTCATAAGTATGGTCCGAATTATCAACGGTATAAGAGTAATATGTATCTCGAGAGAAAAGAAGGCCATAATCATTTTGTGAATTTTCAGAAAAATAACTCCAGAAAGTATGATAACAGTTTTTGACGTTTGAACAGGCATGAGTAAAATCACTATTAACCAAATTATTGCCGGTTAAGGAAGGTCTTGGAACATCCTCCATTAATTTCCTGTACTGAGTAAAAAATGGGGTATTAAAATCATAATCTCTGCCATAATCCATAGAATCCCATTTATCAGACATAAAACATTCTCTGCAATAAACCTTAAACGGACCGCCAGGAGCATGAACAGTTATTATTGATTTTTCGCAAAGTTTACACACATCCTTATATAATAATCTGTTTTCTCTCCACGCCATTCTCCTTAAATTACGACACCCAGGACACCAAGTCGGCGCCGGAACATCTATTTTTTTATAAAAATCAAAGTCCTCGGATTCTATAATAAAATCTTTATGACAACTTTGACATGTTTTTGTTTCAGATTGAGACATAATTAAAAATTTTGGCGGATATAGGTTTTGTAATCCCGATAATAATCGGGAACAAAGCCCTATACCAAAGGTTCTGACGATTTTTTACCTCCTTCTATTATGGCTTTTTCCTGGGCGCTTCTTATAATTGACGCCTCCTCCTCTTCAATAAGTTTTTTAGCAGAATCAATCGGAATAGAATATTTTTCCCTTGATCTTTTAAGTATCTCCTCTCTGAAAGATTCATGAGTAGGAGGAAGAACTTTTAGAGTTTCTGCCGAAAACGGATCATAGGCCTCTCCGTCAATAATCATTTTTATATAAAACTCCCTAACCCCCAGATTAACCATATCTTTGGGTTCAAAAACCGGAGCCATTTCAGGTCTTAATTTTTCCGCATCTTCTCCACCAACACGAAAAATAATTAAAGAACCAATGTTACCCAAAACTGCCGCTTGAACTCTGGGAAGAAGCTGATCCAGATATTGGTGAGCAACTGTTAAACATAAACTGTATTTACGCGCTTCAGAAAGTATATTTACAAATGTGTCGGTTACCAAATTTTGGAACTCGTCTACATAAAGATAAAAATCCACCCTGTCTTTTTCTGGGATAGCGGCTCTGGCCATACCCACCTGTTTTATTTTAGTTATAAACATTGATCCAAAGAAGCTAGAATTTTCTTCTCCTAACTTTCCTTTGGAAAGATTAATTAAAATTATCTTCTTTTCATTTACCAATTTTTCCAAATCTATTCTGTTTTCTTTTTGTCCAAAAATATTTCGGAGTAGCGGATTTGAGAGAAACTGTCCAAGTTTGTTAACCAAAGGAATAATAGCGTCAGTATCAAACTTCTCAGACCAATCAGCAAACTCAATAGCCCAGAAACGTCTGACCATATCATCTTCTATGTATTCCACCACTTTCTGACGGTAATTTCTGTCAGTTAACATTGAAATCATTCCTCGCATGGTCGCATGGGGATAATCCAAAAGAGCTAAACAAGTGAAACGAAAGACGTGCTCCAAACGAGGAGTCCAGTTGGCGCCAAATTGCTTTTCCATGACTTCAATTAAGCCCTGGGTAAGCTGGTGTTTGAAGGAAAGATGAATGTTGGCCAAAGGATTAAAAGAGACCGGATATTGGTCATCGGATGGATCAATTAAAACAACATCTTCTATTCTTTCTTTGGGAATAAAATCCAGAGTAGTTTCAATAATATCTCCGTGAGGATCTATAAGACAGACCCCGTGGCCATAAGCAATATCCTGCCTAATCATTAATTCCAAAAGCTTGGTTTTCCCCACGCCACTTTTTCCCACCATATAAAGATGTCTTCTCCTGTCAATTTTTTTAATTCCAAAAACAAATTTTTTTTCCTCCAAAGCAGCCACGTAATTGGTTTTTCCTATAAAAACAGTATCAGAAGAATCAACTTTCCCATAAACAGGGAGATCTGGTGGAGGAGGTGCATATTTAATTATTTGAATTTTTCTTCTTTCAGCCATGATGATGTGTCTATTCCAACAACCCTAATTCTTTTAGAAAATCTCTATACCCCCGTAGAGCTTTTTTTGCCTCATCAAAAGAAAGAGTCAGATGAGGCGTGTGAACTAAATCATTTCTTAGGCGGTGCGATTCCCAAACTTTCTCTATACTTTTAACATCGTCCTCGGTAAGTCCCGATAATCTGTCGGCAAAATGTTCTCCGGCAAGACCCATTTCTTTTAGAGCTCTATCAACCATGGAATCGGCCTCAATTATAGCTAGGCGCATCGATTCGGCGGTTCCTTTAGAAAAAATCTTTAAAACTTTGCTCCATTCTTTAGCAACAAAAGAACTCTTTTTAAATCTCTTTCCAGTAATGTATTCTCTAGGATCATGAACAAAATGGGGACGGAATTTAAATACCTTTAAAATCATGGCCACAAAAACATAAAGCAAAATAACGTCAAAAACTATGATAACAATTTTAATAACTTTAAACATGCTGGCAAAATCGTTGGGAAAAAATGTTTCCATATTTATGCGCTATTCTTTAAAATCAAATTTTTCTAATTCGTTTTTGTCCCCGAAAATGGAAAGTCCCGCCGACGCCCCTCCTTTGCGACTGTGGAGGCGATTGATATGGGGAGCGGTCAGCACATAATGCATAGGAGGATGAAAGAGGGTAGCCAACACCCTGACATTAATGGGAAATTCTTTAGTGCTAAAATTCCAGTTAAAAAGATATGAGCTAGTAAGCTTCCCAATAAAAGTCTGAGGGACGGGTTTGGGATTGCGATAATTGTATAGAATTCTTTGTTTTTTATATTCAAGACGAGTTTTAGGAAAAACATATGGCTTACTCCATATTTGAGTCCTGGTTACCATAGCAAGATTATTAAAAAAATAATTAAGGTTAAGAGCTGAATATTGGTTAAAAGCACCGGTAACGCCTCTGGAGATGCTCTGGGAAAGTATCTCTCTGGGAGAAATATAAATGGGTCGAGCTATGGTTTTAAAAGCCGGAAATGTCGTGTTCTCTTCAACCGCTTTAATGAGTCCAATTTCTCCTGGAGTCCTTTGAGTAAACTGTTTAGAGATATTAATTGCTCCCCCCTCCGTTTCTTTTGCGCTCCCAGTTGTCTTTTCCTTAAGTTCTTTGATTAAGCTCTCACCAATCTTTACCCAGCTAGTAGGAAACATTGGATAACAAACAAATTGAATTCCAACAATCTCTCCCTTTTTTACCTTGCCTAAAACTTCCAAAAGAACAGAGATGGGGTCATATTCTTTTTCTTCGACTGGGGACTCAAAATCAATATATGACTTTAACGGATAAGCCGGATCTTTTCCTAAGACCAATTCTGTTCCCCAAATATCAAGGTCTTTAGAATAAACCTCTCGCATATTGGTAGGAATTTTATTAAGGTAGTCCTCGCTAGGAATAGTTATTTCCACATCAGGATAGTAAGAAAAGAAAGCCGCCTCCACAACATCTTTATATTTTTTGATAACCCTCAAATAAAAATGTATCTCTCCTCCAAAACTAACCATCTCCATAGTAAACCAATTAGTCACCTCTCCTTCCCATATGTATTCTTTTGGATTTCCGGGATAATTTCCCAAAGAATGGATTTGAACTAAAATTTGTTCCATTCCCTTGGGGTTTCTTAGAATTTCTCTAGGAATATGGATCTCAAGCAAAACAAATTTGACTTCAGTTTTGTAAAGTTCCTGCCGCCAAGCCAGCCAAGAACTATTCGCCAAAGGAAAAAGTATCAGAAAAGCTATTATCCACCAAGAAAATCCGAGTATTTGCCAAATAATATCTAAAATCATGTCTTTAATTTATCACAAAAAAGTTACCTCTTCCACGCCTTAAGAAGAATTGTCTTTTCTTAATGCCTCCTTTATGGCCGACCTTAATCCTTCAACATCAACCTGTTTTTGTTTTCTCGTCTCCTGAGTAAGAGCTTTTGCTCCTTCCCTGACGGGCCTTTTATCTCTATTGGAATGTCCAGGTTCACCAACTTTAAACTCTATCCCTAGTACAGCTAATTCATTAAAACTTTCCTGTTCTTCTTTTTTTATTCTTCTCTCAGATTGCAAGTCGCCCGTTTTCTTTCCTATAACAGAAAGACAATCGTCGCAATAAACTGGCTCTCCAGAAATCGGTCTAAAAGGAACCAGTGTCGCTTTACCGCATCGAAAACATGTGGCGTGATGAAGCTCCCCAGAATCTGAAAGTGGTTGCTCCACCAAATCTTCCTCAATAACCATCCCGCTCCATCTATTAATCTCATCTTCTACGGATTTTCTGGGACGAGCATATCTTTGGCGGGATTCTTCAATAATTTCGTTTGTGCTGGCAACTTTGTCTTTAAGTTTAAGAGGAGCAATGGTGTGAGCTGAAAAAGGACGAGAGGTTACTCCTTCGCTCATTAACTTAAGATAAATCTGATAATTTGGAAGGTTAACCATGTCCTGAATGTTAAACTCAGGATCAAATTCCTGCTCCAGAAATTCCGCGTCAGCAGCGCCTACTCTGAAGATAATCATCGTCCCCACGTTTCCAAAAACGGCATCTCTGACTTTAGTGGACATATCGGTAACCAACTGACCTATATACTGATGAGCAATAATCAAATTAAGACAGTATTTTCTGGCTTCGGAGAGAATCCCAGCAAAAGAATCGGTGGCAAAATTTTGGAACTCGTCAACATAAAGATAAAAATCTTTCCTGTCTTTTTCCGGGATTCTTACCCTTTCCATAGCCGAAAGTTGAATTTTGGTAATAATCATAGCTCCCAGCAAGGCAGAGTTGTCCTCGCCTATTCTTCCTTTGGAAACGTTGACTAAAAATATCTTCTTCTCATTCATTATTTTAAAAATATCTATGGTGCTTTTTGACTGACCAACAATATTTCTAATAATAGATGTTGAAAGAAACTGTCCAACTTTGTTTTGAATAGGAGCGATGGCCTCGTTACGAAATTGATCACGCCATTGTTCATATTCGTGAACCCAAAAGGCCCTGACCACCGGGTCCTTTATATTAGCGATTATTTGTTGACGATAGTCCTTGTCAACTAAAATACGAATAATTCCAAGTAGTGTGGAATTGGGAGTTTCTAGAAGAGCCAAAACAGCATTGTTAAGAATGTATTCCATTCTGGCTGACCAGACATTGGCCCAAATTTTTGTAAAAATACCCATCAACCCAGAAGCTACCAAATGTTTATATTTAGAATCAGGAAGGTCCAAAATATTAAATCCTATATGAAAATCGGTGTCGGCTGGATTAAAATAAATAACATCTTCCTTTCTTTTTTCCGGAATACTGTCCAAAAGCTCCTCCACTAACTCTCCATGCGGATCAACCACACACAAACCTTCTCCATTGGCTATGTCTTGGATAATCATATTATGGAGCATGGCAGATTTTCCGGTTCCCGTTTTACCTATAACATACGTATGCTGACGTCTGTCCTTACGTTTTATACCAAAAAGACGATCCTGATTGCGAAAATCGGTCTTGGCAAAATAAACAGTATCTTGGGGTGGTGTCTCAGACATATGATACTTAGTATATAGTATTTGATATATAGGGTAAAGACAGAAAATTATATCAAAAAACGGCTTTGTGAGCCGTTTCTTATTTATTTTTTTACTTACTATGCTCTTTACCCTTGCCTCTTTACCCTTTCTGTTATGCCAAATGATATAATCCCCCATCAGCTTTTTTGAAGTATTTTTTGTTGTGAAGATTTAAAAGAATCGTATTATGTTTTAAAATACGTTGCTCTCCAACTAGTTTTACGATTTTATCAAATGGCAATGGACCTTTTTCTTTTAATATCCTTCGTAAGACCTCTCTTGCAGTTCCAGGAATGATACCAAATTCTTTTAAGGAATAAAGACCTCTTCCAACTAAAACAAATCTTTGGTCTTTTATAAGTTCATTATGAACCGTTTGAGGATGAGCTTTTTTAATATCAAATTTAATTTTGTTTATCTCTTGGGCTATTTCTCTAAAATGCATTGGCTCTCTTTTTTTCTTTAGGACTAAATATGATTTATCCTTTACTGTTTTTGGCATAATTTCTTCCCAATTTGACAAACCAAAATCTCCAAACGGATTAACAGAAAAATCTTTGGAATTTAAAACAAAGTTAAGAGCCACAAAATCGGATAACGAATTGTTTTTAACTACCTGTCCAAACAACTTATCAAATTGTTTTTTCTCAATAACTTCTTCTTTTTTGTTTTTCAAAAAAGCAATAAGTTTTTTTATAAACTCTTTGTTTGATTTTAGGTGACCTTCGGAAAGATACCAAAAGGAATGGAAATTTTTGGTCTCCAGAAAATATATCGGTTTTTCAAAAATTCCAAAAAACAATTCCATCTGATAGGGAGAAAGAGATTTATCATTGAAAATACTTCTTAAATCCTCAATAAGATAATCGGATTTTCTGGTTCCGCCAAGCGACTCCAAGTGTTTTATCACCTTATCAAACATGGCTTTTAGGGTCTTATCGCTTTGAGCTTTCTTCAAAAGGGCCTTTAAACCAGCCGCTTCTATCTGGCGGATTCTTTCTCTGGTGATTTGGTATTTATCCCCTATTTGAGCCAAAGTTTTAGGATTGCCAGACTCTATGCCAAAGCGCTGGATAATAACATCCTTCTGTTTTTTAGGAAGCTCGTTTATAAGGTTTTCTAAAGATTGTCTAAAATTCATATTGTTCTATTTCTTGTTATTATAACCAAATTTATGCCAAATAGTCAAGATGGGGCTGGCTACAAAGATAGATGAGTATGTACCCATGATCGTACCCACTAAAATTATCAGAACAAACAATCTAAGCGGCACAGCGCCAAAAACAACCATAGCCACAAGCACCAAAACCAATGTTAAAGAGGTATTTATGGATCTGGCCATCGTTTGATTTATACTTTCATTAACCACTTCATCAAAAGATTTATTGGCTCTTCTTAATAAAAGATTTTCTCTGATTCTATCAAAAACAACAATGGTGTCATGAACAGAAAATCCCATAATAACCAAAAGAGCCACAACAAAGTTAGCGTCTATTTCAATTCCTTTCCAAAATCCTAAAACAGCTAAAAGCCCGGAAGGAATAATAACATCATGAAATAAAGATATTAAAGTTACAACTCCGTATTTCCATGACTTGACCGGAAAAGAAACCTTTCTAAAAGATATGGCAACATAGATTGAAATGGCCAAAAGAACAAATATGGTTGCCCAAATGGCCTTGCTTTTTAGTTGTTTTCCTATTGTGGGACCAATTGAACCGAATTTTAATTCTTCAACGTTTCCAAACTTTTTAGATAGAGAAGTTAAATAAACCTGGTGATTTTCTTCGGAAATATGGGGAAGTTTTACTATAAAAGATTGGGATGATATTTCTTTATAAATAATGGCTTCCTCAACTTTAAGTTCGCTCGAAAAGAAATCCTTTAAGGAATCTTCCGTAGCAACTTTATCTTCCAATTTAATCTGCCAGGATGTTCCTCCGGTAAAATCAATCCCCGGCTTAAATCCGAAAACAGCAATAAAAACCAAAGACGCCAAAACCAAAACTCCCGAAACAGAAAGAAATATGTATTTTTTTCCTATTATATTCATATTAACTATTAGTTGATTGTTTATCCTTTACAAATACCGTCAATAGATTTTTTGTCACGGTAATAGCCGTAAACATGCTGATAATAACACCTAAAAGCAAAGTTAACGCCAAACCCTTAATAAATCCGGAAGTAAGATTAAAAAGTATCAAGGTTGTAATTATAGTGCTGACATTAGAATCTCTAATGGATGGCCAGGCCCTTTTAAATCCTTCTTTAATGGCTACGGTTCGTGAAATTCCTTTCTTTAATTCTTCCTTGGTTCTTTCAAATATGAGAATATTGGCATCAACCGCCATACCTATAGAAAGCAAAAATCCGGCAATACCAGCTAAACTCATTGTTACAAATATTTTAAAAACGGAAAGAGAAAGAATAACGTAAATAACCAAAGCAATTGAAGAAAAAATACCAAAAGAACGATAGTAAATAAGCATAAAGAAAACAACCAAGATGGTACCAATAATTCCAGCCGTGACTGATTTTCTAAAAGAATCCTGTCCCAAACTAGCGCCAACGTTTTGTTGATCAACTAAAGTTATGGGAGCGGGCAGAGCTCCGGCATTAAGATTCTGAACAAGGGACTTGGCATAATTTAAAGTAAAATCTCCGGAAATTACCGCTTTCCCACCGGTTATTTTTTCATTAACCGTAGGGTCGCTGATTAAGTTATTATCTATAAAAATTGCCAGTTCTTTTCCAACGTTTCTTTCTGTAACTTTTTCAAAAACAGTCGCGCCTTGAGAATTAAATTCTAATGCCACCTGGGCCTGTCCAGTAGTTTGATTAAAATCTAAACGAGCCGACTTTATATATCTACCATTAAGTTCGGTAGGAACGTATTCCACTTGCCCATCACTTTTGCTAAATTTTTCTCTAAAATCAAGATAAGGGGTTAGTCCTATTTCTTTTATCGCCTGGGATAAATCTGATATTCCCGAAAGTTCTATAACTAGATAATCATCCCCTCCAATATTGGAAACGCTAACCTGTGGCTCCCTGACTCCAAAAAGGTTTATCCTTCTTTCTATAACATCTCTTAGTCCAGTAATAGTTTCGTTTTTATCAACATCAGGAAGTTGAGAAGTGTCAACTTTATAAGTCAAATGCGCTCCACCGACAATATCTAACCCTAATTTCCAAGGAAAAACCTTGTTAAACCAAGGAATAACCTGCTGTTTTGGATAAACAAAAAAAGCCCCCGCCAAGCTGATTATAAAAATAGCAATAAGAAATATTATGGCAGAACTTCTTTTCATCGTTAAGAATGATAACACATAAAAATTAAAATGTAACCGGAATCCTATTTTTTAACATAACCACAAGCAAAAGTGAAATTAAAACGTCTAGGAGAGATAATAAGCAGTAAGAACAGAAATTATTAATAACAAACGCCTGCAAATAAATAAGATATAAAGAGAACAAGACACCGACAGAAACCAAAATAATCAAAAGATTTATCAAATATTTTTTACTCCGCCCCAGATAAAGAGCTGTTATCAGAAACAATAAAAAATAAAACGCCATTCCAAACCAAGGTAAATGCACTCCAAAAAGAGTGGCATAAGAAGAATAAAGAACCAGATCGCACCCTTCAATAACAAAACAGGATATTGGATAATTTTCCACTGATTTCACATGGATAAAGAGAGAATCAACAAATCCAATTAAAGAAAGAAGTAAAAGTGAAACCAAAATTAGGTTTTTTCTTTTAGTCATAAGTCGTGAGTTGTTAGTTGTTAGTTATCTATGAACATCCACCCGAGGAAGCGCCACACTGGAAACAAGTCATACAAGTTCCGGTTCTAACCATCATTCCTCCACATTTTTTACAAACCGAATCTCCCGGAATCTCGGATTTTTCTTTTCTTTCCGGTTCCGATTGTAAAGAAGAATTTTGATCGCCGTCATCTGTTCCCGAAGCGGCAACTTTTACGGTCTGACTGATTTCTTTAAACATCTCTTTGGCATGATGATTCTCTCTATTTTCCAAAACAGGAGACATTCCCAAATCAAATAAATCTTCTTGAGTAAGAAATTTTAAGGAAAGATAACGAAAGATATAATCAACAATACTGGTTGCCACATGAATATTGGGATTTTTAGTAAATCCAGACGGTTCAAATCGGCTATAGATAAATTTTCTAGCTAAATTTTTAAGAGGAACTCCATATTGAAGAGCCATAGAAACCGATATGGCAAAGGCGTCTAAGAGACCCGCCAAAGTGCTTCCTTGTTTTGCCATCCTAACAAAAATTTCAGCCAAAGATCCGTCATCAAAAACACTATAAGTTAAATATCCCTCATGTCCAACAATAGAAAACTTATGGGTTTCCGACATTCTTGTAGGCGGAAGATGACGACGAGTCATTATTATTTCTTTTTTTCCAGAATCTTTGTCTTTATCCTTTTTTGTTTCAGAGGTACTCAACGGCTGAGCGCTTTTAGACCCATCTCTATAGACAGCAAATGCTTTTATTCCCATCTTCCATGCCATCACATAGGCCTGAGAGATTTCTTCTACTGAGGTTTGAGCAGACATATTAAATGTTTTTGAAATAGCTCCAGAAACAAACGGCTGAACGCTTGCTACTATTCTTATATGACCTTGCCAAGAAATTGACCTCGTGCCCGATGATTGTTTAACTGCGCAATCAAACACAGCCAAATGTTCCTCTTTTATTTTTGAAGCGCCTTCAATAGTTCCTTTGTCGTATATCCAAGAAATTATTTCTTTTATGTCTTCTTGATTATAGCCAAGATTGGCAAGCGATTGCCTAACACTGGCATTAACAATTTTCATCCATCCACCTCCCACTAATTGTTTCATTTTAACTAAAGAAAAATCAGGCTCAATTCCAGTCGTGTCGCAATCCATCATAAAGGCAATTGTTCCAGTAGGAGCAATAACGGTTACTTGAGAATTTCTAAATCCATTTTTATTTCCTGATTCCAAAGTTTTTTGCCAAACATTTTGCGATTCCATTAACAACACCTTATCTTTTAGAACGGAACCGTTAATAGCCATGGCAGCTTTAGCATGTTTTTCTATAACTCCAAGCATAGGTTTCTTATTAATAGAGTAACCCTTAAAAGTTCCTACACGTTTGGCTATTTCAGAAGAAAATCTATAGGCCTCTCCTGTCATCAAAGAAGAAATGGCACCAGCCAGAGCGCTTGCCTCTTCTGAGTCATAAGGAAAACCCTTAGTCATCAAAAGAGCGCCTAAATTAGCAAACCCCAGACCCAACTCTCTAAAGTCCTTAGCATTCTTAGTGATTTCTGGTGTTGGATAACTTGATCCGGCCACAAGAATGTCCTGAGCTAAAATAAAGATATCAACCGCTTGTTTAAACAATCTAACATCAAAGCTCCCGTTATTATTTAAAAATTTTAAAAGATTCAAGGAAGCCAAATTGCAAGCTGAGTTATCAAGATGCATGTATTCGGAGCACGGATTAGAGCCGTTAATACGCCCAGAATTGGGACAAGTATGCCAGTCGTTTATTATGGTATCAAACTGAACACCAGGATCTCCTGATTTCCAAGCGGCTTTGGCAATTTCATCCAATATATCTCTGGCTCTGTAGTTATCGGCCACTTCGCCGTTAGTTTTAAAACGAGTTTGCCACGCTCCATCTTTTTCTACCGCTCTCATAAAGTCGTCTGTGATACGAACTGAATTGTTGGCGTTTTGGAATTGAATTGAGTTCCAAGCATTATCATTTAAATCAGCCATGTTGTAGCCGGCATCTATAAAAGCTTTAACTTTTTTTTCTTCTTCGGCTTTACATTGAATAAAATCCATTATGTCAGGATGGTCTATATCCAAAATAACCATTTTAGCGGCACGACGAGTAGTTCCTCCCGACTTTATCATTCCGGCAACAGAATCTGCTCCTCTCATAAAAGAAACTGGCCCGGAAGCAAGCCCACCTCCGGAGAGATGTTCTCTTCTTGACCTTAATCTGGAAAGATTTATTCCAGATCCAGACCCTCCCTTAAAAATCATTCCTTCAGTTTTTATCCATTCTAAAATGGAGCTCATGTCGTCTTCAACAGAAAGAATAAAACATGCGCTACATTGAGGATTTTCTCTAACACCAACATTAAACCAAACCGGACTGTTAAAAGATCCGTTTTGATTAAGCAAAAGATAAGTTAACTCATCTTCAAAAATTTGCGCTTGAGAAGAATTAGAAAAATATTTATACTCATCTCCCCAACTGCGAATAACTTTTACAACTCTCTCCAACATCTGTTTCAAACTAATTTCACGAGCGGGGGTTCCTAATTTACCTCTGAAATATTTTGATGTAGTTATGTTAACGGCGTTCTCCGACCAAAACTCGGGAAACTCAACTCCTTTCTGTTCAAAATTTCCCACTTTAGCATCGCGTTTCACCCACTTTACTTGGCTGAATGGATGAATATTCTTTTTAGTAAATACTCTATTGACTGACAACGCATGCTGACCGCGAGAAGAGCGAGCTCTTTTGGTTTTGGTGTTGGCCATAAGGATAAAAAATTATTTTATACTCAAGTTCTAAAATATCAAATGGAAATTATTTTATTTTCTTCTTCCTTTTTTTCTTAAAAACGCCGGAATTTCCCAAACATCATCTTCATTATCTTCGCTTTCTTTTATCTCGTCAATTTTTTCCAATCTTGCTTGTTTAACTTCCTGCAAAGGAACTTTATCTGATGATGCCACTATACTAACATTCTTGGAAAAAATATCAAAATCACTAAATAGGGAAGAGTTCCTACCAAAAGACAATCCAAAACCAGTGGCTATCAAAGTTACCTTAATTTCTCCCTTTGAGAGACGTCTATCATAGTAAGTCCCAAATATTATCTTGGCATTGGGGTCTACGTTCTCTGAAATTAAGCGAGCAATATCATTAATTTCACTCATTTTGACATCTTTTAGCCCGGAAACTGAAAAAAGCACCCCTTTGGCCCCGTCTATAGAAGTTTCTAACAAAGGAGAGTTAAGAGCCATGTTAGCCGCCACAATAGCTCTCTCTTTTCCTGATGACTGACCCACTCCTATAATGGAAGACCCGGATCCTTGGATAATAGCCCTTATATCGGCAAAATCTACATTTATAATTCCCGGTGAAATAATAAGTTCAGTTACCCCTAAAACTGCGTTTTTCAAAACTTCGTCAATTTCCTCAAAGGCCTTATTCATAGAGGTGTCTTTATCAATTAAAGAAAAGATTCTGTCGTTTGATATAGCGATTAAAGAATCAACCCTGTCTCTAAGTTTAGCCAAAGCATCTAAAGCGATCTGAGTTCTCTGCCCTCCTTCAAAAGAAAATGGTTTAGTCACAACTGCCACCGTTAGTATTCCAAGTTCTTGAGCAATTTCGGCAATAACCGGCATAGCTCCGCTTCCGGTTCCTCCCCCAAGTCCAGCGGTTAAAAATATCATATCGGTTCCTTCAAAGGCCTTTATAATTTCATCTCTATTTTCTTCAGCCGCTTGTCTTCCTAATTCAGGATTCATTCCCGCTCCCAAACCTTTGGTAATTTCTTTTCCAATATAAATCTTTTTTTTGGCCTGACAATTTTCCAAATCCTGAAGATCAGTATTGATAGCCATCAAGTCAACTCCTCTTGGAAAATAATCAAACATCCGAGAAATAACATTTCCTCCCCCTCCTCCAACTCCGACAACTTTAATTTTAGCAATATTAGCTCCTTTCTTTTTTGAAATCCTCAAAGCTAACGGTTTTTGTTTGGACCGTTTTGTTTTTTTATTTATAAAAATCTTTTTGGACTTTCTTGAGATTTTTATTTTCTTTACTCTCCTGAACTTTTTGGATAAAGATTTAAGATATTGAATCTTAAGATGCTTTTTCTTTTTTGTCTTTGTGTTGTGTGTTTTGCGTTTCATGTTTTAGTCAGACGGCATTAATGCTTTTATAAATTTTTTAAACCATGAATCGTTGAATGATTGTCTTTTCCCAAAAGGTCCCATGTGTTCACCCTTTTTTATTAGATCAGATTTAGTAAGCGCCAACCCAACAGCCACAGACATTTCCGAATCTTGAATTTGGTCAGAAACTGTAGCGCTAGAGACCTCAAAATCATCAGTTAAAGGAAAACTGACTTGAGCAGGAAGTCGCAATTCTTGCCTAGCTATATCCAAAATTCCCTGAAGTTTTGCACCTCCTCCTGTTAATATAGCCCCAGACGGCAATTTACCAGCTTTTCCTAATGATTTTAGCTGATTGTTTACCAGAGAAAATATTTCCCTGGCTCTAACTTCTATGATTTCAGCTATATATTTTTTGGAAACCTGGGAGGACTGACCCTCTTCAAATTCTGACATGTCTATCTTATCTTTTGATGAAACTTCTCTGGCAAAACTAGAACCCATAGATATTTTGATTTTTTCCGCTGTCGTTACCGAACATTTTAACCCAATAGCCAAGTCATTAGTAATATTTCCAGACCCAACTGGAAGAACGCAAGCGTTTAAAATTCTTCCGTCTTCATAAACAACCACGCTGGTAGTTCCAAATCCAACATCTATTAAAACAGCCCCTAATTCTTTTTGCTGACGAGAAAGTATAGCTCTATCACAAGCCAAAGGAGAAAAAATGATATTTCCTTCAAAGTCAGTTTTCTTTCCGAAAATAAAACCGCTGACCTTCATAAAGTTCTTATATATAGAAGAGAACACGGAGATCAAAACAACATTGGCCTCCAATTTTTTCCCAGAAAGTCCAATAACATCAGGGTCATCCATTTCAATGTCGTCAATAATAAATTCACGTGGAAGTGAGTGGACTATCTGCCATCCTACCGGCAAATTAACCGCCATTGATTCTCTTATCACTCTGTCTACGTCTTCCTGTAATATTTCAAAGTCAGGACGAGGAATAGAAACAGCCGCGCGCGAAAGATTGAAACGACTCCTTGTCCCAGAAATTCCAAATACCAAGTTCTTCAAGCACTTTTTATCAAAATGTTTTATTTCGTTAAGCACCTCAACTAAATTTTTCACCGTTTCTTCTGGATAAATTATTTCTCCCCTTTTAATTCCAGCTGAATCTCGTTTGATTGTTTTTAAAAAAATCAAAGAACCGTCTTTTTTTAGTTCCGCAACTATTCCCTTTATTTGTGACGACCCAAGATCAATGGCGGTGATATACATCCCATAATTGTAAAAAAAATAAGCCAAACAATCAACAAGAGTCGTTAGTTTATATTATTAACAATCTTTTCCCTAATTTTGTACTCATTCCCATGTTTTATCAATCCCAAATAGGAGCTTATGGTTTCTTGAGTGGGATGCTGTTTTAACCTTTTTAACATTCTCTTTTTAGTGGAAGTTCTTAGGATTCTATAGTCGGGAAAGCTTATCCAACCAAGAAAATCAATTCCTGATGAGAATGTTTTTATGGAAACCTTGTCAGGATGTAGTTGGAGTTTTAGTTCTTTACTTAGAAAGTCGCTTATTTGGAAAATTAGATTTGAGAGATAATTCTTGTCATCAGAAAGAATAACAAAATCATCGGCATATCTAACATAGTATTTTATCTTCAGTTGATGTTTCATATATTGGTCAAATTTATTCATATAGATATTGGCCAAAAGTTGAGATGTTAAATTTCCCAAAGGTAATCCTTTGTTGTTTTCAAAACTATGGAAACTTCCAACTATTTTATCAATCAGCCAGCATACGTCCTCGTCAGCAACATAATTCTTGAATATATCTAACAAAACCCGGTGATCAATTGAAGCGAAGAACTTTCTGATATCACATTTTAAAACCCAGCAGGTTCGGCTGTTGCTTTTTGACATTTTTCTGAATAATTTTCTAAACCGATTTATCGCTTTGTGAGTTCCCTTAAAATTCCTACTTGAATAAGAATCGTAAACAAAAAGCCGTTCAAAATAAGGGTATAAGATTCTGTGGACAGCGCGGTGTAATAATCTGTCGCGAACAGACGCTTTGTGGATATCTCTGGGTTTTGGGTCGCGCAGAGAAAATGATTTGTACCCTCCGTGTTTATACGTTTTATTTTCCAAATCCTGATGGAGCTTAAAAATGTTTCGGGAAAGATTTAGAGAAAATTCAGCCATGTCTTTCTTAAACTTCTTTCCCCTGACAAATTCTTTCCAGGCCCGACATAGATTTTCTAAAGATATGATATTATTGTACATATGGATACAAATAACCAACCAAGCAAGTATAGCATTGCCCCCCCCCCCCGAGAAGCGCCCAGAGCGCTTCTCAAAATGAAAGAATTGTATTGTTTTTGGTTAAAAATTTATAGAAATTTTCCTAAAGTTGAGCGTTTTGGTATTGGACAAAAGATTGATGGTTTGTTTCTTGAAGCGCTTGAGCTTATTTTTAGTTCTGTTTATCTTCCACCGGAACATAAAATTATATTGTTAGCTAAAGCCATATCTAAAATTGATTCAATAAAATTTTTTATACAACTGGCTTGGGAAGATAACCTTATAACCACAGAAAAATACTCTCAATTCTTATCCGGTCTTGAGGAAATAGGTAAAATGCTCTGGGGATGGAAAAGCGGACTCCAAAATAAAACTTCCGCCAAATAAGCGGAAGAAACACGGCAGTAGCGAGAGAAGACCTGGTTGCCATCGTTCCAGTCGTTCGGGTTGCTGAGCGAGTTGGCGTTGACGTTCCATTCGCCATCGTTAGCGTTCCAGTTGACGTTGACCGTCCAGAGGATACCGTCCGTTTCTCACACAAAAAACCATCCGTATCACCATCCGTCAAGCCATGGCGGATTGAATTTTATTTGGGACCTAAAAGTCCTCCGGTTTTTTGTGCCAATTCCCGTATTTTTTAAGAAACGCATTTTGTACTCTTGCATAAGGCAATACCCAACGCAACTCCCGCAAAAAGATTTCTAAAATTATGACGCGAAAGCTTATGGCCACCGCGTATCACACAATTTCAAGTATTATAACAAAATATTTTTTATGTAAAAACAAACCCTCCGCCAAGCCGAAGCAAGGGGAGGGTCAAAGGGTCAAGGGACCAAAGTGTCAGAGACACAAGGATTCAATGACCCAAGGTGTTCAACGGGAATTGCGAGAGAAGACCTGGGAGCCAGCG
>Ga0172379_10001647_pt1 | contig 43464 bp, 42 predicted proteins | sample GrowelOW334metaG_FD_119756 | JGI IMG/M metagenome (GOLD analysis project Ga0172379, IMG submission 119756) | Groundwater microbial communities from an aquifer near a municipal landfill in Southern Ontario, Canada - Groundwater well OW334 metaG | ecosystem: Environmental > Aquatic > Deep... | reverse complement strand
GGTTCAAGCTTTGAATGCGCATGGCAATAGCATAGCACGCACAAAGGCGCGCTATGCTCGAGGCACCATTCATCCCCGCATTCCGGACTGCGGTCCTCCATGCGGGGTTTCCTGGAAGACTAACAAAGCCGCAGCTTTCGCTGCGGCTTATCAATGAAGCATTCTATACCAACCACCTCTCCCCGTTCTTCCTCATCTTCTCCCGCACCGCTTCCCCCAAATCAATCCCCGCCCGATCCGCGAACTGCAGCGCGTAAATGACCACGTCCGCGAGCTCGTCCTGGATCTCGGTTCGGTTTGTCTCGACCTTCTCCGCGACGTTCGTGTCCTTGACCCACTGGAAGTGCTCGAGGAGCTCGGCGGCCTCGAGCGCTATGGAGATGGCGATCCCCTTGAGATCTGCGCATCCGCCCGCGTACCAGTTGCGCGCGTCGACGAACTGGCGAATCTCCTCGGCGAGCTCCTTAATGCTGTCCGACATAGGTCGCGAATATCAACGAATAAGCCGACCGCATCCCTATCGGCAACCGCAGGATCTGCAGCAGCCGTGTTCCCCATCGCACTGCCCGCAGCCGCAGCATTCATCCTCGCCGTCGATTTCTTCAACGTCCGTTGAGCCGCAATCGGGACAGCACTCCTCATCCTCGTCGTCGTCTTCCTCCATTTCGTCGAGCGTAAACCCGACCGCCTCGATGAGGTCGTCGAGCGTGTCCTCGGACAACACGCGGAATCGCTCCGCGAGCATGGGCTTCGCGGCCTCGATCCAATCCGTACAAAATTGAGCCTCGGCTGTCACCCTTTTCAAGCGCTCCTCCTCCATACCAATCAAATTCGGCATCACGGAAAGTTCCTCCTGAGCCTGCGAAGCAACGGACGATCCAGATGAAGCGAGCTGCTCCAGCACCTTCGCGTCAAATCGTAAGCGCGCAAGCAACGACTCTGCCTCCTGCCTGTCCCTTACATACTCATCCAAAAGGCGAGACTTGCCGACCACAGCCTTGAAGTTCCACCAGTCTTCCTCAAGGGTTTTTCCAGGCATTCCTATGGCATACATGGTCCCCGCTACATCAAACGCATCCACGCATGCTGTAACTTCGTCGTTATCCCCCGACTCATCCGCCCGCCGCAAGAGCTCCTCAAGCGCGGCCGCATCCCCAAGAGCCGCGTTCTTTTTCAACTCGTCTACCTTATTATTCTTCGCGCGCTTCATACCCATATCGTTCATGCGTTAGATGAATCAATGTGTCCGCACCAAAGTGTAACCCGCGCGCAATCCATTGACAAACCGCCCAACAAACGCTAGCCTCGGCAGCGGAGGTGCTCATGGTAAGTGTTCTTCTTCTGTGCTCTTTTCCCGGACCGGATCACGTGGCCGAATGGCGTCCGGACTCCGATGCGATTCGCTCCGCGGTGATCGCCCTGTGCGACTGGACCGCGTCCGACGCGGACCGGATGCTCGTGGTCTTGGACAACGACGAGGGCGTGACCGCGCTCGTGCGCAGCATCCTTCCCGAGACCAGCATGCGTGTCGTCGCCAGCCTGGACGATGCCTTGATCAGGACTCTGTCCTGCGCCGTGCTCATCGGCGGGATGGACGAAGAGATCAACCTCGCCAAGGCAATCCGCAAGGCCGGCAAGAAGGTGTGGCCCATGGCCACGACCGGAGCCGCCGCAAGACGCTTTCTCTACGAGATCGTCCAGTCGTTCCAGCGAAGCGAGAGGAGTGCTCTCCTCGCGCTCTGTAACTACGCGTATCTCTACAAGACCATTCTTCCATCGTGAGGAACCCCTCGTCTGCTGCGGCGTCAGGGTGTTCTATGTCTGCATGGTCATCCGGCTCGTAACCGAGTAACGGTCGCCTCCTGAGGCGACTTTTTTGTTGGGGGGTGGAAAGGACGGGGGCGTCACGGATATACGAATGTCGTCACAGATGTACGGGGTCGTCACAGATGTACGGGGTCGTCACAGATGTACGGGGTCGTCACAGATGTACAGATGATACAGATCTACAGATCAGACACGAGGTTGCGACCCAACATTGGGTGTTGGATCAAACGCGATGGGATATACTGGACACAATATGACGAAATCGTTTCCTCCGGCTTTGCCGCTGCGTGCGCTTATTGGGCCGAGCTTTCTCATCCTGGCGCTTGGGCTCGGGTCGGGCGAGGTCATCCTCTGGCCGTACCTTGCCGCGAACTTCGGACTTGCACTCGCGTGGGGAGCCGTCGCGGGCATCACGTTCCAATACTTCATCAACATGGAAATCGAACGCTACGCGCTTGTGAGGGGCGAAAGCGTGTTCGTGGGCATTGGCAAAAGGTGGAAGGCCGCGCCCGCGTGGTTCATTCTTTCGACATTCGTTGGTTTCGGCCTCCCGGGCATTATCGCGGCAAGCGCGACTGTGGCCGCGTCACTCCTTCACGTTGCGGACATGCGTCTGCTCGCGATCCCCTTCCTTCTCGCGATCGGCGCCATCCTTTCGTCGGGACGCACGGTGTACGGAGTGATGGAGAAAATCACGAAAACCATCATTCTCATCGGCGTGCCGTTCATCTTTATTCTCGCGATCATGATGGCGACGCGCGCGGACTGGGCCGAGCTTGGCCGCGGGCTGATCGGGTTCGCGACGAACCGGCCGATGATCCCGGAGGGCGTGGCGCTCGCGACGTTCCTTGCCGCATTCGCCTATTCCGGCGCGGGAGGAAACCTGAACCTCACCCAGTCGATCTACGTGAAGGAAAAGGGATACGGCATGGCCGCGTACTCGGAAAAGATGGCCGGGTTGTTTACGGCAAAGGGCACGAGCGCGAAGATCCGGCTCTCGGGCCAGTCGTTTGAAGACACGGCTGAGTCACGGATGACCTTTCAAACCTGGTGGCAGCGCGTGAGCGTCGAACACGCAGTGGTGTTCTGGTTCACCGGCGCGCTCAGCATTCTCATGCTCATGCTGCTTTCCTATGCCGCGACGCACGGGGCCCCGGGCAACGCGCAGGGCATCCAATTCGTGCTCAACGAGGGCTTGGCGATTGGTGGACGACTCGGAGCCTGGGTCGGCACGGCATTCCTCGCGGCTGTGTCCGTGATGCTGTTCCAAACGCAGCTCGGGGTGATGGACTCCGCCTCCCGCATCATGGCCGAAAACTACGCAGTGGCATACACGCGCCGCACGGGCAAGGAAGAAGTGCATCTGTCCCGCATGTACTTCGCGTTCCTCTGGGCGCAAATTGCCTTCGGCGTCCTGTTGTTCCTGCTTGGCGAAACCGAACCAAAAACGCTCCTCATTCTGGGAGCGTGCCTCAACGCCATCGCTATGTTCGTGCACGTCGGCCTCGTCGCCACCCTTAACCGCGCGGAACTTCCCGTCGCCTACCAACCCAAACCATGGCGCCGCACCCTGCTCTGGGCCATCTTCCTCTTCTTCGGATTTTTCTCGGCCGTGGTGGTGATCGATCAGATCGCGAAACTGGCCTCATAAACAGCCCATTAGACTCCCGTCCCGACGAAACCACCCCTTAACCCCTCCTTGGGGAAGGGGGGGAGACGATGGGGGGGGAACTTGGGAAGGAGGGGAGACGAGGGGGGGGGAACTTGGGAAGGAGGGGGGAGAGACGAGGGTCTTTTGACGGAAAGAAAAAGGCGCGGAAGATGCCCCGCGCTATCTGGTGTCCGACCGTCCACCGGTGTCCTTGCCGGTGTCCGAAAGATAGAGGGTCCGCGCGGCCGTACAGGCCGTGCTCTCCTCGCAGGCCTTCATGATGCCCGGACCGTAGGTGTCCGACCACTGCTGTGCCTGCGCCCGATCCGCCGCGATATCCTTGCACGGCGCGGCCCGGTCGACCGTGTTCCAACGCCGCACCTGGAAGCACCTGGCCTCATCAGCCTGGTGCTCGGTCAGCTCGGCGCAGATCGCCGACAACCTCGAGGCACGGTCCAATTGGACCAGGTACACCTCGTAGGCCGCCGAGCAATCGAACCCGTCGGGCACGCGGACGTCGGTGGCTGTCACTGTCTGGTCTGACGGGCTGCCGGACAGGATTGGCCAGCTCCACCAGGTCATGAGGCCCGCCACGACGAAACATAGGCTTCCGCCGGCGATATCCTGCCATTCTTTCTGAAACATGACTCCTCCTTCATTCGGCCGACACGCGGAAGGCGAGCGCCGAAAGGAAGGAATCATACAGGAAAAACGTGGTTTTGTCAAGAGTTTTGGGGTTTTCGTCACGGATTACGGATTTCTTCGGATGTACGGATTAAACCCGAAATTGACCTCGGCGGGGTGCAGGCCTGTCCGGCTCCGACGGGGACCCCGCCAATGACATGAATCGACCTACAATAGGCGGGGTCCCTGCACCCCGCCGAGTATTTCCCGTATCCAGCCCACAGATCCTTCCCTATCCGTAATCCGTAACAATCCCCCGCGTCCATAATCTGTAGATCTGTACCATCTGTACATCTGTGACGCCCCCCCCTCAACGAAAAAGAGCACGGAGCGAGTCCGTACTCAGTGCCTCTGCCTACAGGTGCTCGAGGTAGAACTCGGCACAGTGTGAATCCGCGGCGCAGGCCTTGACCAGATCGCTACGATGCTCTTTCTTCCAGACCTCGATCCGCATCGACTCGTTGAGCTGGGTGCCACAATCGCGGGCGACACTCCAGTCCGGAAGCTCACCACAGAGCTCGGTTCTCTTCACACTGGGGTAAGTGCAGACGATGGTCGCGTACGACACCCAAGTCGTGGCGTTGACATGTCGAACGATGATATCCACATCAACGCACGATTTGCTCTCATCGGCCGGCGCCACGAAGGCGGGGCCGTCGACAGGGACCGGGTCGAGCTGCACCGGCTTGGGGGTCGAGCAAGCGGCGGCGAGGATGAGGATGATCGGAATGAACATGAGGTTGCCCTTTCAGGGTCTGGGGGTGGGGGGCTGGCTGGACGGGAAGAGCGCTCCGGCGCAGAGCGCATCGCGCCGGCAGGCGGCGGACACGAGGCCGGCGTTGGCCTCAACCCAGGTGGTCATGGCCCTGGTCTCGGTCTCGAGACGACCGCAGGTCGCCTCCTCAGGCTTGATGGTGCCAGGCAAATCCTGGCTGCAAGCCTTGAGCGGCTTTGCCGCCCTTTCCGTCACGTCGAAACACGCGGCCGACAGAAATGCGACTGTCGCGTTCGCCTCGTTGTAGGCCACGGTCGTGTGCCGATCCGGGCACGGGTTCATGTCCGCCAGGGCAACGGACTGGGTGGTGTCAGACGCGGCTGCCTCGGAGGCAGCCTTACGATCCGCCTTGGGCGACCCGAAGACCGGGCTCGCCGCGACAAGGCAGAGGAAAACGAACGTGCTCATGAGTCCTCCAGAAATGCTCGACGAACGCGGATTGCGGTCGTTCGAGGAAAAAGAATAGGTCAAAATCGGCGAAATGTCAATTGTCTTGCGTTCGAGACCCGACGGAAGCCAAGCAGTTGGCTTCCTCTGGCCAAAGCAAAAGAAGCCGACAAGTCGGCTTCTTTTGGTCGGGCCAGCGGGTCTCGAACCCACGGCCTCCAGACCCCCAGCCTGGCGCTCTACCTACTGAGCTATGGCCCGATGTTTCTTGAGTTTAGGCGATTCAGACGAGTTCTGCAACGCATAACGTGAATCAAAGACCGTCCTGTTGCCAGAACGGTCTTTGGTGCCTCGCGCGTTCAACGGCCGTATTTCACAGAAGCGGTCTTTCGCGTCCGTAGGTGATGAGAGCTTGTCGGACCCACCAGTTCGACGGATACGGTGGTGACCGTCTGGCGTGAGGCAATTTCATCGTAACATGTTTCATCCGGCGATCAAACCGAACAACGACATCTTTTCCACTACCCTTCCACTGTTTTATCCACAAGGAAAAACCGGCCCGACGAATGTCGAACCGGCTAACGGGGACGTCTGATCCAGAGGAACGATGTGAGCGCGAGCGAGAATGCACCGGATCCGGCCCAGAGCCAGAGGATCGCGTGAGGATCATTATCGAACGGACGCATCACCACAGACATCACGATGAGGGTCGCGGCCATGCCGATTTCCTGCGCGAACGACTGGAGCGAGGAGAATGTGGCCCGATATCCTGGTTCAATCCGCTCATGCAAGTACGTGTCGGCAAACGGGGCGAATGCTCCCCTGCCAAACTCGTGCGCCACAAGCAGGATGATCCAGGCGGCGATCGACGGGAGAAAGGCGAAACCGATCATGGGAACCGCGGAAAGAACGAGTGAAAGTGCCATACCAGCGCCTGTGCCATCCTTTGCTCCGAACCGTGTTCGTACCGCGAACCCCGAGACCGCCAATACGCAGTACATGCCGATCCACAGATGTCCGATCTGCGCCTGGCTCAGGCGAGTCAGAAGGAGCGGAGCCCAGAACATGTTGAACGTCTGGAAAATTCCGTAGGACGCCTGGATGGCCGCGGCCCACTGCATGGGCTTGGACTCACGCATGTGCGCGACAGCACAGCGCAAGGCCTTGAACTCGGACATGGTTCGCTCCGGCTCCTTCCCTCGCATGGCCAGAAGCGCGAACGCGAACGCGCACAGCGACGCGGCACCATGCACCGCGAACGCGACGCCACGGCCGTACGTGACGAACAATCCAGTCGCAAGCAAAGTACCGAGCGCTGTGGCGATTCCGGTGATCACGGTCGCGGTACCGAATACCTTGGAGACGGGCTGCGTGCGATCCGGCGCGTCCACGATCCACGACGACAACGCTCCGGACAGGAACGCCCCGCCCACGGCGGAAATCAATTCCGCGCTTGCCGCGTGCCAGAACCCGTCCGCAAGGAAGTACCAGAATCCGCCCACGGCGTAGCAGAACATGGCGGCGGCTACGGACCAGCCGCGGCCCCGGCCATCCGCGATCATGCCGGTCGGCACTTCGAACGCCAGCATGGCCACCCAGTACACGGCATTCACCGCGCTGATCTGCGCGAAGGTGAGTCCGATGTCCGCAAGAAATGGGGCATACAGGGCGCCGACCGCGCCCAATCCGAACCGGAAGAGAAAGGTGAACAGGTAGAAGACGGTGGTCGAACGCATACGAATGGCCTCCAAAAACGAAACCGGCCCGGGGAAATTCCCGGGCCGGCCTGACGGTCCTGCGGCAAATTAGCGCACGACCCCCACACGGACCCGAGAATACGAAACGACCTTCATCCCACTGAGGGTGAAGCCGACGTAGTCCTGAATCGTGTGGCACCAATGTGTCATACGGTACGAGTAAACCATAAAATCCCGAAATTGTCAATGAAAATCCCCACCTTTTGCGAAAAGGCGGGGTTAGTGTTGGCATCCGTTTCGTCGCAGGTGCCAGCCGAGATTCTCAATCTGACGCTCGTACAACATAGTCTTCAGTCCATCCGAATCCCAAGTCCCCTCCTCAAGGTAGATGGGTCCGGGAAAGAAGACGGGGAGGACACCGGTCAGACCCTGACGGAGCTTGTAGATGACGTGATTCGCGTCGTCGAGCGCGTACCGCGAGCCGTAATAGTCCTGAAACGTGAGGAACTGGAACTCGTACCAGCGCCCGTGCCACAGGGCCACCATCTGCTTCTTGCGGTACTTGCGCGAGCTCATCCCATTTTCGACGTTTGCCTGGTGGCCTGTGTCAGCCGTCAGGTTGTCCCCGTCGTCGAAGACATGCGCGCCGGCGACCTCGAGACAGTGCCGAATCTGCGCCGCAAGCGCTGCCGCACTGGTCGCGTCCTTTGTCACAAACTGGAACGCGCATCGGTCCTTGATGAGAAACGAATCCTTCCCCGACGTCGGAGCGTCCATCTGGCGCATGATCTTCACGAGCGAGCGGAACGGATCCTTTGGCCTTGTCTTCGACCGAAATATGATGCCGTCCCTCGAGATCCTGCATCGGCTCATGTGCCGACGTTCGTACAAACCTGGAAACGATCCGGGTTCGCCAAAGGACACGCCGCGGGCGGAATACATGTCGTTTGGGTCGTGATACGTGTAGATCACGAGATCGACCGTGTCTCTGCTCATGATCTTGCCGTTGATCAAGGCGAGCATGCTGGCCAAATCGGCCTCGACCCTGTCCATGGAGTCGGCAAGCTCAAGCTCGAACATGGCAACCCCGAGGTCCGCGAGGCACAGGGCCTCGAACCTTCGCTGAACGAGCAGCGGATCATCGCCCGGAACATCCACGAAGCCCAGAAGGCCGAACGGATCCGAGCAGCAGAACGTGTCGTCCACCATGTGCAGCTCGTCGTAGATGGGCCAGGCAAGCTCCCGCGCGAGAAGCAGCCTCGCGTCCCGGGCCCAACGCACGAGCTGGCGGATGTACGCGACCTCACCAGACGGACGATCACGCAGATATTCGTACCGACGATTGAGCACATCTCGGTTGTGCGCGCCGGTCCAGTCGCGTCTCCAGCCCATCACCGTGCGGAACCGTTCAGACGGCATTCTCTCCTCCATTTCAAAGGCGGGCGTTGCCGCCCGCCGATACCTTACTGGTTTTTCCGAATCCCGCAACCTAGATCCCCTCGCCGAACTGGAACCGATCCGTAATCTTCTCGTAGGAAAAAACCTCTTCGTCCTTGAAAAATCGCTTCAGCTCGATCGCCGCGTTCTCGGCCGAGTCCGAGGCGTGGATCAAGTTCGACGGCACGTTCATGGCAAAGTCCGCGCGGATCGTTCCGGCATCCGCTGAGCGCGGATTGGTCGAGCCAACGATCTTGCGCACGGCTTCCACGCAGTCGATACCCTCGAGCACCATGCCGACTACCGGCGTCTGCATCATGTACCGCTTGAGCGATCCGAAGAACGGCCTGTCAACCAAATGGGCATAGTGCTCGGAGAGCGTCTCGTCGTTCAGACGAATGAGCTTGAGCCCCACGATCTTGAGCCCCTTGAGCTCAAAGCGACGAATAATTTCTCCCAGGAGATCGCGCTGGAGCGCGTCCGGCTTGAGAAGCACGAGGGTCTTTTGGACGTCGGCCATACGTGTATTAGATAAAGAATTTGTCTGCATATTAGAGCAAAAACGCTAAAACGGCAAGGGTGCCGGACGGATTTTCGGCTCGCCTCCGCCGGACGTCAGCAGAATGTCCCCATCCTCATCCGTACGCAAGACGGAGATCCTGAGATCGAGAAATCGCTTGAGGGTCGCGGGATGCGGATGACCGTAGCGGTTGCCTTGCCCACAGGAAAGGACGGCGGATTCCGGACGGACCGATTGAAGGAACGCATACGACGAAGACATCGAGCTCCCGTGATGCCCGGCCTTGAGCACGTCGACGTCACCAACAGACTCGGCAATTTTTTGCTCGATTGTTTCCGGAGCGTCGCCTATGAGTAAGATCGACGTGTCCCCGTAGTCGAGCCTGTAAACGATCGATCCGGCATTCGCATCCTCATCTGCGACATCCTCATCGTTCGGCGACAATTCTGTGAGCGTCACATCACCGAACCTGAGTGAATCACCTCGACGTCCGGACTCGACGACCGCACCCGGCTCAGTGTCTCGCGCAGCAAAGAACGCGGACGCGGTGCTGGTGTCCTTTTGGTCGTTGTTCGTGACCACTTGCCCGACCTCGTAGCGCTCGAGTACGGATGCAAGCCCGCCGACATGATCCGAGTCCTGGTGCGTGGCAATCACCGCGTCAATCGTCCTGTCCCACGGCAACATGATCTCTCCAAGTTTCGCGAGCACGGCGCGGTCTGGTCCGCCATCGATGAGAATCTGCTCGCCGGTCGGCATCTCGATGAACGTGGCGTCACCCTGCCCGACGTCGAGAAACCACACGCGCAGTTCATGGGACGACACGATTGCGCGCGATTCGATGGCGAACAAGCATCCGGCGACGAAAAGCGCGACGGATGCCAAAATCACGCGCTCGAACGCGGTCCGATGTTTGGACCAAATCGATCGTGATTGGTTGCGCGAGGTGCGAAGGGTCATACGGATCCGAACCAGGTGACCACGTGCAGGATGACCGACGAAACGGCCCAGGCTGGTATCGCAATCACGGTCCCGAGCATGGGATGGACGAACGCGGCGGCAAGCGCGATGCCTGTGAGCGACATGAGGATCGGGACGAGCGGAAGCACGATGAGATTCACGATCGGTGAGGTTGCGGACGCCGTGCCGAAGTGCCAGAGCAGGATGGGCAAGGTCGCGAAGATCGCGGCGAGCGAGGCCGCGAACGATTTGCGAAGTTCGAACGTTTCCGGAATAAACCGGCAATGTTCCTCAACGCGGGAGGCAAACATCAGCATGGCCGCGGTCGCGGCAAACGAGAGCTGAAATCCCACGTCGTAGAACAAGGGCAATGGATTCCAGGCGAGCATGGCAGCGAGCGCCAAAAGCAGCATGTTGCGCACGGAGGGCTGGCGGCGAATCATGAAGCCAACAAGCACCACGGCTCCCATGATCGCGGCTCGGACCACCGCGGCGGTCGCCCCGGCAACGAACACGTATACGACAAGCAGGCCGGCCGTCACAGAGGCTCCGCGACGACGACCGAGCACGGTATGCGTCACCCAGGCGAGAAACGCCATGGTGAACAAAGAGACGTTGAAACCGCTTGCCGCAAGAATGTGCGACGTGCCAGTCGAAGCAAAGTCATCCTTCAAGTCTCCGGGCAACGCCGAGCTTCCTCCGAAGATCAGACCCGCGAGAAACGAGGCATGTGGTTCTGGCACGATCGCGTTCAGACGATCGATAATGACACGCTTCACGGCCAGCAACGTCGCGATCGCGTTTCCGCGAGACGGAACAACGTCCACGTATTGCGCGTCGTAACAGACGACAAAAATTCCCTGGCTTCGAAGGTAAAGATCATATCGGAACGAGTCGATCGGCTCGGGTAACTGAGGCGCACAGTTGAACGCGATTGCGTCGCCATAGGTGGCCGGCGGATCGTCGGGGAGCCAGACAAGAACCTTGCCTTCGACGAATTCGTCCGCGATCTTCACGTTGTCGATCGTCGCTCGCCTGCCGACGGAACGCTCCTCGACCTCGGACGCGATTGTTCCAACCACGCGAACCGGATTCCCAACAACGTCCGCGACCGTTGGAATCGTTGGAGGAAGAACGGCCTGCGCGTAACGGAATAGACCAAAAATGAGAAGAAACAAGAAACAAAAGCTCAGACGGCGAACCTTGTCTTTCGTGATCACGAGGAGAAGGAGAAGAAAGGACAACGGCGCGGCGTAATAGGCGGGGTCCCCGCACCCCGCCGCGCCAAGAAACCTCACCGCGACGGGACCAAGCGCCACGCCTAAACAAAAACAGACCAGCGCGGCCGCGAACGACTTCGACGGCGAAACGATGATCTGTTTCCAAACGGTTCGAAACATATGGCTTTGACCTCTCCCTAACCCTCTCCTTTCTAAGGAGAGGGAAACTCGGCGCTCCCTCTCGTCTCTCAGCAGAGGAACACCTAGCGTTCCCTCCCCCTTACAGAAAGGGGGAGGACAGGAGGAGGTCAACATGGTTATCTGGACTTGATCCCAACCCCCCGATAAACGAACCCGAACTTTTCCAATCCGCAATCCGCGAGCAGGTTCTTTCCGTCGAACACGCGCGGCTCGGCCATGCGGTCGCGCACTGCCTCGAATGAAACATCCTTGAACTCTTGCCAGTCTGTGAGGACAAGCAGGGCGTCCGCGCCGGTCGCCGCGTCCACGGCGGTCGGAGCGTATGCGACCTGTTCAGGAAGCATGCGCCGCGCAAGCTCCGTTGCCTTTGGATCGAACGCGACCACCTCCGCGCCAAGCCCAACAAGCCGACGCACCACGTCGATGGCCGCGGATCCGCGAACGTCATCGGTCCCACCCTTGAAGGCGAGCCCCCAAACGGCGAGTCGACGCCCTCGAACGCCGCCCAGATCCTGCTCGACCATGGACACGAACCGCTCACGCTGACGATTGTTAACCTCGATGACGGTCGCGATCAGGCGGGAGTCGTATCCAGTCGTCCCAGCCATCTGGTAAAGCGCGGAAACGTCCTTTGGGAAGCACGATCCGCCGTAGCCAATGCCAGCCTCGAGAAAATGCGGCCCAATACGCCGGTCAAGCCCGACGGCCCGAGCAATCTCGCGCACGTCCGCGCCAAACCGTTCCGCAATGTTCGCGATCTCATTAATAAACGATACCTTTGTCGCGAGCAGCGCATTGGCCGCGTACTTGGTGAGCTCCGCGCTTTCGACCGAGAGGAAGACCCGTGGCGCGTCAATGCCGTCGTGCAGCCGGTCGAGCGTCCCCTGGGCAACCGCGTCTTCCGCTCCGATCACCACGCGGTCCGGTTCCATAAAGTCACGAAGCGCAAAACCGGGACGCAGGAATTCAGGCAAAGATGCAACCGTCACTAGACTCGTCAGCGCCTCCCGTCCCGCCTCACCCATCTTGCGACGAATCCGGTCGAGCACCCGGCGGTTCGTGCCAACCGGAACCGTGGACTTCACAACCACGAGGGCCTCATGGTCCAGGAGTGTACCAATGCGATCGGCCGCGGCCTCGACGAAGGACAAATCCGCGAATCCGTCCGGTTGCGACGGTGTGCCGACCGCGATCATAATCACGTCCGCGCCGCCGATCACGTCCGCCAAGTCCGTTGAAAACATCACGCGCCCGGCCTCCTGCATCTCACGCAAGAGCTCCGGCAATCCGGGCTCATAAAACGGCGCCTCGCCGCGATCCAGCCCGGCGACCTTGGTAACGTCCGTATCCACGCACGCGACCCGGTGCCCAAGCTTGGCATACCCCAATCCGGTCACAAGCCCCACATATCCGGTTCCGATCATGACGAGATTCATAGGCAAATACCCTAACAAAATGAGGATCAGATGACAATCAAAATCGTCCCAACGACGGGACGATCCCAACAAGGCCCTGCTGACGCTTAGCTTTGGATTTTTGCGAGCTTTTTAAGTTCCGCGCGGAGCTGGCGTGCCCGAAGAAACATTTCTTCGATCGATTCGTACCCGCCTTTCCCAAGAAGGTCGGCGATCGTGTAGGCATTTTCGTAACTGAAATGGAAATCGGGATTCGCCATCTCAAATTCAACAGATACTCCCGTGTACGCCTCGAGCGATTCTCCTGAAAGCGCTTTCCTCACCAATTTGTCGGCGTGCAACCAACGATCGTGCATTTCCTCAAACGAAATATGAGGAACGACGTTCGGCATGTTCGTCCTCTTGATTTCCCGCACGACGGCAGCAATGGCGTCCGTCTCTGTCATGAGGTCGGCATATAAGCCTGGATCGATTGCCTCCCTGATCGACTCCAGGACTGCCTTAAACTCCCTTCCCGCCTCCTCGAACCGTCTGGTGACAAGCCGGACGTCCTCCATGAAGGAAACGAACTTTAGCTGAAGGACCTGCCGGACGCGTTCGACATCCTCTTCCGTGATCCTCGATGAGATCAGCCTGCTTTCCGGCACTTCCAAAATTCCGCTCATGCCCGGAATCGAAAGCCAAGGAATAAGATTCCGATCTTCGTTGCGGCCCTCGCCGCGACTTTGAAACAATGCCGCGGCTTGAAAATCCGCGAGAGGAAATGCCGCGTCAAGCACGGCGAGCGAAGCAAGAAGCGACCGGCCGCTTGAGACAATGTCATCCACGATAAGGACGTTCTTCCGGTCGAACGACCCTCGATAGAGAGCTTCGAGCTCTTCAATCTCGCCCGTCCGTTCAATGATCTGTTTCTGCCACTCCGCTGGAACATCCGCCGGTCGAAGCCACTGGTTTGGGTCTTCAAGGTCGAGGCCCTCCATGCTTTTGTCCACTTCCTCATCGACGCGCCACAAGTCCGATCTGTTTGCATCGCCGATCAGCCGCCTCGCCGCTCCCGCGTTTTCGAACGACGTTGCGCCGAGATTCAGAAATCGAATATCGGGAATCTTCTCCGAACGATAGGACGAACGCCAAAGATCGGAGAACATCCAGGCAAGCGGCCTTGCGCTCTTGTCGAGAAATACGAGGGCGCCAATGCCGCGATCATGGATCTGCTCGGTCAGCTGCCGCATGCGTCGGAGCAACCGATCGCGCGTTTCCGGATTCGAAAGAATCTGAAACGCAACTTCCCCTTGTTTCTCCCTCCCGGTCATCACTGATTCTGGGACAAGATGTTCCGCGCACATATCATCAGACTGCTGACGCTTAGCTTTGGTAATGAGGTGGTGGTTAGCGGACGACGATGTTGATGAGCCTGCCTGGAACGAAGATCACGCGGGCGATTTCCTTTTCTTCCGTGAACTTTTGGACGTTCTCGGACGCAAGTGCGCGGTTCTGCACGTCCTTTTCCGGCAGGTCAGGCGACAGCTCGATGGTCGCGCGCAGCTTGCCGTTCACCTGCACCGCGATCGGGATGAGATCGTCCTTTGCGAGGGACGCGTCGTACGTTGGCCAACCTTGCGCGAACACGGATTCTCCGTGTCCAAGATCGTGCCAAATCTCCTCAGCAAGGTGCGGAGCAAACGGAGCAATCAAGATCACAAACGATTCGTAATCGTCTCGCGTCACGTCGTCGTGCTCCGCAAGCTCGTTCGCACAAATCATGAGCTGGGCGATGGCCGTATTGAACTTGAGAGCGTCGATGTCCTCCGTCACTTTCTTGATCGTCTTTTGCACAACCTTCCCCGCCCCCTGCCCCCCATTCGCCTTTTTCCGCAACGTCCACGCCTTGTCGAGAAACCGTCGCACCCCGACGATGCCGCTCGTATCCCATGGCTTCGCGTCCTCGAGCGGACCCATGAACATCTCGTAGAGACGGATGGCGTCCGCGCCGTACTGCTCGATGACCTCGTCGGGATTCACCACGTTGCCGCGCGACTTCGACATCTTCTCGCCGTCCGGCCCAAGGATAAGCCCTTGGTTACGCAGCTTCAGGAACGGTTCCTCAAAGTCGAGATATCCAAGATCGTGGAGCGCGTAGGCAAAGAAGCGCGCGTACAACAGGTGCATCACCGCATGCTCCGCGCCGCCAAGGTACAGGTCGACCGGACACCATTGCTTGATCTTCTCCGGGTCCGCGAACGCCTCATTGTTCCTTGGGTCCGCGTAACGCAGGTAATACCACGAGGAATCCACGAACGTGTCCATGGTGTCGCACTCGCGCCGCGCCGCGCCGCCGCACTTCGGGCACACGACGTCATGGAACGACGCTGAGTCCACAAGCGGCGACCGCCCAGTCGGGACGAAATCCACATCGCGAGGCAGGAGCACGGGCAAATCCTTCGGCTCAACCGGCTGCACGCCGCACGCTTCGCACCAAACCATCGGGATCGGCGCGCCCCAATAACGCTGCCGACTCACGAGCCAGTCGCGCAAGTGGTAATTCGTCACGCGCCTGCCCCTCCCCTTCGCTTCTAACTCGACCGCGATCGCGTTCCTCGCCTCCTCGCTCGTCATGCCGTCGAACACGCCGGAGTTTACGAGCACGCCGTCGTCGACGTACGCGGCTGCCGCAAAATCATGATCGACTCCCACGCGAGGTGTAATCACCTGACTCACCTTATGCGCGTACTTTTGCGCGAAGATAAAATCGCGGTCATCGTGCGCCGGAACGCCCATCACCGCGCCTGTGCCGTAATTCATGAGCACGTAATCCGAAATCCAAATCGGGATGTCCTCGCCGGTAAGCGGGTGCTTGGCATATGCGCCGATGAACACCCCGCTTTTATCCTTCTCAAGCTGCGTGCGCTCGAGCTCGGACTTTTTGCGCGCCTGGTCGCGGTACTTCACCACTGCCTCGTAATTATCCGGCGTCGTAAGCGTGTCGACGAGCGGATGCTCTGGCGCGAGTACCACATAGGAAACGCCAAACAGCGTGTCGATACGCGTCGTGAACACAGGGATCGAAAACTCCGCTTCGTGCACGCGCTTGGTGCCAACCTCAGCCTTCAACTCCGCGCGCAGGCCGCGAAACTCCACTTCCACGCCCTCGCTCCGTCCGATCCAATGGCGCTGCATCGACTTGATGCGCTCCGGCCAGTCGACCATATTGATTCCGGCAAGCAGACGGTCGGCGTATTTCGTAATGCGGAAAAACCATTGCTCAAGCTCCTTTTGCACCACGGCCGTCTTGCAACGCTCGCACGCGCCGTCCACCACCTGCTCGTTCGCGAGCACGGTGTTGCACCCGTCGCACCAGTTGACCGGCGCCTTCGCGCGATAGGCAAGGTCATTTTTGTAAAGCAGGAGGAACAGCCACTGCGTCCAACGATAGTACGCCGGATCGCAGGTCGAAATCTCGCGCGACCAGTCGAACGAAAGCCCCACAGCCTTCATCTGGCGCCGGAAGTTCGTGATTGCCTTTTCCGTGGTCTCAACCGGATGCACGCCAGTCTTCACCGCATAGTTCTCAGCAGGAAGTCCGAACGCGTCATACCCAATTGGGAACAAAACCTTCTTCCCCTGCATGCGCGCCTTGCGCGTGAGAATGTCCATGGCCGTGTACGATTCCACGTGCCCGACATGCAACCCGGCACCGGACGGATACGGAAACATGATGAGATGATACAGCGCGTCCCCATGAGTTTCGCCGACCTCCCCAACCTTGTCCGCCTTCCACTTTTTCTGCCATTTCGGCTCAATTTCCAAATGATTGTAGCTAGCCATACGGCTACGATCCTAACATGGAAGCACAAACAAAAAAAGGCGGTTTCACCGCCCGAAGAGGTACTCCGCGAGAAGCCAGTGGATTCCCACCACTCCTCCGCCAACCATGTACTTGAAGTACTCGTGGTACGGCATCCCGCGAACCCAGTCGTCCACGATCCACTCCCACACGTAAACCGACAGAACGGCGAAGGCCGCAAACCCTACCAGTATGAGAACCAAGTCGATGATCGTGCCTCGAGACTTGAATGCAAGATTTGGCTCACTCCGTTTCAGAAGCAAAAGCCAGCCCCAAGATAGGAGAACCGCGATGAAAAGAACAAGGCCAAGCGAGAACGCACCCATGAACACCTCCGATGCTGAACCTAGCCGAAATTGTCGTTTCGGTCAAGACCGAAGATGAAAAACTCCGCCCGGGGGCAGAGCTAGAAGATCTTGCGGCGAAGGATGTGGAGCGTTCCCTCCACGAGCGCGTAGCCCAGGAGGTACCACCCGTCGCCGCAGCGCACCGGCACCAGGGTGTCCGATACTCCGTAGGCGTAGAACGGCTTGCTGGCCTTCCACTGGCCGCTCTCCATCCGCACCCAGCAGCGAACCCCGTCCTCTTCGTCGCGGGTCATGAACCCGCACGGACCGAACGCCGACAGCTTGGTGCCGCGGGGAACCATGGCGAGATCGTCTTGGACGATCCTCCCGTCAGCGGCCCTTCGCATGGCGGCAACGGCCAGGCGTTCGTTGTTGGGACAGGAGTGCATCACGACCGTGTCCATGTCGTTGATGGGGAGGATGCGCTCGATCGTGAACGCCCGCGTATCCGATCCTCGCGGGGCGATGACGCCGATCGTGACGAATCCAGGACCTTCCACGTACTCGTCGACGAGAAGCCTGCGATCAGGACTGCCTCGAACGAGGTAAATCCTCCCGTTGACCGCGTAAGGACGGAAGTCCTGCCATGCTTCCGGCACGCTGCCGGAAATCTCGTACATCTTCTTCCCCACCTCGGCCGTGACGATCTGGACGCTCCGCGCCAGGCTCTTCTCCCCGCGCATGAAGCGGATCACACCCTTTCGGGGGGACGAGACGGACCCGGGCACCAGATCGCAGGCGTTGATGTTCATCCCGCGCCAGTGAAGCACCCAGTCCTGCCTGGCCTGTTCCTCCACCGTCGGATGAGGAAGGCAGTTGCTCCGAGTGACCACCCACGGTTCCTCATCCGCGACACCGATGAGCTGCACGATGCCGTCGGCCGAGGAGTACACCTCGCGCGCGGACCTCTGATCGCCTCCCTTCGCCTCCTCCACGCGGGTGGGCGACGTCTGATAGACGACCGTTGGACAGAGATCCTTGATGTAGTAGACGGGTTCAGCCAAACCAGGATAGGCCCGGATGAAAAGCGAAAGATTCATGAATGGAATGATCCTTCTTGCGGATGTGGACTCGACCTCAAGCGAGTTCCCATCACCCCATCCATGGGGAATACTGTGCTTCCTGCCGAGCGTATTGGCATCGCCGAAACTGAAGGACTTCAGATGACCGGCCATGCTCCAGGTGACACGATGAAATCCATGTTCCGCATCCCGCACGACGAGCACGACACGCCCCCTCGAGGAGGACACGGTGCCAGCCACGAGCACGGGCTTGCCCTTGAGGTCCAAGCACTGCGTGAGGTCGAAGTTCGCGATGACGCCTTCCGAGCACGGGCCGAGGGCGCCGCTCAGGCTGCGCAGCGCGCTGTCGCACGCGGCCGGATCCGGGTAGTCCCCGGTTCGCACGGCCTTCGAGATGAGATCGAGAATGACCGCAAGGGCCGGATGACCGTCGTTGAGATCGGGCATGAACGCCTCCATGATCTGGCACAAGGGGCCGCCGCGTTTGCCTGGGCACCGCGCCCTGGCAAGGCGGCTTCGTGGCCTTTTCTGGCAACATGCCAGTGTGCCGGACCGAACCGCGGACCGTTCCGCGGCCGAAATATGTACCATTTCCCGACGATCTCGTCAACGATCTGGCTATCAATCTGGCTATCAAAATACTTCGCAGCTGCGAAGTATTTTGATACGCGAATTGTGAGCGGGTAGTGATGTGAGCGGATAGTGAGCGGGTAGTGACTTGAATCCAAGATATTGTGACGTGAACCCAAGATTACGACTTCATTGCCTCCTCGAGGCGGCCGAGGGCGGTGATGAAGGCGGCACGGCGCAGGTCGGTGTGGAACATCTGCGCGGTGTCGTAAATATTGTTGGCCTCGCGCTCGAGCATTGTCTTCAGCTTGTCGAACACTTCCGCCTCGGTCCAATGTTCACCCTTCAGGTTCTGCTCCCACTCGAACGTGGAAACCGTGACGCCGCCGGAGTTGAACAGGATGTCGGGCACCACGTGGACGCCCCGCGCAAACAGCGCGTCGTCCGCCTCCGGCGTGGTCGGACCGTTGGCAAGCTCCATGATGACTTTCGCACGGATCGTCGCGACGTTGTCCGCGCGGATCTGGTTCTCAAGCGCAGCCGGGATGAGAAGGTCACACTCAAGCGCGAGCAATTCCTCGTTCGAGATGGTTCGCGTGCCTTCCATGCCGGTCACGGATCCGGTCGCTTTCTTGTGCGCGGTCACAGCATCGATGTCGAGACCCTCCTCTCGGACGATCGCGCCCTTCGAATCGGACACGGCGATCACCTTGTGCCCGGCCTTGGTCCACAAGTCCGCGGCATGGTCGCCGGCGTTGCCGAATCCCTGCACCACCACACGGCACGATTCCGGCAGTCCGAGCTTTTCGCGCAGTGCGCTGAAGACAAAGAACCCGCCTTGCGCGGTCGCGGTGCCGCGACCCTCGCTTCCGCCGTTTGCAAGCGGCTTGCCTGTGATCATGGCACCAGAAGTGTCGCCCGTGATCTTCCCAAACTCATCCGACATCCAGTCCATAATTTCCGGCGTGGTGTTCACGTCCGGGGCCGGCACATCCTTCCTTGGCCCAAGAATCTCCGAGAGCGCGCGGACCCACCCGCGGCTCAAGCGTTCGAGCTCGCCCTTTGAAAGGGTCTTCGGATTCACGGTCACGCCGCCCTTGCCGCCACCCATCGGGATGTTCGCGACCGCGCACTTCATGGTCATCCACAGCGCGAGCGCCTTCACCTCGTTGATATCCGTGTCCTGGTGGTAGCGAATGCCGCCCTTGTACGGGCCGCGCGCGTTGTTGTGCTCCACGCGGTAGCCCTCGAAGATCCTGAGTGTCCCATCGTCCATCCGGACCGGAATGGAGACGCGAATCTCCCGATTCGGAACCTTCAAGCGTTCGATGAGTTCGACCGGGAACGACTTAACCGCATTGGCGCGGGAAAGCTGAAGAAGTGCGTTTTCGAATGGGTTGATCATAGGCCACCATGGTAAGTCGCAAGACACGGAGATGCAAGGAGCGGATATCCACCGATTGCGATCTGCTTATAGACGAGGTTTTTGAGAAACAAAAACCGACCCTTGCGGACCGGCAGCTTTCAGCGAACGGAGTCGTAGATGGTTCCGGAGTCATGTACCCCGAACCCAGTCTCGGTCGTAGTCGCGACCGACGTGTCCTGTCCGGAGCACGGGTTGTACCCGTAGCCGCTCTCGTAATACCCGCCGCCGCCCGGAGGCAGGATCGCGCCGGATTCTCCCGAGTCCGAACGACCACACGGGTAGAGCAACAGCTCGATCGCGGCATCCATCACGTCGGGACGCGCGTTGACCCAGTCGACGGCCTGTTCGACCCAGGCGTCATCGCCATCAAGGGCAATGTCCAGGTGCTCGCGCAGGGCGAACGTCTCGCGCAGGTCCTCCTCCATCTTGCCGGATCGCACAAGCGCGCTGAGCTCGTTCATGTGCGCGACGTAGGACTCGCGGCATCCGCCAGGGGACGTATCGGACCGGCAGTACCAGCCGAAGGTTCCGCCGCTCCAGGAGAGGTCCGCGCTCTCGACCATGGTCCAGTAGGAGTTGAGCAAAAGGTCGATGCCGCTCACGAGCTCGCCCATCACCCACGTCGACGAGTCGGCGGCGTCGCCCTTGAAGTAGCCGTAGCAGTTGTTCGAGCCGCATCCGTCCCAGTGGCCGAACCAGTCCTGCCAAGCCATGACCGAGGCGATCTCGCCCCAGTCGTAGCAATCCGAGGTCTCGGCAAGGATGGCGTAGGGCGACGAAATGGCGGAGAGTCGCTCAAGGCAGGTCGCGGCGCGCTCGCCCGCCTGGTCGCAGTCGCCGGTCTTGCAATTGGCCCCGCTGCCGGGGTGGTAGGTGGAAGGATCGTATCCCTCCCAAAGCGCGACGTAGCCGTTTCGCTTCGCGAAGTCATCCTCGAACGGCTCGAGGGCGTTGTAGATCGCGGTCTGACCTCCCCACCACGTGGTACCGAACTGCATCCAGGCGTCGTACCGGTGCGGCATGTTCAGGTAGTCCATGGAGTCCTCATAGAGGAACAGCTCCGCGACCGGGCCATCGTAGATCGGAGCCCACCATCGCGCGTCGTCATACCCGCCGATGGTCTGACCTGAGACAAGATCGTTGTACTCCACGGTCCAGGAAGCCTGGCCGTACGGGCCCTGATAGCCCGTCTGCCGCCCAAGCCCGACCCTCGGCTTCTCGAATACGATGTCGTCGCATCCAGGCGCAGAGATCGTGACCGACTCGCCGTAGTACAAGAGCTGATCGTACGTGTCGCCCCAGGAATACCCAATCGCGACGAGCATCTCGAGGGTCTGATCGTCCACGTCGAGCGTGTAGGAAACCACCTGGCCCGGATCGTACGGATTGATGTCGTCCGCGAGACAGGCGGAGGTGTGATCCGCGCCCGGGACATCCACGACGCCGTCGTCGGATGACGGATCAGCCGTAGGATCGTACACCTCCGGTGGGATGAACCTGCACGCGGCCAGAACGGCCAAAAGAGAATAGAACGCGAAACTCATCTGCATTCCTCCAGAACCCGCCGTTGATCGGACGGGGCGCGAACAATAGCAAAGAAACCGTCCCAGGTCAATCGTCGCCGCAAAGAAAAAATCCGTCGCGAGGGACGGACTGTGTCAGCGGCAGAAATCGTCTTCCGTGATGTTGACCCTCCAGATGCGGGCCACGGCGAGAACGTCGCCGGCACGCGAAGGCATCCACTTCCCAAGGGACAGGTAGAACGGCGGCTTGTCCGCGAACCCGTGAGACTTGAGATGAATGGCCAGCTCAAGCGCGACTACTGCCGACGCGGCGTTCCATCGAATTTCACTGTGCATGCGAACGATATTCGGATTCTCGTTCGCTCGCACGAAGCCGTTCATGAACTCCACCCCGAAGTCCTCGACCAGAAGCATCAGAGACCCGAGATCGTTCACTGACGCTCCGCGGTTCCAGGACCAATCGCGGGACACTTTGAAGTCCAGGCCCTCGGCAGTCTCGACATGCTCGGGCATGGATGGCTTCGCGGCGACGCGGAACGGGTTGTGGGCCAGAAGCTTTGCAGCGTTCGTGGCCTTGCGGAGTACGTTCCCGCACTTCCACTTGTCGAGTCCGACGCGTTCGGGATCACGCATGGCAGCGATCACGTCGATGCCGTTTCGGATGGCGGGCACGCCGTCGGCGAGGCCGTGGAACAGGACCATGGCGATCTCTGTCACGTTCGGCTGTACCGCCCCCTCAGGAACCACGAAGAACGGATGCAGGGTTCCGATCGCCTGACGGAGATTCTCGCCGCGATTCGGCACAAGACGCCCGTCGCCGCCGTTCGACTCCTTCTCGGCCGAATGGCCGAGGCGCTTTTCGACCCACACGAGCACGAACTCGGTTGGGTCAGGATCCAGGATGCGCTCGCCGCACTTGGGGCACTGCTGGTCCGTTCCCTGAAAGACGAAGTTGACCGGGCCTACGAACCGCGCGGGAAGGTGCCCGTTCGCGCAGAGCGGCTGGTTGATGGCCAGGCCACCGAGGCACGACACGAACGCCCGGGCCTCCGCGATCGAGAACCTTTCGCGAGTGGCATCACGAACCTGCTGCCTGAAGGTCGTCGCATCAACGATCTTGAACCCCGCATAGGTGCAGCGGGATCGCCGGCCGTAGGTCTCCTCGACGATCTGGATGGCTGTTTCAAGGCTGATCACAGGACCGTCCTGATCCGGGCCACGGATGAAATCGACGAGAAGCTGCGGCAGTGCGCCGTAGTGTCGCTGGAGCAATACCGCGGCTTCCCAGCCAGCTGGAAACAACGATGTCGGATCGGGCATTCTTGAATTCCTCCGTAGGAAAAGGTGCAGTTCATTCACGCCAACCGGCGCATCTCCGTTTCCGGAGCCAGAAATAGTGCGCGATTTTCAGAAAAATGTCAACCGCATGGGGTTGAAAAATAAAAACTCGAATTTGTATCTTGTGTCTTCTAATTTTCCTCCCTTGCGGAAAGGAACCTCTCTGCCTCGATGGCGGCTGTGCATCCAGATCCGGCCGCGGTGATGGCTTGGCGGTAATGGGGGTCGGCGACGTCGCCGGCCGCGAACACACCTTCGACGTTCGTTTGCGTCGAGTGCGGACGCGTCACGATGTACCCCTTTTCGTCGAGCTCAATCTGCCCCTTGAAGGCGTCGGCGCTGGGCTTGTGGCCGATCGCGACGAACACGCCTTCGATCGGCAGGTCCGCAATGTCGTTCGTCTTGTTGTTAAACAAGCGAATCGCAGTCACGCGGGTGCCGTCTCCCAGCACTTCCCTCACTTCCGAATTCCAGACGAACGAAATCTTTGGATTTGCCTTTGCGCGTTCCTGCATGATCTTCGAGGCGCGCAGCTCGTCCTTTCGAACGATCACGGTCACGGACTCCGCGAAGCGCGTGAGAAACGTCGCTTCCTCCATGGCGCTATCGCCTCCGCCGACCACTGCGATCTTTTTTCCCTTGAAGAAAAACCCGTCGCACGTCGCGCACGCCGAAACGCCGCGGCCGTAGTACTCCTGCTCGCTCGGGATTCCGAGTCGTGTCGCGGAGGCTCCGGTCGCGATAATGACGGTCTGGGACTCGTATGAACCATCCGCAGTACGCACGATGAGAGGCTGTGAGGAAAAATCAACGGAAATAACCTCGTCGCTAACAAACCGCGTCCCGAACCGATCGGCCTGCGCGCGCATCATGCTGGTCAGCTCCCCGCCCTGGACTCCCTTGGGAAACCCGGGGAAGTTCTCGACCTCCGACGTGGTTGTCAGCTGCCCGCCAGGCATCTTTCCCTCGATAAGGAGCGGCTTCAGATCCGAACGAGCCGCATAAATCGCGGCCGTATACCCTGCCGGACCTCCGCCGATAATGATCATGCTTTCTGTCATAGACGAAAAAGATGCAAGATCCAAACGAAACGTTTATGTATCTTGCATCTCTTATTATTTCTATAAGTGCTTTTCGATTCGTGCCCTCAGGACTTCCTTTCCCATGGCCCCAGAAAACTGGTCGATGACCTGTCCTCCCTTCACCAAGATGAAGGTGGGGATAGAAAGCACATTGTAGCGCTGCGCCAGGTCCGGACAATCATCAACACTTGCCTTCGCAAAGACCACGTCGGGCAATTCAGCGGACAACTCCTCGACAACGGGAGCCATCATCTTGCACGGCCCGCACCACGGGGCCCAAAAGTCCACGAGCACGAGTGAGGAAGAGGCGAGAACGGACGAGTCGAAATTCGACGAGTTGAGTTCGAGCATACTTATCGCATGTCAATTCCTTCAATTTGCAAGACGCGGGCCTTTGATTCTTCCTGGTAGGTCTCGAGCATGTCGCCGACTTCGATCTTCGCGCGGCCGGTGTACTCGATGCCGCATTCCGAACCGCCGGACACTTCCTTCACCGACTGCTTGCCGGCCTGGATCCTGACAATTTCACCCTCGCCCACGACCTGGTCGGCACGCAGCACGCGCAGCTTAGCCCCGACGCGGATCTTGTCGCCGAGCACCTTGCCGCCGATCACCCCTCCCTTGTCGAGCTTCTTGAACAAGGCGAGCACCTCGACTTTCCCGGTTTCGGTAATAATCTGCTCGGCCGGAAGCATCTTCTGAAGACGGGACAGGATGTCCTCAAACAACTTGTAGATGATCTGGAACTGGGCGATTTCAACATTCTTGTCGCGTGACAGCTGCTCCGCGCTTGCGGTCGGCTTCACGTCGAAGGCGTAGAGCACAGACTGCGTTGCCTCGGCCTTGTTTACGTCCGCATCGGTCACGTTGCCAAGCCCCTTTGCGACGATTTCCACACCGACCGCGTCGTGCTTGATCTTCTCGAGCATGCCGAGCACGGCCTCGAGCGACCCGAGCACGTCCGCGCGTAGAATGATGTTCAGGAGCTTCTTCCCTTCCTTCATCGCATCCGGCTTGGCCACGGACGACACGGTCGACTCGACCGCGGACGTCACGGGCTTGCGTGCCTTCGCGAGTGCCTTTTCGTCTTCTGGTACCTCGATGACGTCACCGACCGCAGGAGCAACCTTGAACCCGAGGATCTTTACCGGCATGGACGGCGGGGCTTCCTTCACTGCGTCGCCGCGCCAGTTCTTCATCATGCGCACCCGGCCGAACAAGGCACCGCGAATCCCGATAGTATCCCCAAGCCTGAGCGTTCCAGCCTGCACAAGCGCGGTCGCGACCGGACCTTCTCCCTTGTCGATATGCGACTCGATGATGGTACCCGCGGCCCTTCGGTTGGGGTTGGCCATGATCTTTTGCTGTTCCATTTCGTTCACGAGCAGCAACGCGTCCAAAAGCTCGTCGATTCCCTGGCCGGTCTTTGCGGAAACCGGAAGAATCATGGTTTTGCCGCCCCACTCTTCCGGCAGCAGGTTCAGCTCCGCGAGCTGTCCCTTCACGCGTTCCGGATTTGCGTCCGGCTTGTCGATCTTGTTGAGAGCTACCACGTAGGGGAGACCGGCGGCCTTAATGATGTCCACGGCTTCTTTGGTCTGAGGCTGCACCCCGTCATCGGCCGCGACCACCAGGATCGCGATGTCCGCAACCTTGGCCCCGCGCGAACGCATGACGGTGAAGGCCTCGTGTCCAGGAGTATCGATAAATGTCAGTTGACGGCTCTTGCGTTCCACTTGATAGGCTCCGATGTGCTGCGTGATGCCGCCTGCCTCGGTCTCCATCACGTGGGTGGACCGAATCGCGTCGAGAATCTTGGTTTTACCGTGATCCACGTGTCCCATGACCACGATGATCGGCGCGCGAACCACACGATTCTCCATTTGTTCGCCAGATAATACCTCGGAAAGACGCGCGACTCCGGCTTCCTCATCGACGGACACAGAAGACGCGGCCTGCGCCTGGGCGATCACACCAAGATCCGATGCCACGATCGAGGCTGTGTCAAAGTCAATGCGTTCGTTCAGGGACGCGAGGATTCCATTCTTCATGAGCTCGCGCATGACCTTGGCGATCGGCGAGTCAATGAGCGCCGCGAAGTCACGGACAGTCATGACCGGCGGCAACGCGACCGTGCGTTCCCCAACCGGTTTGTCACCTGCGCGCTGCGAAGCGCCGCGCGTGAGCTGTTCATCGCGCTTCACGCCAAGGCGCTCCCGGCGCTTCATTTCGTTCCAGGCCTCCATGATGCGGTTGGCATCGCGGTCGTTAACCTTCACGGCATTGCGTCCGTATCCCAAACCAAGCTGCGGCAGCTTCTCGCGAAGCTCGCTCGTTGGAATCTTGAGGCGCCGTGCGATCTCTGTGATATTCATGCACGAAACTATAGCCGGTCACACCCGATCCGTCAATCAAATTCAGCCGGTTTCAAGGCTAATCATAAGCCTTGTGTGATACCATGACGAATGCATATGCAAGGTTTTCTTCTTATCGACAAGCCGGAAGGAATCACATCGCACGACGTCGTCGACCGCGTGCGCCGGCTCACCGGCGAAAAGCGCGTCGGACACGCGGGAACCCTCGACCCGTTCGCGACCGGACTTCTGATCGTCGGCGTCGGCCGCGTTGCCACGCGCGAGTTTCAAAAACTTGTGGGCCTCGACAAGGAATACGAGGCCGTCTTCACGCTCGGCGCAACGAGCGATACGGACGATAGGACGGGAAATATTCATCGTTGCTCATCCGTCGAAGGCGAATCCGATACGACCGGAAGCGACGCCGAGCCCCACGGGACTTCCGGCAAAGCCGGATCCGGCTTCGCCGGAAAAGTCCCTGTGAAAAGTGATCCGCTCGCGACTGCCATGCGGTCGCTTACCGGGACAATCGCCCAGGTTCCGCCGGCCTATTCCGCGATCAAGATCGCGGGAAAGAAGATGTACGAGCTCGCCCGCGAGGGCAAGGAGGTCGAACGCAAGCCCAGGACCGTCACGATCCACTCGTTCGATCTTCTCGAAGACCAGGGCCCAACAAACATCGGAAATCTGATCCGTGTACGAATTTCCTGCTCATCCGGCACCTACATCCGGTCGATTGCACGTGACCTTGGACAAGCGCTTGGGAGCGGAGGCTATGTCCAAGAACTACGCCGTACTGTCATCGGCTCGTTCGCCATCAACGAGGCCGTCATGCTCGGTAATCTGACAAAAGACAACGTCTCAACCTCACTTCTGCCTATCGAATCCGTCTTGTCACGGGTTCCGAATTCTGGTACAGTGCCCGCGTAAGTCACAGATTCCTCAGAGATGCTACGGTTGCGGGCGGTCCCTATGAATTTTCGCTTGAATTCGTCTATTTCCATCGTCCAATCACGTTCCGAATCGGGACGACTGATTTAACGTACCCGAAAAGACGTCCCCCGCCGCCCGTCCACCGCATGCTTCTCGGAGAATCTTTTCTCGAGAAGTTTTATGTACACGTCCCTATTGATCACCATCCTGGCAGCAGCCTTTGGTGGCGCGGCCGGATACGTCGCTCGAAAACAAATTGCCTTGCGTTCCATGACGGACGCCGAGGCGCGGGCCGAAAAAATGCTTTCGGAGGCAAAGGAGAAAGCCCAGGAAATGCTCACGGACGCGAAGAACAAACACCAGGAGATGATGCTTGAGGCCAAGGATCGGTCCTTGAAGGTCATCGAGGAATCAAAGCGCGAGGAACAAATACGCCGCCAGGAAATGAACGAAATGCAAAAGCGCCTGGAAAAGCGCGAAAGCATGTTCGACAGCAAGCTGATCGAGGTCGAAGACAAGAAGACAAAGCTTGAGGAACGCCTGAAGCAGGTGGAGGACACAAAGGTCCAAATCACTCAAATTCGCGAACAGCAATCCGCGAAACTCCAGGAGGTTGCATCTTTGACACACGAGCAGGCCGTGGAGCAGCTCATGGCCGAGGTGGAGAAAACCTCGCAGGAAGCGCTTATGTCGCGGCTTCGCAAGCTTGAACAAGTGGAAGAGGAAGAGGTTGAGAAACAGAGCCGAAAAATCCTTTCGCTTGCGGTCACGCGGTTTGCCTCATCGCAATGCGTCGAGACCACAACGTCCTCGGTCGAACTCCCGTCCGACGAAATGAAGGGGCGCATCATCGGCAAGGAGGGCCGCAACATCAAGGCTATCGAGCTTGAGACTGGCACGGAAATCATCGTGGACGACACGCCGGGCGCCATCACAATCAGCGGATTTTCCCCCATCCGCCGCCAGGTTGCGAAGCGCGCGCTCGAGGCGCTCATCAAGGACGGACGCATTCATCCGGCGCGCATTGAGGAAGCCGTGGCGGACGCAAAGAAGGAACTTGCGACCGAAATTCGAAAGGCCGGCGAGGAAGCGCTCCAAAGCCTGGGTATTCCGGTCGGTTCGATTGATCCGAAGCTGGTCTCCATTTTGGGACGTCTCAAGTTCCGCACATCCTACGGCCAAAACGTACTCCAGCACTCCGTTGAGGTGGCGCAGCTTTCCGCCATGATGGCCGAGGAGCTTGGCGCGGACGTGTTCGTGTGCAAGAAGGGCGGACTTTTCCACGACATCGGCAAGGCTGTGGACCACGACATGGCTGGCGCGCACCCGGAAATCGGCTACAACATCATGAAGAAGTTTGGATTCCCGGAAGAAATTTGCTACCAGTCGGTCGCGCACCACGACGACAAGCCGCGCACGGTCGAAGGTGCCCTGGTAAAGGCCGCGGACGCTATTTCTGGATCGCGCCCAGGCGCGCGCAAGGCCAGCTTTGAACAGTTTATCCAGCGCATGGAGGAGCTTGAGAAGACGGCCGCGTCGTTCGACGGCGTAGAAAAGGTGTACGCCATCCAGGCCGGCCGCGAGGTGCGCGTGTTCGTGACCCCGGAGAAGATCGACGACCTCACGGCCTACAAGCTCGCCCGCGACGTGGCGAACAAGATCGAAGCCGAGCTTAACTACCCGGGCGAGGTAAAGGTCACGGTGATCCGCCAAACTCGCGTCGTCGAGTACGCCAGATAAGACAAGATCAATGCCCGCCCCGCTTCTCACCAAGAGAAGCGGGGCGTTTGTTTCAGTCGGTCCGCATGGTATCCTTAGGAACGTATGACACAAGAAACATGGCTGGCCTTGGCGATCGTTCTTGGACTAGGAGGACTTTTCGCTGCGGCTAAATACTGGCAGGATCGCCGGACAACCGGAGGAACCGCGCCCACGTCGTCGTTCGCAACGGATCTGACCAATCTTGCCGCGCGCGGAACGCTCGACAAAATTGAGGGACGCGACAAGGAAATCGAGCGGACACTTCACATCCTCATGCGGCGCACCAAGAACAATCCCCTGCTCATCGGCGCGCCAGGCGTGGGCAAAACCGCCATTGTCGAGGGACTCGCGCAAAAAATCCTCGCGGGCGACGTGCCTGAGGCGCTCAAGGGATCGCGCATCGTCTCGATGGACTTAAACGCGATGATGGCCGAGACGAAGTACCGAGGCGAGCTCGAAAAGCGCATCAAGACGTTCCTCGACGGCCTCGCGGCCCAAGGGCGAACCATCCTCTTCATCGACGAATTCCACATGCTTGCGCAGGTCGGGGCGGCCGAGGGCGCAGTGAACGTGTCCGAGGTCTTCAAGCCGGCGCTCGCGCGCGGCGACCTCCAGATTATCGGCGCCACCACCTGGGACGAATACGAGAAACACATCCGCCCGAACGCCGCGCTCGACCGCCGTCTCCAGCCCGTGCTCGTGGACGAGCCGTCGACCGAACAGGCCGTCCGCATGCTCAAGGCCCTGCGCCCGGCCTACGAGGAGTTCCATCATGTCAAAATCCCGGACGATGCCATCGACGCCGCGGTCCGCCTTTCCGATGAAAAAATCCGCGGACGCTTTCTCCCGGACAAGGCCATCGACCTCATCGACGAAGCCGCAGCCAAGGTCGCCATCGAATGCTCCCGCTCGCATCACGGCGCGACCATGGGGATTGTGCATGAGGCCGCCCGCCACGCGCAGGACGTGGTAAAGGTCAAAGACATTGAGGACGTGATCGACCAATGGGCCGAGCATCCGCGCTCTCCCTTGTCCCCAACGTAATTTTTGGCTATGCTGTGGGTAAATACTAAGAGCCACTCACTATATGAACAAAGCGGAACTCGCGGCGCGCATCGCCGAAAAACTTGGCCTTTCGAAAAAGGTCGGTGAGGACGTAATTGCCCTCTTCGAAGACATCGTGACTTCCGAGCTCAAGGCCGGCAACGAAGTCACCATCGCCGGCTTCGGCACCTTCTCGGCGCGCGTGCGCCAAGGCCGAATGGGAGTAAACCCGCAAAAACCAACGGAAAAGATCCAGATTCCATCGGTGACGGTCCCAAAGTTCAAGGCTGGAAAAGCATTGAAGGATACGTTGAAGGGGAAGGCGTAAAGGCTAAAGGCTTAAGGGGGGGGGGAGGAAGGCTTAAGACCTAAGGGAGAAAGGCTAAAGGAGGAACGGGCCGTTGACGAAACGGTCCGTTTTGATTATGATTCGTCTCCCCTATTGGGGAAGGAGGGTACCTTGAAAAATACCAAATGGGATTTCATGCGGATGCACGACGCCGCGAAAAACGCCGTCACCGCGATCGCGATTGCAGTGGTGTTTTGCCTGGGTGTGCCGCTTCTAAGCAGCTACGGCAACTGGCGCAATATGCACGAGCGAAACTATGTGATCAAGAACATAGAATGGCGCAACGCGTTCTGGACCCGAGTTACCGTGCCGCCTGCTGACTTCCCGGACGCCAATGACACGGATACGCACCCGGTCCTCACGCGGTACATCCGCGAGCAGTTCCTTTCGCCGGGCGAAACCAGGGTCGATGCGGCCGAATGGAACAAAACGCTGTCCGACCTCCGTGAGGAGGACTCGCTGAGTCCTGTTCTTGGCATCTTCGACGGAAGACTCAATCTCACAGACGAATCCATCCGCCGGATCGGGTGCATTCAGACCAAAACCGTGTGCGAGCCCAAACCGGTTCCCCCGGCGATCGATCCCGCGACGCTCACGGTCGTCAACCTGTTCAAGTGGAGAATCTGGCTCTCGTTCTGGCTCGTCGGAAGCGTCGTTGGGTACGCGATCCTCAGGATCAAGCATGAGGCCGACGCGATGCTCGGGATCACGGACCACATCAACATGTACGTGCGCCGCGGCATCCTCGCAATCGTGTACGCGCCGGAACTCCTGGTTGTGCTGGCATACCGCCTGCTCCTGCGCGGCTGTCGAGCGGCGGCGTCCGCCATGCCGGTGGTTGTCTCGAAGTCGCGCGCCGCGATCAACGATCTGCGGAATCCGTACTGGCGCGAAATTCGACAGGCCAGCCGCGCGCTCGCGCTCCTGAAAAAGGAGAGGGCGCCGGAAAAATCCATCGCAAGCGCCGAGCGCCTCCTCAGCAAGCTGAGAAGCCGCGAGGTGGTTCCAGCACCACGGCCCAAGGATCGAACAGCCGAGACACGCCGAGACAAAGGACTCCGCGATGCGGACGAGATCCTGAGGCGTGTTCAAGCGAAGATCGAGACAGACCACGCAGGAGGCCACAGGGACTAACGGCCTCCTGTCACGCAAAGGCAGCAAAAAGGCCATACGGCCGGTTTCATCCGCGAAACCGGCTCTTTTCGTTTCTCTGATCTGACTCGTGGTTACGAATCTACGAATTGGCTACGAATCTACGAATGCGGACGAATCTACAAAAATACAAGACGAATGTACGAATCTACTCGAATGCTACGAATAGTTGTAAATGTTCGCCAGTGTTCATCGTGTATTCGTAGAATTCGTAGCATTCGCATTCGATTCGTCTATTCGTCGCGTTCTATTCGTAGCATTCGTAATCATTCGTAGATTCGTAGCCAATTCGTAGATTCGTAGTCCGTGTGTTGACAAAGCGACCGTTTTAACATAGAGTGAGACCCGCTTTGATTCGCTTCCAACACCGAAGGAGGTTCCCATGGCGGAACTCGAAACCGTTCAACCGTTGCCGAAAAGGTCGTTTGACGAGCTCATCATAGTTCATCTCATTACCTGTTTCCTCTTGCCCGCGTTTGTTTCTTGGATATTCCCGTTCATCCTGTTCGCCACCGAGTTCTGTTCGGATTCGATGGCAAAAGACATTTGGATCGGTACGGCTATTTCCATGAACATCGGGCTCGCGTTCTATCTGTTCTTCAGAACGAGGATCTACGAGGGACCAGGTGATGAATACCTAAATCCCACAGTGACGCTGCCCCGAGGGCGATGGCTCGGGATCGACCGAGTCCAGGGCGCGTACGTCAGACGCGCGATCGTTGCCCTTCTCTTCGCGGCGCCCCTGCTGTTCATGGCCGCATGCGTCGCATGTTCTCTGACAGGACAGTTCCTTGTCCGGCTCCTTGTCCTCACAAGAGCACGACTGAGCGACGCCTTCAACCCGTACCGTACCAAGATCCGAACCGCTCGACGTGCGATCGCAGTGCTGAGGCGCGAGAAGGCGGAGGCTGCGCTCATCGCCAAGGCGGAGCAGACGCTCGCGGTATGGCGGGCACGGCATGCACACGAAAAGGCGGAACGCGCGGCCATGGACAAGGGTGCGAGACGCAAGGCACGCATCGACGCGGCGCATGACGACATCTTGCGCCTGGAATCCGAAGCAGACGCCGAAGGATGCGACCCGACCCGAAAACGCGCGGCTCTCCCGCGCGCTTCCACGAGCAGCTGACCGCTGCTCTTTTTCGTTTCTCTGATCTGACTCGTGGTTACGAATCTCTGACTCGTGGTTACGAATCTACGAATGGGCTACGAATCTACGAATGCGGACGAATCTACGAAAACCCCGAGCTGTAGCCCGGGGTTTTTGATATCATTTTTTACTAGATCCCGTAGCCTGGCACCGCGTAGCCCGGTACTGTTCCGTAACCAGGAACGATTCCGTAACCTGGGGTCGTACCATATCCCGGCACTGTTCCGTAACCCGGGACGTATCCGCTCGTCGTGCTCGAGTACGGAAGAATCTTCGGAATGGCGGTCGACTTGCTCTTAAGCGACATGTATCCGGCTGCGGCAGCGGCGGCAATGGCGATGGTCGCGACAACGGCTACGGCCACGGCTGTCTTGGTCTTTGTCTGCATATGCGTCTGTACGTTATTCATATTGATAGATAAATACTCGAACGGTTCCGCCGCGGATCGTCAGGAGGTCGTCGGCCCCCCGATACAGTTCCTCGACGAATCCAGGATACCATGGCCAATAATCTTGGATGACAAAGTAAATGATATCAGCCGAGGAATCGGCATGCAACTGGTCGAAGAGGGTCCGGACTGGGCCCTCGTAAATGGCGCGGGCATAATAGGCGTACAGCGGCCCGCCCGTCGGGATCGCGTACCAAAGCGCCTTCTCCCCTCCCACGGTGACGTAGTCACGAAAATGGAACTCTTGGACCGCGGCCGCGCTCGTCATCTGGTTCGACAGAACGACGTACGAGCGCCCCTCGGCATGGGCGTCGATGGCGCGCACAGCCTCCACGTCGGCCGCGCTGACACTTGGGGAAAAGAACGGGTACTTGAGGTTGAACTGCGGATAGCTGAAGAAGCATGCATGGACGTTCATGGCGCAGACGAGCGTCGCAACGACGATTCCCGCGGCGCGCCATCTTCCAGACAGCTTCGCGAACAGGACAGCGAACGCCGGAAGTGGAATGAGGTACCACGCCGTTAGCAGACGAAGCGCGTATTCGGACTGCTCGTGCGAAATGATGCCGCGGAAGGAAAACAGGGTACCGACCCCGAGGATCGCGAGGATGAGACCGGCCGTAAACGCGAGGTACGGACGCATGGCCGGAATCGCTTTTGTCCAAACCGCCATGACGCCAATCCCAATGGCCATGCCGACCATTGGAAACCAATAACGTAGCCCGTATATCACCTCCAAAAACCATGGAATGAACGGATACGGATGCCCGTAGGGAGAACGGAACAGTGAAGTGAAGCGGCCGAACTCGCTGACCATGGAACGAATATCAACGGAAATTCCCTGCGACCACTGATAAACCGCAAACAGCGCAGGAACTGACACCGCGGCCGCAAGCAGCAGGCCGACAAGCACGAACGCTTCCAGAATCGCGGACGTTCGCGCGCGCGCCCAAACGCCGTATCCGACCACGAACGCAAGTGTTGGTGCAGCGAGAAGCGGGTGGAACGCGGCCATGGCGACGCTCCCGACTAACAGGGCGGCCCAGGCAAGCCGCGAACGTCCGACAACCGGAAGAAGGAACAGGACGACCAAAAACCATACGTACGTCCAGGTGAACGGCACGGTGAACGTCGCAAGCATGAACGGCTGGATAAGCGCGACCATCCACCAGCTCCGCGCGTCGCGGTCGCCAAGCCCCCATCCGTACCGCAGCCCAAGATAAGTGCCGATCGGAAGCGCAATACTCGAAATGACCGGCATTGCCCAAACGTCGATGGTTCGGACGGAGATGCCGGTCACGAGATGCAGGGCCGAAACGAGCACGTACTGGCCGGCGTACAAAAGCTGGCGCGGCTCAATGAACCCGTTTGCCACAAGCTCCTCCTCGGCCGCGCGGTGCAGGAACGGGTCAAACCCGAATCCAACGCCGTACACGATGGCGGAAACACTGACAGCCACGAACGCGTGCCAGACGGAAAACGCGAGGCTGACCCGGTCCTCCCTCCACCGCGATCCGAAAAACAATAGGATGCTTGAGATCCCGAACAATGCGAACGGCTCCCAGGAAAATCCGTTCCATGGACTCACGATCGCCTCGTCCGTGCGCGCGAGCGCAAACAACGCCAGCAGCGCGGCATCCGCGAAAAAGGAACAGGCAAGAAGGATGAGGCCCGCGTCCGGACGAATCCGAGGCCGGGATATTTTGCTTGGAAACCGATCGTTTCGAGAAAGGATCCCGAATACAAAACAAAAAAAGACGGTCGCGGCCCAAGCCACGGCCGGCGTCAACGGAACGACTAAATAGACGGCGACGAGCGCCAAAATCGCGAGCGAGGCCGAGATCACGAGCCGAAATGCCGCGCGCGGCAGCCAATCTCCTTCCATTTCCATACGGCCGCAGTATACCGCATCCGTGCTACTCCGTCGGCTTGGCGCACCTCCACATCAGTTCGAAGGTAGCGCGCAGGGTGACGGCGATGTCGCCGCTCGCGACAAGGATGATCGAATTTTCCTTGCGTGTGGTCACAAAGGCCGCCTCGTTGCCGAAAACGAGAATCGTAGCCGGCAGCTTTATGTCCGATGGCAGGAACCTCGACTCGCGCAATTCTTCCTTGTCCTTCACGACGATCTTTCGCGTGGACATGTTCTCGGGCAACAGCTGACGGCTCCGAATGCCAAGCCGCATGCGCTCCGCAATCACGTGCTTCACGAGATATTCCTCATGCACGTACTCGCGCATGCCAACCCCGGTGGTGAGCAGGCAATATTCCTTTACCCCGGATCTGAAAAGCTTCTGCCAAAAGTACCGGAATCCCTCGGACCCCTCGTACATGGTAACGCCGACCGCGTCGTTGACCGCGCCGTGGAGCGAGTCGAGAGACGGCAGGATTTCGCGGAAGGCCCGCTCGCGTTCCTCGAGGTGGCGCAGAAACGTTGCTGGCGGCTCGGCCACGTAATGCGTGCGGCCTGTTTCCTTGCGCATGCGGAAGAATCCGCGATGCCGAAGGTTCTCAATAATCGGATAGATGGTGGTGCGCGGAAACTGCGTTTGCCGCGCAAGTTCGAGCACGGTTGAGGATCCGAGCGATAGTCCGGCAAGATAAATCTCCGTCTCCTTCTCGTCGAAGCCGTAGGAGAGAAGCGCCTCGCGCACGTGCTTCGGAAAGATCATATGCATATACCAATATCATAACGTCGAAATAGTCAAAGTCAACGTGACGTCGGATTTTTCGACAGATGCTCTTTGCAATTTTTGCGTACGCGATATCTTGCAATCAGATCCTTCTCAACAACCCGTCACCAGAGGTGTCCCATGGACGTCGGCCTGCTGCTGCTCGGTTCCACCCACTTCGTCGGAGACTTCCTCCAGAACGACTGGATGGCCAGGTTCAAGGCTATGGACCTCATCGTCGAGGATCCAGTCACCGGCAAGAAGACGTGCGTGCACCGGTGGTACACCGTGCTCATGTGGCACGTCGGGCTCTACACGTCCGTGATGATCCTCGGCTACCTGTGCTCGGGCAACGGCGACCGTCTGACCCCCCAGGGCATCGTCGCGGACGCGGTGACGCACTACCTCACGGACGTGCTCAAGGGCCGACTCAAGCTCGTGACCATGATCTGGATCGACCAGCTCATCCACCTCACGACGCGGGCGGTGCTCTGGCACCTGGGCTGGCTGTAGCCCTCTTCTCCATGGCCGGATGACCTTTCGTCCGGTCTTTTTTGTGTGTCGTCACAGATGTGCTGATGATACAGATCTACAGATCAGACACGAAGGTATTCAACGGGATGCAGGCCGGTCCGGCTCCGACGGAAACCCCGCCTATAACATAACTAAATTTGTAATAGGCGGGGTCCCCGCACCCCGCCGAGATCGTCTCGTATCTAAGAGCCTGTTCAGGATCTAAGCCCCTAATCCGCACATCCGGCGACATCCGTAATCCGTGACGATCTCCCCGCGTCCATAATCTGTAGATCTGTACGATCTGTACATCTGTGACGCACACTGTGACGCACACTGTGACGCACACCCATTGACGAAACCGCCAGAATCCACTACATTTCTTCTCCGCTTCCGTCATTCGGATAGGAAGTCGGGGGACAGAAACAGGAGGTTCGCATGTCGATCTTCAGTCATATCGAAGATGAAGAAAAAAACCAGACACCATGGCCGCAGCCGCGAGGGAGTGGGCACAGGTGGAGCGTAACCGCTCTCAGGCCAGTGACAAACCCACGGAATGCGAAGTTCTGCACCGAGTGCGGGGAACCCATGGTGAAGCACTCCACGCACTGCACAAAATGCGGAAGTGGGAGAGGCTGCCTCTACCAGGGCCACAAACGGCATGAAGGCCATCTCTACTGCAACGGCTCGATGCAGGGCGGAGCAACCTGCGGCACGGAGATCCTACCTCATCACGACTTCTGCGGATCGTGTGGCGGCATGGTCACGGAGCGGTATGTGTTCTGCGTCTGCGGAGCGCTCGTCGAGAAGGACGACAAGTTCTGCTGCGGATGCGGACAGAAAAGCCCGAAGAAGCCGCCGACGAGGTCCGGACACCTCGAACCCTTCACCGTGGTTGCGATCCGCCCGCTCAAAGAAGGAGTCGCAAGCTCCTTCTGCAAGCACTGCGGGAGGGCTTTCGTGGGCAATGCGACACGCTGCAGCAAGTGCAACACAACGCGAACCATGATCTGCGTGAAGGAAGCTCCGGGAGACGAACTCCGCTGCGGAGGGTTGTCCACAACAAAACCCGAGACGACCTGCAACACGGTGATTAACGACCAGGAGGCCTTCTGCACCACGTGCGGCGGCGAGGTGAGGTACCGTCCCAAGTTCTGCACCTGTGACACGGTGCTGGATGCTAATGACAAGTTCTGCGGCGGGTGCGGAAAGCCTCGCGGAAAATAAAACCGGACGAGACGTTCTCGCCCGAACGGCCCTGACCTTGCGTCGGGGCTCTTTTCTTTTTCCTACATCTTGTCCATAGTCTGGAGCACGCCGCCCCAGGTTTCCTCTTCCGCTATGAAGACCGACACGATGATGAGCGTTCCGTTGTGATCGAAGAGATAATGGACCTTGTCCTCGCCCATCTCGGTCGAGCTCGTCATTTTCTTCATCGCGAAACCGTTGACCGTGACGTCTTCAACCGACTTCACCTTCACGGCGCCGTCCGAATTTGAGGCCTCGAGCGCGGCCGTGAATTTCTCGACGGTCATGTTCGGCGCGGCATAGAACCAGGCAATGTTTGTGGGCTTCACATCGCGCACGGTGTCGCGCAGCGAGATGAAGAAGTCCGCGTCGAATCCGAGATACTTGGTCGCGCGATTCGCTTCCTCGCGCTCGCGTACTTCGAGGTTTGTCGGATAGGAGAACGAGAATCCGTACTGCGCATTCTCGTACCCTCCCGCTTCCGATTCGGGTGGGACGTCCTGTGACTTCGTGATGCAGCCGAAACCAACGACGGAGAGAATGGCTATGATTGCGAGGAGGCGATTCATAAGGAAAGGAATGATTGGATGGACTCAACGATTTCCGAGCGAGGAAGCATTCGGCTTTCGGAACAAGACCGTTCCTTCCATTCAATAGAATCTGAAGCAATCGTCTTTTCGGAAACCACGAGACGCAGCGGCATGCCGAGCAAATCGGCGTCCGCGAACTTCGCGCCGGCGGAAATGCCGGATCGATCGTCCCAAAGCACCTCAATGCCTGCCCTCGTGAGTTCATCGTGCAGTTCCGAGGCAAACCGTTCGGTCCGACCAGCAACTTCGGCATCCTTTGATCCGAGCGAAATGAGATGAACGGCAAAAGGAGCGACTTCCTTCGGCCAAATAATGCCGCGATCGTCATGCGACACTTCGACGATGGAACCCATGAGCCGTGACATCCCGATGCCATAGCACCCCATCCAAACCTTTCCACGAGAGCCATCCTCAAGCGCGACCGAGAATCCGAAATCATCGGCAAACCGCGTGGAAAGCTTAAAGATGTTGCCAACCTCAATCGATTTCGTCTCAACGATCTTCCCGCCGCATTTCGGACACACATCGCCATCTTTGACCTCTGCAATCTCGCGGTTGACGGCCCAACGGCATTTGTCGCAGACGAAAATGTGGTCCTCTCCGAATGGAGTCGCAACCTGGTACTCATGACTGAACTTGGAGAAGGCCCCACCGGACGCCTCTGTCTTGATGGCGTCGAGGCCCATCCGTCCAAACAGCGTCAGATATCGGTCCGCCACGCGGTCATAATACGCTTCCAAATCCTCCGGAGACACATGAAAGCTGTACATGTCTTTCATTGAAAATTCACGGCCGCGCAAGAGACCGGACTTTGCGCGAGGTTCATTTCTGAACTTGTCCTGAATCTGATATACGGATACAGGCAGCTCCTTGTAGGAATTTACGTACAGCTCAACAAGCGGGGTCACGACCTCCTCATGTGTCGGACCAAGGGCGAATTCCTTATCGCCAGCACCGACCAGCTTAAAAAGCACGTCGATGGAATCCCAACGCTTGGTTGTTTCCCACGGTGCCTTTGGAATAAGCGCGGGCATCAGCACTTCCTGGCCTCCGACTGCGTTCATTTCCTCGCGGACAATCGACTTAATTTTGTTCAAAACCCGTAGACCAAGGGGCAAGAAGGTATAGATTCCAGCGGAAAGCTGGCTCACGAACCCGCCCTGAATAAGCAGACGAGCGTTGGTCGAATCAGCATCCGCCGGAGCCGTCTTGTTTGTCCTGGCAAAAACGAAAGAATATCGCATAGCGCATAGATCCTAACAAAATCGACCGTTCTTGCCAAACGAAAAAAGAGACCCTTCCCCTGGGTCTCAGTCGGCGTCCGCCGCCGTGGTCGTGGTCGTGGCCGGAGTCGCGGTCGGGGTCCGGACGTCGATCACGAGGTCCTTCCCCGGCTGCACCGTGACCGAGTCGCCGAGGCGAACCTCGACGCCGTCGACGAACACGCCGGAGCCGGTCTCGGGCACAGGGTCGACCACCTTCTTGTAGACGGCCTGGTTGCCGACGAGCGATACCTCGATATGCTCGTTCGGCACGCACGTCACCTGGTCGTTGGGGATGGCCCGAAGGACGATGTCCGCGGGCACGGCCTTCGGGAATGAGGCGTCGGCCACGACCTTGCAGGTCATCCTCTTCTGATCCGCTCCGCCTGTCCATCGGAAGACGTAGGAACCAGGCTGTAGGATGTCCCCGTCCCGAACATAGACATTCTGTCCAAGCAGATCGAGGTACCAGAACGACATGCGGCTCTTCGCCTCCTGGGAACCGAGCCGAACGTGGGACGCCGTCCTCACCGTGAGGATGTAGACCTTGCCGACCTGAAAGTCCCAGGTCATGGTTCCTTCGATGGGCGTCACGTCTCGGGACGGATCCGAGCCGCGAATGCCAACGGGGAACTGGACCTTGTGGACTCCCGTGGGAGCCTCGAGAAGAAAGTAGCTGAGCTCGTGCGTCTCAGCGCTCGAGGCGGCCAGCTCGAAGGTCATGACCTCCTGGCCAGTCGTCTCCTTGATCTCCCGCGCGTGCTTCCCGTCGATGGTGGTCTTCGTGACCAAGTCCTTCGACGCGCAGTAATACCCACCGGAGACCGGCGACTGCGCATCACAGCTGCGAGTCACACTGCGCCCGTAGGCCGGCTTCTCAAACCAGACAATCGACACTGGGTTGCCGGCCTCGTCCTGTACGCCCACCACGATGGTGGCGGTTTCCGGGGCCTTGGCCCCGAAGGAGGCGAGAGAGGCGAGGAGAAGAAAGAAAAGCGCGAACATTGATCCTTCCTTTCATGCTCGTTGCGAAATGAACGAGCGAGCAAAATATCATATTTAGGGCAAAATGTCAAGAAATCGGCCATCGTCAACCGAAGTGTCCTTCACTAAGTGACGGACGATTGATTTGATGACTATCCGTACTCATTACTCTATTAAAAATAGCCTCCTTCCCAAGCTTTAGTTCGGGAAGGAGGCTATTAACATCTATCTATTTAGCCGATCTTTTATCAACTTCCTGTTGAACAAACCAGGTAAACTCCTTGTATTCATTTTCCAATACCGGCATGTCGAAAATGTGAAACTTAGCTTCCTCGTACCATTTTGTTTGAGCTTGAGTTTTTGATGTCGCGTCAAGCCCAAGCCTCCTCGAAGAAGTAATATCTGGTCCGTAATCTATAACGTGGGTCATGTTAGCAATTTCCTGTCCGTTCAAAGACCATTCCTCTTGGCCGTTCGTTAACTGCCCAGGTGTGTACCCACCGCGATGATCAATATTTACCTTGCCCTTTGCATCCTCTAGCATCTTAAGAAGCTGTTTTTTTGCCGATCGCAAATTCTCCTGACTTTGTTTTGTCCACTTTTCGTATTTTGCCCTATCTGAACCGGAAAGTTCTTTGATGATGACCACCTCTCCAAATGAGGTAGATTCTGTAACGGATTCAAATTCTGAATTCCTTGCCTCTACACTCCTTTTCCTTAATTCTTCTGCCTCTTTTCGGCTTGGGATATGGGCCATGGCACCCAGTTCTCCGCGTCTTATTGTCATAAAAGCATTTTCTTAAGTCTAAATATGTTTCTAGTTTACCCCCCCCCTATATTTAATCAAGGTTCAAATAGCGAGATGATCCAACTGTCCGTCACTAAGAGACGGACGATTGGGGGGAAAACACAAAACGCCCCGTGAAGGGCGTGTTGTGGTGCGCGCGGAGGGATTTGAACCCCCGACCAAGTGGTTAAGAGCCACCTGCTCTACCCCTGAGCTACGCGCGCTCGATTCGTGCCGAAAGTATGACAAACGCGTTGACCAGTGTCAAGAAATGCATTAGGATCGTCGTTGACAAATCAATTCCGTGAGACCTCGAAAAATCGATGAGATGCCGTTGAAAGACGAGAACCGCAAGCGAGCCGTATATGGATATACGACGAGTGTGGACCGCATGTCCTGAAACGGCAGATCGCGATTTTAAGAGGTCGTAACTCCTGCAGACGTAGCTCAGCTGGATAGAGCACCTGGCTTCGAACCAGGGGGTCGGGGGTTCGAGTCCCTCCGTCTGCACCAAAACGGTCCGACATGCGTCGGACCGTTTTTAATTTACCAACCCTTTGCCTTGATCCCTGCCGCGGCTGCCGCGACCTGCGCTTCCTGCTTGCTGGTGCCGGTTCCGACCGCCACCTGTTCCCTGTCGAGGTAAACCCCCACCTGGAAAACTTTGGCGTGATCCGGACCTTCCTCGGACAGCACGCGATAGGATGGCGTAATTCCCAGTTTTTCCTGCGCGGCTTCCTGAAACTTGCTCTTTGGGTCGACGTACAGGCGTTCCGCAAGGATCTCCGGGAGCTTCACGACCACGCTGCGCAGAATAAATTGCTTGGCAGCTTCCCAACCCTGGTCCAGATAGATGGAGCCGATAATGGCCTCAAAGGCATTTGCGAGAATGTACCGACGGGCCTTCGACCGCTTATCCTTCGATTCCCCGCGTGACAAAAACAGGTAATCGTCCACGCCGAGCGACTCGCAAATGCCGGACAGGATATCCGCGTTCACGAGCGACGCGCGCCAGTTGGTAAGGTCCCCTTCAGGATTCTCATACTGGTGGTAGAGAAATTCGGTCACCACAAGCTCAAGTACAGCATCGCCGAGAAACTCGAGGCGCTCGTTATGTCCAAGCGGAAAGTCGGGGTGTTCGTTCAGGTACGATCGATGAACAAGCGCTTGGCGTAGCGTGTCCTTGTTGAGAAACGTCACGCCAAGGGCCTGTTCGAGCGTTTCGAGTTCAGGCATAGGGAGAAATGATGAAATGTCTAGTATCTAATCTCTAACTCTCTTCTTTCTCTTTCTTGTTCGGCGGGTTCTTGTCGATTTCCTTCACTTCCCCCTTCGCAAGCATATCCTTGTAAATCGCGCCGAGTACGCCGTTTACGAACCGGCCGGATGCCTCGCCGCCAAAGCACTTCGCAAGCTCGATTGCTTCGTTGATCGCCACCTTGCTGGGAACCGCGTCAGAATGCTTGAGCTCGTAACAGCCGAGCCGGAGAATGTTCCGGTCGATGATCGTTATGGTCTCCAAAGGCCAATCCGGCGCGAAATGCGTAATCGTCTCGTCGATTTCCTTTCTGTGCGCGAGCGTCCCGTCCACAAGATCCTGCACAAACCCTTCATCGCTGAAGTTCGGCGCAAACTCCGCCCTATTGAACGCGATAATCTCCGGAAGTTTGGCATTCTCTTGTCCCAAAAAATCCCACTGATAAAGGGACTGCATGGCAATGGTACGCGCGAGATGGCGGTTCGACATAGGGAAAAGGACTAAAGATCAATGGAATCAAGGCTTATGACCAAATAATGGTAACACAAAGGCGCAGCTTTCGCTACGCCTTTTCCTCGTCCTTGGTTTCATGCTTATGGTCGTGCTCCTGCGGTTTGACCGGCTTCTTTGCTGTCATGCGCTTGACCAGCCGAGCGGCAGCTCGGGTCATGTCGACCACGGTACGGCCGCGGTAGAACCCGCAATTCTTGCAGGCGCGATGCGGCAGAACCGGCGACTTGCACTTCGGACACTCGGAAGAAACCGACTTGGCAAGCGCAAAGTGCGACGCGCGCCGGCGCTTATGTGAGGATGTTCGACGATGTCCAGGAAGGCCCATAGTGGAAAATTAGCCGTAATTTGATGGGGGGAGTGTAGCAGGAAGAAGAAAGACGGTCAAGAATCCCAAAGAAATGACATCCTCCCCGGAGTCCGGCTGAGGCCTCCCTCCGGGGTTTCCTGACGATCTCCGAGAACCACAGGTTCTCGGCAATTCTCGGCTGAGGCCGAGCGAGGCACCATTCATCCCCGCATT